>ULQU01000234.1_pt1 | contig 32487 bp, 25 predicted proteins | sample 1954841 | NCBI WGS metagenome assembly ULQU01 (sample SAMEA4835664, study PRJEB28245) | human gut metagenome | biome: gut microbiome; material: fecal sample | place: Denmark | collected 2008
TACATCTATACACTAAAAAACGTTCATCTATGTTCTATAATATAAAACGACCAATAGCCTATATACAATAACACTAAAAAACCTATAAAAGAAATCCCCACCAAAAAACTTGGCGGGGAACAGACATTAACAAGATTAAAAGTACGCCTATGGGGAGTCGAACCCCAATCGATGGAACCGGAATCCATTATTCTATCCATTGAACTATAAGCGCATCTGCATCTAAAATGCACGGCAAAAATACAATTATTATCTGTTCCAACCTAATATTCGGCCTAAAATTTATTTTTTTTCATCACATTCCACAAGAGCCATTATATCAAAAAGAGAAGATATAGAGCAGATAAAATACAATATGCCAATATTTACACAAAAAAGATTGCACAATCACAAAATATAATTAACTTTGCCAACAATTAACCTAAAACAAAAAGATATTCAAAAAATGAGTTACCTGATAAAACCCGAAAACTACAAGCCTCTGCTTGACATGAAACAGACAGAGCTCGGAATCAAACAGATCAAGGATTTCTTCCAGCAGAACCTGTCGTCAGAACTTCGTCTGCGCCGTGTCACCGCCCCGCTTTTCGTCCTGAAAGGAATGGGTATCAATGACGACCTCAACGGAGTTGAACGCCCGGTATCATTTCCAATCAAGGATTTGGGAGAACAACAGGCTGAAGTTGTACATTCACTGGCCAAGTGGAAACGCGTCACGCTGGCCGACTATCATATCGAGCCGGGCTACGGCATCTATACAGACATGAATGCTATCCGCGCCGATGAAGAACTGGGAAACCTACATTCATTATATGTAGACCAGTGGGACTGGGAACGTGTCATTACTCCGGAACAACGCAATACCGAATTCCTGAAAAATATCGTGACACGCATCTATTCCGCCATGCGGCGTACCGAATACATGATTTGTGAAGTCTATCCACAGATAACTCCTTTCCTGGCACACGACATACATTTCATCCATTCGCAGGAACTGCTGGACATGTATCCCGACAAGACCCCCAAGGAACGTGAAAACCTGATTACTGAAAAATACGGATCTGTCTTCATTATCGGTATCGGAGGCAAACTGAGCAACGGGATTCCACACGACTTGCGTGCCCCCGACTATGACGACTATACAACCATCGACCCCAAAACAGGTCTGCCCGGATTAAATGGCGACCTGCTGGTATGGAACAGCGTATTGGGACGTGCCTTGGAACTGTCGTCAATGGGTATCCGTGTCGATAAGAGTGCCTTGCTGAAACAATTGGAACTCTCCGGAAAGGAAGAACGCACCAAACTGTATTTCCACCGCCGCCTTCTGGAAGGTTCTCTACCGCTCAGCATCGGAGGAGGTATAGGACAGTCACGCCTGTGTATGCTCTACCTCAGAAAAGCCCATATCGGAGAAATCCAGGCCAGCATATGGCCGGAAGATATGCGCCGGGAATGTGCCCGGCTGGGAATGCAACTGATTTGATTCCGATTACATAAAAAGACTGGAAAGTGTGCCCTACCCGGCACACTTTCTTTTTCCAACTTCCCCTTTCATCATTTTCCATAAAATTCATTAACTTTACTTCCCGAAAAAATAAAGGACTTATGGACGTACAGATAGAAGAATCTTGGAAAAAAGTATTGGCACCCGAATTCGAAAAGGATTATTTTATCCGACTGACGGATTTTGTGAGAAACGAATATAGAACAACAACCGTCTATCCTCCGGGTAAATTGATATTCAATGCTTTCAATCTATGCCCTTTCGACAAGGTCAAGGCTGTCATTATAGGACAGGATCCCTATCATGGCCCGGATCAGGCTCATGGCCTCTGCTTCTCGGTAAATGACGGCGTAGCATTTCCACCTTCACTACAGAACATCTTCAAGGAAATCCATGATGATTTGGGTAGCCCGATTCCGACTACCGGAAACCTGACGCGATGGGCCGTCCAGGGCGTACTCATGCTCAATGCGACACTGACCGTACGGGCCCATCAGGCGGGTTCTCACCAACGGCACGGATGGGAAGAATTCACGGATGCGGCCATACGGGCCTTAGCCGAAAAACGGGAACATCTGGTCTTCATCTTATGGGGATCATATGCACAGAAAAAGGGTGCCTTCATCGACCGGAACAAACATCTTGTACTCACGTCTGTACATCCGTCACCCCTGTCGGCCTATAACGGTTTCTTCGGTAACAGGCACTTCAGCCGTTGCAACGAATACCTGATCCAGCACGGGAAAACTCCCATCAACTGGTAAAACCAGGAAGAAAACCGGAATCAGTACCAGGTAACCGCACTACCCGTATTGCTCCGCTGGTCCCATTTCAACGCATCGGTCAACATAGACGAATTGGCACGGATAGAGAAGTTGTAGGAAGTGAACGGTCCGAACACCAGTCCGCACGACATGTTGAAGCAATGCAGGTCACGTGAAATGTTGACCGTAGTCATTGACAGTTCCTTCGAAGTAAAGTCATAACCGCTCGAATAGTTTATATTCCACCGGCTTCCAATCTTCATGTTCCCCGAAATATTCAAAGAATGGGTCAACGAATACGGATAACGCATAGTCTTGATATTGATCTCTTTCGAACGGTCTTCACGGATACTATAACTGTAACTCAAGCTCACGCTCCAAGGCAGTTTGAAAGCCAGATAACCGTCCGGATCAATTGACGCCGACTCCGTTTTCCGGGTAGTGGAACTGTTGCTGTTGTTGTTATTGCCGGTCGTTTCCTCTTCATTTTCATCCCCGTCTTCACTGCCTTCCTTACCATCCTTATCCTTGTCTTTTCCGGAAGAATCATCCTTCTTGCCGAATAGTTTCTTGAAAGTATCATTATTCAAGGTATATGAGAAAGAGCCGCTATATCCTTCAAAACGTCCGAAACGCCCGTACGACCATTCTGTACGGTCACTGGGCACCACATTACCGTTTTCATCAAACTTATAGGCATAAGTGGCAAAACGTGCATTCATATTAAAGGTATAGCTTTTGGTCAGTTTCATACGGAGGTTCAAACTCAAATCACTCCATTTTTTCTGGGCGATATCATACGAAAGCTGCGCTCCCAAATCATCGATAAGACTGATCTTCTTGTAACCGGTGGAATCCTTGTCGGAAGCCATCTTCATTTCCAGGTTATTCTTCAGATTAAAACTGACATTCTGGGAAACACCCTTACCCGGATAACTGTAAGGAGAACCTTCGTAAGGAGAATATTCTACCATACGGACTTCACCGTTTTCGTCTGTATAGGTATAAGTATCATAATATCCGAAACGCGCCTTTCCGAAGTCTGGAGTATAAGTATAGCTCACAGAAGGAGTGAGCACGTGACGGATGGTAATATCCTTTTTCTTCCAGAATAACGGTTTGTACATACCATACAGTTTGGTATTCATAGACAGCGCCATGTTATAGTCGTACACACGGTTGAATCCGTTGACCGTATCCTTTACCGCCTCACCCAAACGTTCGTCATAATGCTGCATCACCTTCCGGGTATACCACCGTTCCGTATAGTTGAAAGACGGAGTGATATTGATATATTTGAACAGGGTAAAGTTTGCCTCCACCGGAATATAATGCTTCATACCCGTCTGCCATTTAGAAAACGGAGTCTTGAACAGCAAGTTATCCGTAGTATTGACACTGTTTGTCAATGATCCGGTATACTGCACAGAAATCTTCTCATACCAACGTTCATCACCGACAGCCTTCTTGCGCTTGAAAGGATAGAAACGGTTCAAAGCAATGTTCAAGTCGGGCAAAGTCATGTTCAATGACGAATCCTGAGTATTTTGGGTAATATTGAACGTACTGGAAATATTCAGACCGATACTCGGGAAATTACGGGAATAGCTGATACTTGAAGCCTTCGTATTGTTGCTGTATGACGAAGGATCGTACAAGGTACTCAAACTGGAACGGTCGTAACTGCTGGTAGCAAAGTTCACGCTGGCAGAAAACGTACTGTTCGGGTTGGCCTTGGCATCCTGACGATGACTCCACTGGATACGGAAATCTTTAGACACCGTATAGTCGGGCATGTTCTTCTCACCCGTCTTGGTAACCAGGTAGCTGGCATTGAAACTGCCGCTGAACTTATACCGCTTGTTATAGGTAGACGCAGCCGACAATCCCCACGAACCTTTGGTATAGATTTCACCCAACAGCTTCAGGTCCATCTGGTCACTGATAGCAAAATAATAACCTCCGTCGCGCAGATAGAACCCCCGGTTCATTTCATCGCCGTAGGTAGGCATGATAAAACCCGAAGAATAACTGCTGTTAAAGGGGAAAAAACCAAACGGAACGGCAATTGGCAGAGGGACATCCTCCACCACCAGCTGGGCAGGACCGAAAACCACATCTTTCTTCGGACGTACCTTTGCCATTGAAAGCTTCAGATAGAAGTGCGGATGTTCATGGTTGTCGCACGTGGTGTATCTACCATGCCGCATATAGATTTCATTGTCGGGCCCTTTCTTGGCCTCCGAACTGGTCACGTAACCTTCACCCTGCTGGGTAGTAATGGTATTGATGAATCCCTTCTTCGTCTTGAAGTTATAGCGCATGATCTTGGATTCATATGGCGTATCCCCATCTTTAAAGACAGGAGTACCCTGATCGACCCCTGTAGAGTCGGGAACACCACGGGCATAGACCGTACTGCTGTCCATATTCATGGAAATAAGCTGGGAAGTCAGTTCGATATTCTGGTAATTGACCTTGCCGTTTCCATACAAATGAGCGAAACCGCCTTTCAGGAATACGATTGAATCGGAAGCCTCGTATACCACCGGAGCGTCCAAAGGCTCCTTCTTGGCTGTATCGGCAGCAACGGTATCAATCGGATTTCCCAAAGAATCTACCCTCACCGAGTCGCCGGCGGACAATCCTATTGCCAGTGAATCCACAGCGACCACCGTAGAATCCCGTCTTTCCCTCTTTCCTTTCACCCGCTGTGCTTCAGCATAAAAGGAACAGAAAAATCCCGACAAAATGAGAAATAGGAATAAATATGTTGTTCTTTTAAACGATGTCATTCATTCATCTTTTACGCAATGAGTGCAAAAGTACATAATCTCAAGCAAATAAACACGGATGGCAACCCATTTTAATGTATTTTTAAAACTATAAAAAAAGTTCACACCAGTGATCGAAGCGGAGACCTCCGTCCTCTCCAAACCTGGCAACACTTTTGCGGGCCTTTTCTATACTCTTTTCCTTATCCAGTTTAGTCTTTGAAAAGAACTTGTCGGAAAAACAGATGAGCTGTTCTTCCAGACTTACAGGAAGCATCTCCCTATGAGGTATAGGAAGCTGCTGTTCCTCAATGTTCCGTAATGTAATTCCCGCACCGGTGTGTCTTTCACAGACCAGAGCATGGCGCGGATACCCCTCCTTGCGTAAAAGTTCGGCTCCCAGATAACCGTGACAGATATAAGGATACTTGCCGAAGCACTGTATGCCTTCGGCATCGGTCATGAATATGCCGATATCATGCAGCATGGCAGCCTCTTCGACAAACTGGACGTCGAGATCCAGTTCCGGATGCTTCTCGGCCATAGCCAATGCCTTGTCGGCTACAGAACGGCTATGCACCAGCAAAATGTGCTTCAATTCATTTTCTTCAGGATAATATTTATCTATTAATGCCAGAGGATTCATACTTTGGTTTTTAATTCGCTATATTTGTGGGTACAAAACTACAAAAAATTATGGGCCATTACATCAGATATGTCATTTTATTCTCATGTTGTATTTTCATTTACGGTTCTACACACGCGGCTTCAGTACGTTGCGGTGCCGAACAGACAGACAAATATCTTCCGCTGTTGTCGGGCAAACGGGTGGCACTGGTAGTCAACCACACCTCCCTGATAGGCAACACGCCGCTACCCGATTCACTTTTTTCACTGGGAGTCAGACTTACGGGAATCTTCGTCCCTGAACATGGATTCAGGGGAACGGCCGATGCCGGAGAAACGGTCAGAGACGGAAAGGATGTACGTACAGGACTACCCATCTATTCCCTTTACGGACAGACCAAGAAACCACAAGACAAACAGTTGGAAAATACAGACATAGTAGTATTCGACATGCAGGATGTAGGAGCACGTTTCTACACGTATATCAGCACCCTATACTATGTAATCCAGGCCTGTGCCGAAAACGGCAAGCCGCTGATAGTCCTGGACCGTCCGAACCCATGTGACACCATAGACGGTCCGGTTCTGCAACACCGGTACCGGAGTTTCGTGGGTATGTTTCCCATCCCTGTTCTACACGGATGCACCATCGGAGAAATGGCACGGATGATAAACGGAGAGAAATGGGCCGGTAAACACCATCATTGCCAGCTTACCGTCATTCCAGTGGAAGGCTGGAAGCACGGCCAGCCCTATTCACTACCCGTCAAGCCTTCGCCGAATCTGCCCAATGACACGTCGATAGCCCTCTATCCGTCTCTCTGCCCCTTCGAAGGAACAGCCATCAGCGTAGGAAGAGGTACCACCACCCCCTTCCAGGTAATCGGCAGCCCTGATATACACATCTTCAACTTCCGGTTCATGCCCCAATCCCTGCCTGGATTCGACAAGAACCCGCTATACAAAGGCAAATATTGCTACGGACTGAACCTGCAAGGACACAATCCTGCCGATAAAGGATTCACCCTGAAATACATCATCCAATTCTACGACCTGTACAAATCGACCATGCAAGACGCCGAAAAGAAATTCTTCACCCGCCCGCAATGGTTCGACCTGCTGATGGGCACTGCACACGTACGTCATGCCATCATACGCGGAAAGAGCGAAGAAGAGATACGGAAAGGATGGCAAGAGGAACTGGAAAAATACCGGCAGACAAGAAACCGGTATCTGCTCTATCCTGACTACAACGAATGACGCCAACATACCTGTCTTAATAAAAAAATGGTGGCGGAACCGAACCTGGAAAAGAGATTCTGTTCCGCCACCATTCTATTCTATCCGTATATCAGACCACCGTTATTATTTTCCGGCTTTCTTCATCTTCTGCATCATTCCGGCCATCTTGCTTCCGGTAACCATCTTCATCATCTTACGTGTCTGGTCGAACTGCTTCAGCAGACGGTTCACCTCCTGAATACTGGTTCCGCTACCCTTGGCAATACGTGTACGACGAGTTCCGTTCAATATTTCAGGATGAGTACGTTCTTCCGGAGTCATAGAATAGATAATAGCCTCGATGCTCTTGAATGCATTGTCATCGATATCGATATCCTTGATAGCCTTACCTACGCCCGGAATCATGGAAGCCAGTTCCTTCAGGTTACCCATCTTCTTGATCTGATGGATCTGAGTAAGGAAATCATTGAAGTCGAACTGGTTCTTCTGGATCTTTTTCTGCAAACGTTTTGCCTCTTCCTCATCATACTGTTCCTGGGCACGTTCAACCAGTGAAACGATATCACCCATCCCCAGGATACGGTCGGCCATACGTGCCGGATGGAACTGGTCGATGGCATCCAACTTTTCGCCTGTACCTACAAACTTGATAGGCTTGTTCACTACGGTACGGATAGACAAGGCCGCACCACCACGGGTATCACCGTCGAGCTTGGTCAATACAACACCGTTGAAATCGAGCCGTTCATTGAACTCACGGGCGGTGTTCACAGCATCCTGACCGGTCATGGCATCCACAACAAACAAGGTTTCATCCGGATTGATGGCTTTCTTGATGGCCTCAATCTCGTTCATCATCTGTTCGTCGACTGCCAGACGACCTGCCGTATCGACGATAACCAGATCGTACCCTTTGGCCTTGGCTTCCTGAATGGCATCCAAGGCAATCTTCACCGGATCCTTACTGTCCGGTTCACTGTATACAGGAACTTCAATCTGCTGTCCCAGCACCTTCAACTGTTCGATAGCCGCAGGACGGTATACGTCACAGGCAACCAGCAACGGCTTACGGTTCTTCTTGCTCTTCAGCATGCGGGCAAGCTTACCTGAGAAAGTAGTCTTACCGGATCCCTGCAGACCTGACATCAAGATAACGGCAGGACGGTTCTTCAACTCAATCTCGGCCGTTTCACCTCCCATCAGCTGGGTCAGCTCGTCATGCACAATCTTAACCATCAACTGGCTAGGCTTGACAGCCGTAAGCACATTCTGCCCCAGCGCCTTCTCCTTCACCGTATCGGTGAAATTCTTAGCTACCTTATAGTTGACATCTGCGTCCAGCAATGCACGACGCACGTCTTTCAGTGTTTCGGCCACATTGATCTCGGTGATTTTACCTTCACCCTTCAAGATCTTAAAAGACCGTTCAAGTCTTTCACTTAAATTATCGAACATAAATTTATCTTGTTTTTCTTAATTACTTATTTTACAACGGAGTGCAAAATTACAAAAAAATCGCTAGCATCAAATCTTTTTGTTCTGCCATTTCACTTTTTTCAGATAAATAAGGCTACATGACAGCATCAAGACATAATAAACGATCTCTGTTGTAAAGCAAATCTCTACAGGCGCCTTTACAACCATGCCTATCACAATAATATAAAGGGCGTAAAATACCTGAACAAAGATTTCGAGAGCCAAAGCGGCCTGTGTGTTTCCTGTTCCCGAAATCCCGTTGAAATAAATGTTGGCAAAGGCCGATACCAACATCGCCGCACAAATTACATACAGTGACATACGGGATTCATACAGCAGAGCCGATTCATTGGTATAGACCGAAAGCAGGGCATCAGGAAACAGGACGCACAAGCCCAACGCCACTATCATAATGAAGAACGACATGCGGGCTATCTTGTTCAACAGGACCATCACACCAGAAACGCCTCCCGATCCGATCAGGTTGCTGACCAGCGAATTGGCTGTAGTCGACAAAGCCTGTACCGGAATAAGCAATACCACGTACACACTGCGCACAATGTTTGCAATAGCCAGCTGACGTTGCCCGAGACGTTCCAATGCCATGAAAAAAACAAACCAGATGGCCATTGCCAGAAAATACTGCAACATGGTAAAACAGGAAATACGCAGAATACGGGCCACCATATTCCAGTCGAACCCGCCTATATGCTTCAAACCGTACTTTTTCAGATCAATCCATCCATATGTATAGATAAGATAGAACAACAGACATGCACCCTCGGCTATGACAGAAGCAAGGGCAGCTCCTTTCACCCCCATTTCCGGTAACCCGAGATGACCGAATATCAAGGCATAGTCCAGAAAAACGTTTACAGCCGCCATAACCACTGCACTCCAGGTCAGTACCCTGGTCCGGGTAATTCCTATATAGAACGCACGGAACATCACATTCAAAAACGAGAAGACAAATCCCCACATCCTCCAGGTAAAGAATTCCAATGTTGTCCCATATATGGCATCGGACGAAATAAGCAGGCGGATCAGCGGCCCGGCACAGAACGACATGATCAGCAACAGAACTACAGCCATTCCCAGACTGAACGCTGCCCCCTGCCACATGACCGGTCCGATGGCACGGAAGTTCCCCTCCCCGTTACGGCGGGCTATCAGAATCTGTGAACCTACACTGAAACCGAAAGCAACCGTATAGAAACAAATATAGAGCAACCCTCCCATGGCTGAAGCTCCTAATGCCACTTCCCCCACATGACCCAGAAAAGCCGTATCGGTGACATTGATTACATTTTGTGCAAGAAGGCCCAGGAAAATCGGATAGGTGACACTCCAAATCTCTTTATTGGTATACATAAATTACTCTCAAAACTAGGTTATCGGTTGTTGATTTGCACAAATATACGGCTTTTATGCCTTTTATCCTAAATTAATAAAGAACGGTAACCGCTTTCCGGAATTTTTCAGTGTCCGATAGCATTTTAATGTTATATTTGTAGGATATTCCTTAATTTTTTAATAAACCAAAACTATGAACAAACTATTCACATCAATCGGAGTGCTGTTGCTTGCATTAAGCGGGACAGCCGGGCACGCCCAGTCGACCCCAACTGATATCCTCAACGAAGACGAAACCACCATACGCCTGCTGGAAGGAGATAACCCCGACCCGTCAATCATACGGTACGGCAGCAAATACTACATGATCCATTCCTCATTCGTCTATACCCCGGGACTGATCGTATACGAATCGGACAACCTGACCGACTGGCATCCCTGCTCTGTAGCATTGACCGAATACAACGGTGAAATATGGGCCCCCGACCTGTGCGTGTACAAAGACAAGTTCTACATTTACCTGCCTACCCGCAATGCCGAAGGCAAAAAGACAAACATGGTCATGTGGGCCGACAGCCCCAAAGGGCCGTGGAGCAAGCCGGTCGACCTTAAAATAGGAGAAATCGATCCCGAACATGTAACTGATGAAAAAGGCAACCGCTACCTGCTCTTAAGTTCGGGTAACCTGCATCCGTTGTCGGCCGACGGAACCCGGATCACCGGCGACCCCATCAAGATTTACGAAGAATGGCCTATTCCGGAAGAATGGGATATAGAAGGCGTATCACTGGAAGGTATCAACATCAAGAAAGTAGGTGAATACTATTACCTGTTTGCCGCAGAAGGAGGTACCGCCGGTCCTCCGACAAGCCACATGGTGGTACAAGCGCGCAGTAAAAGTGTATTGGGGCCTTGGGAAAACGCTCCGTCCAATCCGCTGCTCCGCACGGAATCGCGCCATGAGAAATGGTGGAGCAAAGGACACGGCTCTATCGTAGACACTCCCGACGGACGGCTCTTCATGCTTTTCCATGCCTATGAAAACGGGTACCAGACACTGGGACGGCAAACCCTTATCAGAGAACTGACATTAGATGACGACGGGTGGCTACACCTCAAAGAAGGTAAAATATCTCTACCAACTCCCCAAAGGCTGAAAGACACCCACATGGATGACCTTGTCTGGCAGACCTATAAGGAACACCGCATCAGTGACCGCTTTCAGTTCGTCCCGGAAGAAGACAAAATCATCATCAGCGGAAAAGGGAACAATCCACAGGAAGGATCTCCCCTACTGGCACGTACCAGCGCTCACCGATACGAAATAGAAGCATGTTTCGAGCTGAAAAGCCCCGACGCCTCGGCCGGACTGGTAGCCTATTACAACGAGAACTACCACTTCGGATTTGGTTTTGACCACAAACAAATCCTCCGTTACCGCAGAGGACAAGTGAGCCGCAGCGCCTCACTCTATCCGGAAGCTAACAGGGAAGGCAAATTGTGGCTGAAACTGAGAAACGACGAACATGTGGTATCGGCATGGTACAGTGCCGACGGCAAAGAATGGCACAAATATCCTTGGGCATTCGAAATCAGCGGAGCACACCACAATATACTCTACGGCTTCCTGTTTGTACGCCCCGCCATCTACGCAGGAGGAAACGGCACGGTAGAAGTAAGTCACTTCGTCCTGCGCAACCTCGATTGACCCGATCCAAAAGCCAAATGGCACAGCCGTTCCAAAATGAAATGTCCATATGGCAAATAAGGTATCGATATACCATTCCATTTAATACAAAATAACAAACCGGCCGAAAATAATAGGAAGTGTTACATGCCCGAAAGTTTTTTTTCTTAACTTTGCGGTGCTGTCTAAAAATCAGACTAAAACACTTTAAACAAAAAATATTAGAGATTATGATGACTATTGACAAATTCAACTTTGCCGGTAAAAAGGCAATCGTTCGTGTAGACTTCAATGTTCCATTGAACGAAGAAGGTAAAATTACAGATGACACTCGTATCCGTGGTGCACTGCCTACTCTGAAAAAGATCTTGGCAGACGGTGGTGCATTGATCATCATGTCACACATGGGTAAACCAAAAGGCAAAGTAAACGCTAAATACTCTTTGAGCCAGATTGTAGACGCTGTAGCCGCTGCACTGGGTACTCCGGTGAAGTTCGCTCCGGACTGTGCCAAGGCTCAGGATGCTGCCGCTGCCTTGAAACCAGGTGAAGTCCTGCTGCTTGAAAACCTGCGTTTCTATCCGGAAGAAGAAGGCAAACCGGTAGATATCGACAAAGAAGATCCTGCATACGAAGATGCAAAGAAAGAAATGAAAGCACGTCAGAAAGAATTTGCAAAGACACTGGCTTCTTATGCTGACTGCTACGTTATGGATGCATTCGGTACTGCTCACCGTAAACACGCTTCTACAGCTGTTATTGCCGACTACTTCGACGCAGACCACAAGATGTTGGGTTACCTGATGGAAAAAGAAGTGAAGGCTGTTGACAATGTATTGAAAGACATCAAACGTCCGTTCACTGCCATCATGGGTGGTTCTAAGGTTTCTACAAAGATCGGTATCATTGAAAACCTGATGGATAAAGTAGATAACCTGATTCTTTGCGGTGGTATGGCATTCACTTTCGCAAAAGCTCAGGGTGGTCATATCGGTAGTTCATTGGTTGAAGACGACAAGTTGGACCTGGCTTTGGATATCATTGCCAAGGCTAAGGAAAAAGGTGTGAACCTGGTTCTGGGAAGCGACTGTATCGCTGCCGACAAGTTCGCCAACGACGCCAACACTCAGGTTTGCGACGACAAGAACATTCCTGACGGATGGATGGGATTGGATGCAGGTCCTAAGACACGCGAAGAATTCAAGGCTGCCATCAAGGGTGCCAAGACAATCCTGTGGAACGGTCCTGCCGGTGTATTCGAATTTGATAACTTTACAGGTGGTTCCAGAGCTATCGCAGAAGCTATTGCAGAAGCAACTAAAGAAGGCGCCTTCTCACTGATCGGTGGTGGTGACTCTGTAGCTTGTATCAACAAGTTCGGCATGGCAGATCAGGTTTCTTACATCTCTACAGGTGGTGGTGCTCTGCTGGAAGCAATCGAAGGTAAAGTTCTTCCGGGTATTGCAGCTATCCGCGGTGATAAATAATAAATAAGACAACTTGATATAAAGAAAGGCTGGATTGATGATCCAGCCTTTCTTTTTTAGGGCAACAAGGTTACATAACGGTGCCACTATTGATTCATCGATAAAACAGACTATGTAACCCCTATACTTAACAGCTAACAGACAAAAAGCGGAGAGCCTTACAGCAAAAACTGAGACTCTCCGCCTTTATCAGAATAAACAAATAATCCAGATCAACTCAAGAATGAAATCAGGACACCGGCAGCAACAGCCGACCCGATTACACCCGAAATGTTACTTGCCATACAATACTGAAGCACATGATTCTTCGGATCGTACTTCAGGGCAATTTCATTGGCGACACGGCTCGCCATAGGAACAGCACTCAAGCCAGTAGCACCGATCAACGGATTGATCTTTTTCTTGGTAAAAAGATTGACAACCTTGACAAACAGGATACCGCCGGAAATGGACAAGGCAAATGCCAGGAAACCTCCGATAACGATACCAATAGTAGTCCAGTTCAGGAACGCATCAGTTGTCATTGTCGCACCGACCGAAATGCCCAAAAAGATAGTAGCGGCATTCATAATGCTGTTTGAAGCGGCATCAAACAAACGCGACGTATTACTACCGATTTCCTTGACAAGGTTACCGAACATCAGCATACCGATCAAAGGTACGGCACTCGGAACAAACAGAGCTACGATAGTCGTCACTACAATAGGGAACACAATCTTCAATACACGCAAATTCTTGATCTCCGTCTTGGAGGGGTATTTCTTTTCTTGCTCCTTCATATTGATGGAAAGTTCCTTCTTGGTACACCATATCTTCACTACCAACGGAATGATTACCGGAACCAAAGCCATATATGAATAAGCGGCGATGGCAATAGGGCCCAATAAGTGAGGAGCCAGCTTAATGGTAGTAAAGATGGCTGTCGGACCGTCGGCACCACCGATGATACCCAATGAAGCCGCTTCCTTCGGAGTGAATCCCATCAGGATGGCAACCAGCAGGACAGCAAAAATACCCAACTGTGCCGCCGCCCCGAAAATAGAAAGACGGAGGTTACGCAACATCGGACCGAAATCGGTCAACGCACCAACACCCATAAAGATAATCGGCGGGAGGAATCCGGTCTTGATCAACATATAATAAATGAAGTTCATCAACCCCAGATCATGTGCAATTTCATGCAACGGCATTTCCCATATATTCTTTGCCACTCCATTCACCATGACCATACCATTCTCGTCGGCCTGGATCACCCCCATCTCACCGCCGGGGAAATTGGCGAGCAACACCCCGAAGGCAATCGGCACCAGCAACAACGGTTCATACTGCTTCTTGATACCCAGATAAAGCAGAATGAATGCAATGGCATACATGATGAGGAACCGCGGATCTTCAACAATATTGCTGAAGGCGGTCATCCCATATAATTTTTCTAGTATTTCTTCCATTATGCAATTTTCATTAATACGTCATCTTCAGATACGGCATCGCCGGAATTCACACAAATAGCAGTCACAGTACCGCTGAATTCTGCACGGATAGCATTATACGTCTTCATCGCTTCCACGTAGCAGATTACATCCCCTTTGTTGACCTTATCGCCAACCTTCACCGGAGTATCCTGAGCTCCTTTGGTAAGGAAGAACTTACCTTCCAGCGGAGAAAGAACCTCTTTACCTTCACCTGCAGAAGCTGCAGCAGGAGCCGCAGTCTGGTTTCCAGCCAATTTAGACGGATCAACCTCACCAAAGGCAACTGTTACACGGTATGGCTGACCGTTTACATCCACCGTCAAGACCTGAGGTTCTTTCGGATTAGACCCTCCAGCATTCTTTTCTGCACGCCGTTTCTCCACATCAGCCAGGAAGTCCGCCTTCGCTTTACCGCTTCTATAAGCCTCATATTGTGCCGGATGCATTGCATATTCAAAGAGTTCTTCATCATCCTGTCCGAATTCCCAACCTTTTTCCTTCATCATCTGACGATACTTGTCAAGCTGGTCAGGATAATTGTCCTGCGGATTATCATTAAAGAATGTACGTCCTTCAGCCTTTGCCTTTTCTATGATTTCAGGAGCCAGCTCACCCGGCAGTTTACCGGCCTTACCGAGAATCATATCCCATATATCGTCGGCAATCATACTCCAACGCTCTTTACCCTTTTCCATCTGGATCACATTCATCATGGCCAGATTCTTCACATACTGGCTGAACGGAGTTACCAGACACGGATAACCTACACGGGGCCATACATAGGAAACCTCATCGAACAGCTTGATCAGCAGCTCATCCTGAGTCATCAACGGCAAATTATGTTTAGCTTTATATTTATTGATCGAATCCAGATTTGTCTCCAGATCGGCCATCAGACTACCCATCATACCTCCCGGCAATCCCGGACCTACCAACAAAGAGTTCATCATACGGTTACGCGGACTGATATACAATCCCAGAAAATCATCCATGAACTCCTGGATCAGAGAACGGACCTTCATATAGGCAGTCATATTTATTTCAGGAACCTTGAATCCGGCATCCTTCAACATTGCCTGGACAGCAATCACATCGGCATGGCCTGTACCCCAAGACAACGGATCCATTCCGACATCTACATAATCACAACCTGCTTTACAAACTTCCAGAATAGATGCCATGTTGAATCCCGGAGCTGCATGCGAATGATACTGCACAGGAATATTCTTGATCTTCTTGATTCCCGCAACAATCTTACCCAGGAATACAGGACGGCCTATACCGGCCATATCTTTGATACAGATTTCATCACAGCCGGCCTCAATCAGTTTTTTAGCCATATCCAGATAATATTCAACCGTATGGATGGGCGAATATGTAATGCAAAGACAACACTGGGAAATCATTCCTGCATCATGGGCATACCCGATAGAAGGGATGATGTTACGGACATCATTCAGTCCGCAAAACGTACGGGTAATATCTGTACCTTGTACTTTCTTGACCTTATAGAATAATTTACGGACATCAGCCGGTACCGGACTCATACGCAAACCATTCAAGGCTCTATCCAGCATATGAGTCTGGATACCTGCTTCATGAAACGGTTTGGTCCACTGACGGACCGCATTATTCGGATTTTCACCAAAAAGCAAATTAACTTGTTCAAACCCCCCTCCATTGGTTTCGACACGGGCAAAACATCCCATTTCAATGATAGCTGGAGCAACTTTAACCAACTGGTCTACACGTGGCACATATTTACCAGCACTCTGCCACATATCACGGAAGACCAGACTAAACTTCACTTCTCTTTCCATTGTGTACTAATGTGTTTTTCTTTTTAAGGATTATCATAATTTCTCGATCTTCACAACCTGGCCTTTATCGGCAGTCAGCATGGATACGGCTTTCTTTATCGCCTCCATTGCTGCAGCGTCCGAAGAAGCGGCGACCGCAACCGCTTTTTTCTTTTTCGGTTCTTCTTCCGGAGCCACCTTGTTTACCAATGAAATCAAGCCTTGGCTCAACCAGATTACAATAAGAAGAATCAAGAAGACAGTGACCATTCCGACCACCATCAACATTAATCCAATTTCTATATTTCCCATAAACTTTTATATAAAATTATAAAACGCCCTTTAAAAAAGCATTTTCCAAAGAGCGTTTCAAAACTACTGAATCCAAATTACAAATCGTAAAATAGCCCTATTAAAAGATGTAAAATTTACACTAATATTATATCTTCCATTGATTTTCGTTTCTTTTCAGGTATCTCTTCTGATGTTGCATAACCTATAGGAATCAATACAACAGGTTCCAAATTTTCAGAAAGAGTTAAAACCTGTTTACATAACAAAGTATCAAAATTACATACCCAACACGTTCCTAGGCCCTGCTCGGTAGCAGCCAGACAGAGATGTTCCACTGCAATCGCGACATCGATATCAGCATGATCCTTCCCATCAGAATTACGGTGCCATGACACCTCATGGTCGGCACATGCCACAATGATACAGGGGACATTCCGGATCCATTCACGCGGATAGACTGCTTTCAGCGCATCCAGCTTATGTTTCTCGGTAACAATTGCAAATTTCCACGGCTGGAAATTGACGGCAGAAGGAGCCATACGCACACACTCCATAATATAATCCAACTTACTTTGCTCAATGGGGCGTGATTCGTAACTACGTACCGAATGGCGCCGTTTAACTAAATCAAGGAAATTCATATATTCTTATTTAATGTTACACATCCATTACCATTATCCAACCATGTCCATCCTATTCCTCCTCAAGAGGCATCAGTCTGAACTTACGGAGATAAGAGGCATTTCCATACATGGTATGCTCATCCGACAAGTTCCAGAAACCATCTTTCGATTCGGGATCCGCATCCCAGTCTATAACAGCCCAACAAAGCCCTACATCATTGCCCTCGACCAATACGGACGGAGTGGAGAACTGAGGACCGTTAGCCGCCGCATAATCAAAAGGGGTAATATAGAATTCAAGGACGAGCTTTCCGTTCTCACCTTCTCCGAAATTGTAATTATAGGCATAATCGGCGTAAGGCTTCTGCTTCAACCACACCTGAGGTCCCCACAACATACACCAGTCTTCCTTATGTCCGGGAGTAAAAATATGATAATTCTGTGCATGGCAACCATGGAAATTGAACCAGGCCTGCCATACGTCTTTGGGCGCCGTAGGATGAAAACGGTCAATGAAAGGACCTCCGGAACAATCCCCGTCGACAACGACTTCAAAGATATCGGTATTCAATGAATTTTCGGTAAAACGCCAATAATTATCTTCCGCTTCATACAAAAAATACAGACGCTGCGTCTTCGGACTCCATCCTACCCTGACACTAAACTTCAAGGTCGATGTATCAGGCCTGTCATATTTCCCTTCATCTTCCTTCATGAGCTGTTCCGTAAGCACATAGCTGTCCGGAACACGGTTCCAATCGGCAGTGTTCCCGTCGATTTCCGGAATATCACTCTCTTTGAACTGATAAATCTTATAAGTCTGGGAACTCGCAGAAAGTAATCCCATCGCTCCCAACAACAGAAGGCATAATTTTTTCATAATCTATATTATTTTCATTTTAATTCAGTGATTCCGGGCATCCTACGCTTCAAGCCGGGGAAATACTAAACATATGATACAAAATTAACTAATTCCATCACAAAAAGACCAGACATATGTACATAAAAGATAGGAAAATCGTATCGACAAGATAATAAAAAGCTTGTTCCGATGAATACAAATTTATTGTAACTTTGCAATAACCAAAAAACGACACATATGAAAAAACTAGCCATTTTCGATTTAGACGGTACCCTGCTGAACACCATAGCCGATCTGGCAGCAGCGACAAACCATGCACTTTCCCATTTCAATTATCCGACACACGAAACGGAAGAATATAAATACTTTGTCGGGAACGGAATCAACAAACTTTTTGAACGCGCCCTGCCCGAACCGGAACGTACCGAAAAAAACATACTGAACATACGTTCCCAGTTCATACCTTATTACAACATCCATAACGCCGACTTAAGCCGTCCTTATCCAGGCATAACCGGAGTCTTGGAAACGTTGCAGAAAAGAGGAATAAAACTGGCCGTAGCCTCCAACAAATATCAGGAAGCGACCCACAAGCTTATCAGGCAGTTTTTCCCGGAAATAAATTTCATAGAAATATTCGGTCAGAGAGAAGGTATACCGGCCAAACCGGATCCTTCCGTCATATTTGAAATCATGCAACATGCGGGAGCCGGAAAAGAAGAGGTGGCCTATATAGGCGATTCCTGTGTAGACATGCAGACCGGAATCAATGCCGGAGTCACGACAATTGGTGTAAGCTGGGGATTCCGCCCCCGCACAGAACTGGAAAGCTACCACCCGCAACACATTGCCGACCGGCCAGAAGAACTGCTGGAATATATTAAATAGCCACATAATAAAAGTCATTCAGAACAACATGTAACATAATAGCTACATGCGTACTGAATGACTTCAACTACTATATAGATACTTTTTATTTGGAAAATCTTTCCTCTTTGCCCGTCATTGATCAGATAGACAACTCATCCAGAACCTGAATCAAAGACTTGTCCAAAGGTTTGTCTTTCTTGATCGCCTCTGAAAACGGTACATAAACCACTTTGTCATTACGCAAGCCTATCATCACATTCCGCTGGTCTTCCTTCAAGGCTTCAATAGCCCCTACGCCCAAACGGCTGGCCAAAATACGGTCGCTGGCACTCGGTGAACCTCCGCGCTGCAAATGCCCCAGAATAGTGACACGCACATCATACTGCGGATACTCATTCTTTACACGTTCCGCATAATACATGGCACCGCCGTTCTTGGGAGCTTCAGAAACAATGACGATACTACTGTTCTTGCTCTTACGGAAACCACGACCGATAAACTGTTCCAACTGATCGACATCGGTCTGGTCTTCCGGAATAATAGCAGCTTCAGCACCCGAAGCGATAGCACTGTTCTGAGCCAGGAATCCGGCATCACGTCCCATCACCTCAACGAAGAAAATGCGGTCGTGTGAAGTAGCGGTATCACGGATTTTATCGACACATTCCACAATCGTATTCAATGCCGTATCATAACCGATAGTAACATCAGTACCATACAAGTCATTATCAATAGTACCGGGAAGACCTATACACGGAACATTATATTCTTTTGCAAAAATCAGAGCACCGGTAAGAGAACCATTACCGCCAATAATAACCAATGCATCAATGCCGGCAGCCACCATATTGTCGTACGCAACCTTCCGGCCTTCGGCAGTCATGAAATCCTTGGAACGGGCAGTCTTCAAAATAGTTCCTCCACGCTGAATAATACTGCTGACATCCTGTGTAGTAAGTTCCCTGATCTCATTACGGATCAGTCCCTCATACCCTCTATAAATACCTTTCACTGTCATGCCATTGAAAATGGCACTTCGAGTCACAGCACGGATAGCCGCATTCATACCAGAAGCATCACCCCCTGATGTCAAGATACCAATACACTTAATCTCTTTCATACCACTGTTAGTTAAATCTGTTCTTGTCCTTCTTCTAAGGACACGCCAAAAATAGAATTTAATTAAATAACGGTATTCATTTTATAGTATAAATATCTCTAAAAAAAGGAAAATTATCATTCGTATTCCAAGGTATATACCCAACCGGATCAACTGCCTACAAAGTACCGGTCATCATTTTTTCATTACAAAAAAAGAAAAAAAGGAATAAAAAAAGACATCCATTACAGGATGTCTCATGTAGCGGGACCCGGGATTGAACCGGGGACCTCATGATTATGAATCATGCGCTCTAACCAGCTGAGCTATCCCGCCATCTTCTATGAAAACCGCCAGGCGTGGAAGCCACCCAACGGTAAAATCTTTGATTGTAGCGGGACCCGGGATTGAACCGGGGACCTCATGATTATGAATCATGCGCTCTAACCAGCTGAGCTATCCCGCCATCTTTCTCGATTGCGGGTGCAAAGGTAGGACAAGTTTTTCAATTATGCAACATCTCCTCTTATTTTTCTTTTATATTTTTTCAAAACGCCTCACATATCATTCATCTGGACAGATACTTTCCAATACTTTTTCAGGAGAAATATAAAAAAAAGAACTATCAGACATGAAATATAAAAAAATTAGTTTACTTTGCCCCCGAATCCTAATAGCCTTTAAGAGGAATTATATGAAAAAGAAAATTCACATTGAATACCCGTTAAATCCAGCATCGGGAACTGTACTTTGGGGAGCTATCAGCACTCCTTCCGGACTGCAAAGATGGTTTGCCGACAAAGTGACAAAGACAGAAAACAAAATATTTACCTTCCAGTGGGGAAAGACAGAAACCCGCACCGCCGAAATCATCAATCTACGAAATGAATACTTTATCAGATTCCATTGGACAGATGAAGAGCCCAAGACCTATTTCGAGCTTAAAATCCAATATAATGAACTAACAAACGACTATGAACTGATCGTCACCGATTTTACAGATACATCGGAAGAGGAAGATACCATCAACCTTTGGAATTCACAAATAGACGTTTTGAGAAGAACCTGCGGCGTATAATTTTAAAAATATAAAAAACTTCATTTGCCTCTCCATTTTTTATGCTACTTTTGCACTCTGATAATTATTAAAAATAGAGAATGCTACGCATAAAAAAACTCGATATATTCGTCCTCAAAAGCTTCCTGCTCCTCTTTTGTGGAACTTTCTTTATCTGCCTATTCATCTTTATGATGCAGTTCTTATGGAGATACGTCGATGAGCTGGTCGGTAAAGGTTTGGAAATTAGTGTTCTTGCCCAATTCTTCTTCTATTCGGGCCTTACCCTGATACCCATGTCACTGCCATTGGCAATCCTGCTTGCCGCCCTGATGACATTCGGTAATTTCGGAGAACGATATGAGCTTCTGTCCATGAAGGCTGCTGGCATTCCGCTGTTACGTATCATGCGCCCGATTATCCTTTTTTGTGTTTTTCTGGGACTCATGTCATTCTATTTCCAGAATGTAATAGGCCCGAAAGCCCAAAAACAATTATGGACGCTACTGGTTTCCATGAAACAGAAATCGCCAGAAGTAGACATTCCTGAAGGGGTATTCTATACAGATATCGAAGGCTATAACATTTATGTCAAGCACAAAGACCGTGAAACCGGATTACTGAAAGACATACTCATCTATAACTTTTCAGACGGATTCGATAATGCACACATCATATGGGCAGAAGAAGGGAAACTGGACCTGACGGCCGACAAACAACATCTTTTTCTGCATTTATATAATGGAGAACAGTTTGAAAATCTGAAATCGCAGTCTGTTTTATCCAACAGTGTACCCTACCGCCGTGAAACATTCAAGGAAAAACATACATTGATTGAATTCAATACCGAATTCAATATGGTAGACGGAAGTTTTCTGGACCGCCGTTCAGACATCAAAAACATGCGTGAAATATCGCTGGCAATCGACTCACTCAATAACTTTGCAGACAGTGTGGGCCGTTCCATGTATAAAGATGTAATGAAGACAACCTTCAAAGCTCCGATTCTGAGCAGACAAGATTCCATCCGTCTGCAGGAAAAGCGCATTACGGTAATTAATACCGACAGTGTATACAACTCTATGACTTCGGCAGAAAAGTTAAAAGTATTGAATAATGCCAACAGCCGGACATCATCCCTGTCGTCCGACTGGAGTATGAAAAGCTATCTGACAAAAGATACAGACCGAGATATACGTACCCATCGGTCCGACTGGCATAAAAAAATTACCCTGTCACTGGCATGCCTCTGTTTCTTCTTCATCGGAGCCCCTTTGGGTGCGATTATCCGGAAAGGTGGTCTGGGAATGCCTGTAGTACTGTCAGTCCTGATATTCGTAATTTACTATATTATAGATTCCGGTGCAACCCGCGTAGGGAAAAGCGGTGAAATGAATATTGTGCTGGGTACATGGATGAGTACGCTGGTACTGGCACCTCTGGGAGGGTTCCTAACTTATAAATCAAACAAGGATTCCGTTGTATTCAATATCGATGTCTACATCGGATTCTTCCGGAAACTGTTCGGAATCCGCTCTTCACGACATCTGTTCAAGAAAGAAGTGATCATTGAGAATCCAGACTATGCACAAGACATGCATATTCTGGGTGACATAACGGCCGGCTGTGAAGCTTACCTGCAGATTCACAGACTGAACAAGATGCCGAACTATTTCAAGATCTTTACCAACCATACGCACGACAATGCCATAGCAGAGATCAGCGAACGGCTGGAAAGCCTCATCGAAGAACTGTCGAACACCAAAGACCCGATTCTGATCAATTATCTGAACAATTATCCGTTCTTATCCGTTAAAGCTCACAAGAGTGTATCGGACAATCTGTATCTGAACATCCTCCTCGGTCTGGCAGTTCCCGCCGGAATCCTTATCTACCTGAATATATGGAGATACCGGAGACGGTTAGGAAAAGACCTGAAAACCATTATACAGACAAATAAAAACATACAGCAAGAAATAACAAAACAACATTTAGATATACAATAGCACTATGGACAAAATTAAATTGAACACAATTGAAGAAGCCATTGAGGACTTTCGTAAAGGTGAATTTGTCATTGTTGTCGACGACGAAGACCGCGAAAACGAAGGCGACCTGATCATTGCCGCCGAACTCATTACTCCAGAGAAAGTCAACTTCATGCTGAAACATGCAAGAGGTGTACTCTGTGCTCCGATTACTTTGTCGCGCTGCCAGGAACTAGACTTGCCACATCAGGTTTCAAACAACACATCTGTCCTTGGAACTCCTTTTACTGTAACTATCGATAAACTGGAAGGCTGTACTACAGGAGTCTCTGCAGCCGACCGTGCCGCAACAATCCGTGCATTAGCCGATCCGAACTCCCGCCCCGAAACCTTCGGGCGCCCCGGACATGTAAATCCGCTATATGCACAAGATAAAGGAGTACTCCGCCGTGCAGGACACACAGAAGCCTCCATTGACATGGCAAAATTGGCAGGCCTTTATCCGGCAGCCGCACTGATGGAAGTCATGAATGAAGACGGAACAATGGCACGCCTGCCGGAATTACGGAAAATGGCGGATGAGTACGGATTCAAACTGATTTCCATAGCCGATCTGATCGCTTACCGACTGAAACAGGAATCATTGGTAGAAAAAGGAGTAGAAGTGGATATGCCTACCGAATACGGTCATTTCCGTCTGATTCCCTTCCGCCAGAAAAGTAACGGTCTGGAACATGTGGCCTTGATTAAGGGTTCGTTTGAAGAAAATGAACCGGTATTGGTACGGGTCCATTCCTCCTGCGCTACAGGCGACATTTTCGGCTCGATGCGATGCGACTGTGGAGAGCAGCTGCACAAAGCCATGCAACTGATCGAGAAAGAAGGAAAAGGAGCCGTTATCTACCTGAACCAGGAAGGCCGCGGAATAGGACTGATGGAAAAGATGAAAGCCTACAAACTTCAGGAAGAAGGTATGGATACGGTAGACGCCAACCTCTGCCTGGGACATCAAGCCGATGAACGCGACTATGGTGTAGGTGCACAGATTCTGCGTGAAATTGGTATCCGGAAAATGCGTCTGCTAACCAACAATCCAGTAAAACGAGTAGGACTGGAAGCTTACGGACTGGAAATCACTGAAAATGTACCTATCGAAGTCACTCCGAACAAGTACAACGAACGCTATCTCCTAACCAAGAAGATGCGTATGGGACATACCTTACATTTTAAATGAACCACAGACAATAAGAATCGGGGGGTGTCAAAGGCAATCCCCCCGATTAAGAACAATCATTAAAATCATATAAACTATGGAAATGAATCAATTAGCCAAACCTTATGCAGCCAAAGCTGCACAAATTACATTATTCCGAAGCGTCTATGTATGGATGACACTGGCACTTGTCATTACTGCCTTTGTAGCCATGTATGTAGCCAAATCATATACACTATTGGCAGCTATCGCCCAGAATTCACTACTTTTCTGGGGATTACTGATTGCTGAAATAGGTGTTGTATGGTATCTGTCTGCACGGATCAGCAGTATTTCATTCACCAAGGCAACCGTCCTTTTCATTCTATATTCCATACTGAACGGTGTGACGCTTTCATTTATCTTCGCCATCTATACGGCAGCCTCCATTGCAAGTACATTCTTCATTACAGCCGGAACATTCGCAGTCATGGCTATATTCGGATATGTAACGAAAAAAGACCTTAGCAAAATCGGAAATATCTGCATTATGGCACTGATAGGAATAATTATCGCTTCATTGGTCAACCTGTTCCTCAAAAGTGCAATGATGGATGTTGTCATCTCATACATCGGAGTATTACTTTTCGTAGGACTGACAGCATACGATACCCAGAAAATCAAACGGCTACTGTCGGCCGATGACATGGAAGTCAATGAAACGACCCAGAAAATCGCCCTGTTAGGTGCCATGACCCTTTACCTGGATTTCATTAATCTGTTCCTTTACCTTTTACGCTTACTAGGTGACAGAAAATAATCGTTTTTTTTCTTTATATGAAAGAATATCACTTATTTTGCAAAAAAAATCGAACTAAAACTAAACAATATGAATCAACTTTCAGATCGTTTGAATAGCCTGTCACCGTCTGCGACATTGGCTATGTCACAAAAGAGCAGTGAACTTAAAGCACAAGGTGTTGATGTAATTAATCTTAGTGTAGGTGAACCGGACTTCAATACACCGGATCATATCAAAGAAGCAGCCAAGAAAGCTATTGACGAAAACTATTCCCGTTATTCTCCTGTGGCTGGTTACCCGGCATTACGTAATGCCATTGTAGCTAAACTGAAAAATGAAAACGGTCTGGAATATACTGCTGCCCAGATCAGCTGTGCAAACGGTGCCAAACAGTCTGTCTGTAACACGGTCTTGGCCCTGATCAACAAAGGAGACGAAGTCATCGTTCCGGCTCCCTATTGGGTAAGCTATCCGGAGATGGTAAAACTGGCCGAAGGTACTCCAGTTATCGTACGTGCCGGAATTGACCAGGACTTCAAGATAACCCCGGCACAGCTGGAAGCTGCCATAACTCCTAAGACACGTGCATTGATTCTCTGTTCTCCGTCAAACCCGACAGGTTCTGTCTATTCACAGGAAGGACTGGCCGGACTGGCAGCTGTAATAGCAAAACATGAACGTGTAATTGTCATTGCAGATGAAATCTATGAACATATCAACTACATCGGAAAACATCAGAGTATCGCCCAGTTTGCTGAAATCAAGGATCGTGTCGTAATCATTAACGGTGTATCAAAAGCCTATGCAATGACAGGATGGCGTATCGGTTTCATTGCCGGTCCCGAATGGATTGTAAAAGGTGTGAACAAACTGCAGGGACAATATACTTCCGGCCCTTGTTCTGTATCACAAAAGGCTGCAGAAGCCGCCTATACAGGAACACAAGAACCTGTTGAAGCCATGCGCAAAGCCTTCGAACGCCGTCGCGACCTGATTGTAAAACTGGCAAAGGAAATTCCGGGATTCGAAGTCAATGTTCCGCAAGGCGCATTCTACCTGTTCCCGAAATGTGACTCTTTCTTCGGTAAGAAAGACGGTGACCGTGTAATCAACAATGCCGATGACCTGGCTATGTACCTGCTCGAAGTTGGCCATGTAGCTTGTGTAGGTGGAACTTCTTTCGGTGCCCCTGAATGTATCCGCATGAGTTATGCCACATCTGATGAAAACATCGTGGAATCCATGCGCCGTATCAAAGAGACCCTGGCCCGTCTGAAATAAGAAAATAGATAACACACAATAACGGAAAAGGCTGTTTCGGAGTAGAACTACTCTGAGACAGCCTTTTCCGTTATTTTAAATAGGTATACCTTCACTATCTGATAAACGGAACAGATATATTTCCAACCTCATTATAAAAATTATACATGGCACCATAAATAATTAAAAAAAGATAAAGAAAAGACTTCTTAAACAATATTAATCACAATAAAAGCAATAAAAACCATCGAAACTTATTATAATTATAAACAAATAGATAAATCATTTGTTATATAAAAAAGTTTTGAACAATGAAAAGATTTACATTTATCATGGCGTTATTCATGCTCATGCTGGCAGGAAACGCCGCAGCACAGGAAAAAGAAGAATTGACCAAAGCCGAGAAAAAGGCACTCCAGGAACGAATCGACAGTTTGCAATTTGCCGAAGCTGAACAAGCTATCAACGACCGCGCCTTCACTTTGGAAGCCGACAAAGTCATCTTCAAATATGGACAAACCGCCTATGTAACATCCAATACCAACTTCGTTTCGGTACAGGATGACCAAGCAACCGTACAGGTAGCATTCAATATTCCAATAAGTGGTCCCAACGGATTGGGAGGTGTCACTGTAGACGGACGTTTTTCAGATTATAAACTGGATAAAGATAAAAAAGGCAATATCTACCTTTCTTTTAATGTTACAGGATCCGGAATTTCTGCCCGTATAAACATTACACTTTACTATGGGAATAATAATGCCAGAGTGGATATAACTCCGAACTTCAATTCGAACCGCCTGTCACTCAGCGGAGTCATCGTACCACTGCACAAAAGCAATGTGTTCAAGGGACGTTCCATCTGAAACAAGCATAAAAAATGTCCTAAACTCAAACAAACCTTTAAAATCCATAAAGGGAAATCCCATATCCAGGATTTCCCAACTATATAACAATCATTGGAATTATGAAAAAATTTCTATTGCTGGCATGTATGACAACATTAGCCATGACATCATGCGAAAAAGACCCAGACATGGAACAACTGGATTCCAATATGGTTGTCTATACTGATTATGACAACAATACTGACTTCAGTAAATTCCAGACCTACTTCTTACCAGACAGCATTCTGGAAGCAGGGCAGCATGACACCTACTGGAAAGATGAAAATGCCCAGAAGCTGATCAATACGGTAGAGACACAGATGAATAACCGTGGATACCGGCGCATCACCGACCCGGAACAAAAAGATGATGCCGACCTCGGCATACAACTTTCCTATGTATCACAAACAACGCACGTAGTAAGCGGAGGATACTGGGGAGGCTGGTGGGATTACGGCTACTGGGGCCCTTGGTGGGGCGGATGGTACTACCCCTATCCTGTAAGTTACAGCTATGACACCAATACACTTGTCATAGAAATGGTAGATCTGTCAGATAGCCGTACAGAGAATGCCAAACTCCCTGTCGTATGGTATGCCAACGCTTCGGGATACCAATACAGTTCCTGGTACAATATCCGACTGATGACCAATGCCATTGATCAGGCATTCGAGCAATCATCTTATATCCAATCAACAAAATAAAAAAACGGAGGTAAATACAATGAAAAAGAAATACATAGCCACACTTCTGCTGGCAGGATGCATGAGCTTATGCTTTACTTCTCAAGCACAGGCGCAATATGTCTCACAGCGGAAAGTACATCTCACTATAGACTGGCAGATGAACGCTCCGTTTTCTACCGGCTTTGCCGACAAGATAAGCGGATGGGGTATGAATTTTGAAGGAATGTACAATCTGACAAACAATATATCTGCCGGAGCCTTCATCTCATTTCATACAAACCACTCTTATGTAGCACGGCAAACCATAAGCCTTTCGCCTACGGAAAGTCTCACTACCGACCAACAGCGTTCTGCATTCCAGATTCCTTTCGGAGCCGCACTTGACTATACATTCAACTCAAGATACGTCTACCCTTATGTGGGAGTGAAACTGGGTGCCATGTTTGCCCGCAATACCACTTATTTCGGAACAGGTGGCCTATACGACAAGAGTTGGGGATTCTATGCCTCCCCCGAAATAGGTCTTAAAATATATCCGATAAAACATAGAAACCTAGGATTTCACATAGCCGGATATTACAGCTATGCCACAAACCGTACAAAGACATTGACCTGTGATATCGACGGACAGAACAACGCGGGCTTCCGTTTAGGTGTTATATTCTGAACAAACAAACCTTATAGTAAAACAACCATCTCCCTGTGACTTATTGATATGAAAAATGGCATGCGAAATGAATTCAATATTTCATTTGCACATGCCATTTTCTTTTATGGTTGTCTCGAGAATACTGATATTACCAGATATTTACCCGGTTTTCTGGAGCTACATATAACGGATCTTTTTCCGTAATGTTAAACGCATCGTACCATGCCTGAATATGTGGCAATGCACCGTTTACACGCCATCTACCCAGTGAATGAGGATCGGATTTGGTATATACACGTATCTGCTCGTCACGGATATTACCGGCCCACAATGTAGCGTAAGCGATAAAGAAACGCTGATCGGCTGTAAACCCGTCCTTATCTTCCAGCGGTGCATCCTTTGTTGCATTCTTATAAGCCAGATAAGCAACGTTCAAACCTCCGTGATCGGCCAGATTTTCACCCAGCGTCAACTCACCGTTTGCATACAACCCCGGCAAGACTTCTATCTTATTGAAGAAATCAACCATAACCTTTGCACGTTCGTTAAAGCGTTCAGCGTCACCTTCGGCCCACCAGTCTTTCAAGTTTCCGTCTTTGTCGAACTGACGACCCTGGTCATCGAATCCATGGGTCATTTCATGACCGATAACTACACCGATGGCTCCATAATTGAACGCATCGTCTGCATCCATGTCAAAGAACGGATACTGCAGGATAGCGGCAGGGAAACAGATTTCATTTGTCGACGGGTTATAGTAAGCATTTACAGTCTGTGGAGTCATCAGCCATTCGTCTTTGTCAACAGGTTTGCCCAAACGGCTATAATTATCTTTCGTACTCCATTCAGCCGCACGGCAAACATTAGCCCAATATGAATCCTTCTCAACCTTCAGGTCGGAATAATCTTTCCACTTATCGGGATAGCCTACCTTTACATGGAAGGTAGCAAGCTTCTCCTGAGCGCGAACCTTAGTGCTGTCACTCATCCATTCCTGTGCATTGATGCGCTCGCCTAAAGCCGATTGCAGGTTCTTAACCAGATTCACCATACGCTCCTTGGCTGCTGCCGAGAAATATTTTTCTACATACATCTGACCTACCAACTCACCCAACAGACTGTTTACAGAGTTGACAGCACGTTTCCAACGCGGCTGGTTAGCCTGACGTCCAGACAAGACTTTGCCATAGAAATCAAATCTTGCATTGACAAAATCGTCACTCAAACAAGAAGCCGCAGCATCAATCAGGTTGTACTGCAGATAAGAGATATGCTTGGAAAGAGGTAATGTATTGATCAGTCGGCCCACTTCCTGTATCGGCTCAACCTGCTCTACATTCAGTTCATCGATGTTAGCCACACCCAGTCCTTTCAAATAGGCATCCCAGTCAATGCCAGAAATGTTCTTTTTCAGGTCGGCATACGACATCTTATGATAGTTGGCTTCCGGATCACGCAACTCTGTCGCACTGCGTGAAACTTTTGCAATGGCAGTTTCAATTTCCATCACATCATTCATCTTCTGTGTGGCTTCCTCATTACTGAAACCGGCCAACATGAACAGTTTAGTTATATAGTTCTTATACTGTTCACGGATATTACTGGTTATACTGTCATTATCCAGATAATATTCTTTTTCACCCAGGTTAATACCTCCCTGTCCCATCTGGAACAGATTCAGACTACTGTTCTTCGGATCAGCATACACATAGCTGTTGAAATAGGTCCCGATTCCCTGCATACGGAGTTCGGCAACCATCGGAATGATTTCATTCTTATCTTTCAAGGCCGAAATCTTGTCCAACTGAGCCTTGATCGGTTCATAACCTTGTTTATTCAAGGTCACACTATCCATCGCCAGATTATACAGATCCCCGATTTTCTGGGCTGCACTTCCAGCCTCAGCCTTCTGGGAAGCCAGTCCCTCAATCAGTTCACGGATCTGCTTCTGGTTGTTTTCAGCCAACAGATCAAATGAACCGAAACGGGAATATTCAGCAGTCAACGGATGTTTCTTGTTCCATCCTCCACATACATACTGGAAAAAATCCTGACCGGCTACGGCTGTCGTATCCATATTGGTCAGATCCAGACCGGAAGTGTTCTTGACTTCCTTCTGGCTCGAACAGCCAGTCATCGCAGCTAAAATGATTGCCGCAATAGCTACACATTGTTTTGTCTTCATATCTTATTTATTAAAATATTGATAATTTACATACAAACTACAGGTTTTGTTTGAAGTTGTCCAACTCTATCGATAGGTTTTCCCACTCGTCTTCCGCATCAGACTCCTGTTTTTTCAATTGCTGATACTGTTCATACAGCTGCATATCGGAAGCTCCCTCCGGAGTGGCCAACTGGAGTTCCAGTTCCGCAATCTGCTGTTCCAGCTTTTCAATCCTCACTTCACAGTCTTCTATCTGTTTCTCAAATTTACGGATCTTCTTATTCTGTTCTTTCTGAGCTTCATAAGAAAGTTTGTTATCACTGGCAGGAACTGTTATTTTTTCTTTAGTGTCTGATACAACAGGCGATTGGCTGAGTTGAAGTTCATTCAGGCTCTCCATTTTCTTCTTCTGGAGAAAATCGTAGATACCTCCCAGATGCTCTTTTACCAGCCCGCCTCCGAACTCATAGACTTTGGTAACCAGTCCGTCGAGAAATTCACGGTCGTGTGATACAACGATTACAGTTCCATCAAATTCCTTGATAGCATCCTTCAAGACATCCTTCGAACGCATGTCCAAATGGTTCGTCGGTTCATCCAGTATCAGTAGATTCACAGGCTCCAGCAAAAGCTTGATCATGGCCAGACGACTCCTTTCACCTCCGGAAAGCACTTTCACCTTTTTGTCGGAAGCTTCACCACCGAACATGAATGCTCCCAAGATATCTCTGATCTTCAACCGTATATCTCCTTTGGCCACACGGTCTATCGTATCGAATACAGTCAGATTCTCATCCAATAACTGAGCCTGGTTCTGCGCGAAATACCCGATTTCAACATTGTGTCCTATAACCAGTTTACCCTCGTAGGGTATCTGATCCATAATACATTTCACCAAGGTAGATTTTCCCTCTCCGTTTTTTCCGACAAAAGCCACCTTCTCTCCCCGGTGAATAGTCATATTTACATCGTGAAACACAACATGATCACCATAAGCCTTCTTCACATTCTCACAGATAACCGGATAATTTCCGGAACGTATAGCCGGCGGGAACTTCAGACGTAATGTCGATCTGTCCTCCTCATCAATCTCAATCGGAACAATCTTCTCCAACTGCTTGATACGGCTCTGTACCTGAACCGCCTTAGTCGCCTTATACCGGAAACGCTCAATGAAATCTTCTGTATCCTTTATTTCCTTCTGTTGGTTTTCATATGCACGTAACTGTTGCTCGCGTCGTTCCTTACGTAACACTACAAATTCATCATAAGGGACCTTATAGTCATAGATATGGCCGCACGAAATCTCAATGGTACGGTTTGTCACATTATTGATGAAAGCACGGTCATGGCTGACCAATACCACTGCTCCCGGACTCATCTTCAGGAAATTCTCCAGCCATTGGATACTTTCTATATCCAAGTGGTTGGTAGGTTCGTCAAGCAACAGCACATCCGGACGCCGGAGCAACAGCTTGGCCAATTCAATACGCATTCTCCAGCCACCGCTGAATTCACTTGTAGGACGGTCAAAGTCAGAACGGTTAAAGCCCAAACCAACCAGTGTACGTTCTATTTCCGCTTTGTAATTGGTTCCTCCCATCATCAGAAAACGTTCGTTATCATGTGTAAAACGTTCTATCAGCTCATGATAACTTTCCGAGTCATAATCTGTACGGTCGGCCAGTTCCTGATTCATCTTCGCCAAGCGGTCCTGCAGTTCGAATATATGTTCGAATGCCATCTCTGCTTCTGCCATGACAGTACGTGTATCACTCAGTATCATAACCTGAGGCAAATAACCGATTGTTATTCCACGCTGTACCGACACGGTACCTTCAGTAGGCTGCTGCAGACCTGCCA
>ULQU01016504.1_pt1 | contig 32254 bp, 21 predicted proteins | sample 1954841 | NCBI WGS metagenome assembly ULQU01 (sample SAMEA4835664, study PRJEB28245) | human gut metagenome | biome: gut microbiome; material: fecal sample | place: Denmark | collected 2008
AATATTAACCTTAGCGGAATAAAAATGACTGTATATAATGGTGAGTCTGAAGTCGCATCTAAAACCTCTTTCGATTTGCTTGATCTGGATTTGATAAACAAAACAGGGAAGCTTTATCTGGAGATGACTCCTTCAAAGGAAGAAGGTGTATATAACAGACTGAAGATTACTTTAGGAGGAATAACCGGTCTTACTCAACCGAGAATAACCGGTATATATACCCGTAAGGATTCAGATGGTGACGGTATTCCCGACTGTGTACAGCCGTCAGAAGAGGATTTCGGATTTAAGTTCGAAGTAACGAACCCGGATATTTGCTATCCTGAAGATATTATTCTCAATATAACAGGGTCATATTCTGAAGGAGCCGAGTATATCTTCAAATGTAAGAATTATACAACTAATGAAGAATTTCAGTTTGAGGAAGTTATAAACAGTGATAAAACAATAACATTGCAGGGGCTTTCGCCGGGTGAATATAGCATTACAGCTTATTCGCCGTTATCCGGCTCTCCGTTATATATATATAACGATGTGGCATATATACATCCTGCCATTACGGAATGGCTTGGAAAGTCAACCGAATGGAATAACGATGAAAATTGGACTGACGGTGTGCCTGCCCGTTGTACGAATGTGATTCTGCGCAAAGGTGTACCTTACTATCCGGTGCTGACAGGAGATTCTTATTGTGCGAATATTCATTTTGAAGAAGGGGCGTATATTCAGAATATCAACCATCTGCAGTACGACCTGGCTTTTGTGGATATGCTCTTGCCGGGAGGTACTTATACGGGAATTACAGCTCCGCTTATGGAAACGTTCTCGGGAGATATGTTTGTCAATACAGGTGTCAATTGGACTAAAGAGAAATATTTCACTTATTTAGACTCCAAGAACTATCCGGAAAAGCGTGTGTCGCCTATTGTCTATCAGGCCGTATGGGGCACAAGCTCAAATGAGGTTTGGAATGTACAGAATGATGGAACTCCAGAAAGTGTTACAGTTCAGAAAAGTGGATGGACAGAGGATTTCAACCGCTTGAACTATGAGCATGTACCGGGCAAAGGCATTAATGTTCGTCCGGGAGAAGAGACTGATAGGTCATCGTACAGGCTGAGATTTCCGAAAAACTATACAGAATATAACTATTATCGTCCTGATGGTACGGGAACCACTCAAACGGCTACAATAAGCAGAGAAGAAAATAATAGAGGAAAGATTGTAACAAATTCTAATTATACAATATCATTGCAGACGGATGCCACCGGATGTGTAGCTGTAGGTAATCCATACCTATCCATGATGTCTGTACAGAGTTTCTTTAGTAGTAATCAAAGTGTGGAGAGCCTGACGCTGGATGGTATAGTATATACAAGTGCAGGTCCGTCATCAATGGATGGCGCACGTATGTATATCAAACCTGCTGAAGCATTTGTGATAAAAACGACATCTAAAAGCAGTTCTATAACTGTTACTTTTAATGCCGGTGACGTTTACAGTGAATCGTCCTCATCAGTAAGCAGTAGAGCTACTGCAGGGAAAAATGCATTATACTTGCAGGCGCAGAGCGGTGGCGAAATAACCTGCGCTTCTGTATGGCAGTATGCAGAGGCTTCTAACGGATTGGATGAAGCGGAGGATGTAGCTGTGATGATTGATAAGAAGAATATGCCTGCTGCAACGGTGTTTACCATAGCTGAAAAATCGGCACTCAGTATTCAGTCGGTTGATAATTCTGAAAGAATTCCTGTTGGACTGATTGTTGACGGACAAGCTGATGTGGTATTGAAACTTCATACCGTGAATACAGAGTGGAAGGAATGGAAACTTGTAGATACAAAATCTGGGAAAAACTATAGTCTGGCTGATGGCGAGGTGGAAATAGACCTTGGAAATACAGGATCGTCCCTGACAAGATTTTATCTGCAGAAGTGATAATGAATAATTAATATAATGGGCAAATGATATTAAAGAGATATTTGATAGGGATATTGTTAATGACCGGATTTCTTTCGGCATGTACCGTAAGAGAGTTCTCGGATGATAACGGTTTGGAAGTAGCTGAAAAGGATAGCATACGTATCAATATTCAGATAAAATCGAGCCTAGTTTCATCAAGAACACCGGTTATTGATCCGGAAGATGATACTTCAGACCATGATGGTAAACAACATGTCACGTATGTGCATCTTTATATGTTTCAGTTAACTGACAGTCAATATAAACTGGTATACGATTCTCCGGTAGATTGGACTGGAAATCTTCCTGCTTCTCCAGTTGGTGAAGATAAAGAAACAGGAACACATACCATTGCTATTGACTCGTATGATGCAGATGCTGAATATTATTTTGTTGCAATAGGTCTTGATGCGGAAAGTGGTTATCCGGGTTATACCGGACAAGAAACTGGTGGTCTGTCTGGAAATTCTGCTGATGCTTATTGGGAACAAATACAGGAATTTATGACTGAAAAATCAATTTTTGAATTTAATGAGTCAGATAAATCTCCTTCATTCCCCGAAGTTTGTGGTATTATATCTGTTGAAAAAGATGGTGTATCGATAAACCCAATTCCTCGTTCGGAGTTTTTTGCCGGAGGTATCTATGTAAATGATATCAAGAATGAAAATATTACCGTAGTTGCTAACAGAAGAGTAGCCGGCATAAAGGCTTACTTTAAAGGAATACCAGATAAAATAGATGAATCTGAAGTGTGTTATTTGGCTTTCGGTACAGGACCTTCTGAGGAATTATATTCAAGGTATAACAAATATTTGCCATTGTTACCGCTATCTGCACAAGGAGGACAGGAATACAGTGATTACTATAGCAAAACAGAAGATTACCTTGAAAATAGTTATCCAATCATAGTGCCGGTAAATAATAGTGAAGCAGGTGTTGAAAAATCAGTAGGAATAGGAAGATCTTCTGGAACAGGAATTGTATCAGGACCTCTACCAGATGAAGATCTGATAGATGAAAATTATACAGATGGGTTAGCGGTAGTAATGGGGTATCTTCCTCCAGTGGTATTTCCTGCCGAAGAGACCGGCTCTAACAGTACATTGATGCTTTATCTGCTGGATGAAAATTTTCAGGTATTATCCAAAAAGAAGATTGTTCAAAATTCAGAGATTAATTTGCCTTTATCAAGAGAGGGTACTGGTATTATTCCTGGAGAAGGAGGATACGACGGCAGATATCATTATCCAATAATGGCAAACCACATATACAGGATAGGAAGTAAGGATAATCCGGTAAATCTGGATGCTTCAGAGGCAGAAATTGTGGTGTCAATAGATGAGTTTCAGGATGAATATTACGGTGGTCATCTTGGTGGGGTAGATCCGGATGGGGTGAATATAGATACTTCCTGGGGTGATCATGATGCCGGAAATTTAGATAATAAATAAATGAAAGTTCAATAGATTAAACAATAGTATATATGAGACAAAATGTTATATCCAGACTGTCGTTCTGCTTCATGCTTGTAATGTCGCTCTTTGCATGCGACAAGAGCAGTGAAGTGTTACAGGAGAATGGTGAGGTAAGCATCAGCATCAGTAGCGGAATAGAACAGGCTTCTTCAAGAGCTGTCGTACCTTATCCTCAAAACGTATACAAAGGTAGATATTATGTATATAACAGTGACGGTAGCTATTTGAGTGAGGGAGAATTGGCTTCTGTCTTGAAAATTAACGGACTGACCTCAGGTCAGGAGTATAAGGTGGTACTTTTGGCTGTACCTTCAGGACAGCAATATGGCATTACTACAGGAGGTACAGAATCAGAACCTTCTTATAGTGTTGCCAAAACACAATATCAGGGCGATGGAACGCAATATGGCTACGAGATATTCAGAGATGTTCTCACGATAAAACCTACGGTTTCGAATACTGATTTCAATGCTGTACTGACACGTCAGAATGGTGCCATTGAAATAAGAATCAGGAATATGCAGTTGCAGGAAGTAACTCTCCGAGTTAATGGTACGCAGTATATGTACTTCCATGATGGAACGGGAGGTGAGGTAATTTCTGATAAAGAACTTACGTTGAATAGAACACTTACTTCTGAGCAGTTGACAAGCTCGGAAACAAGAATACGTATCAATCTGTTGCCGCAGGAGGATATAACAGCTAAAACCGGTACAACTACAGCTGAAAACAAACTGATAATAAAAACTGAAAAAGGTGAAACAACATATCCATTGAAATCTTCCGAAGGCAGTATTCCTATCTATCCTAATCAGGTGACATGGCTGACGTTAGGAGACGGTGGTGAAGGTTCGGAAGGAGATTTTACAGTAGATTTCTCTGACAGTGATGGCGGCATTCATCTGGAAGATGATAGTTGGGATGGATGGCAGGATAATTATTAATTTTTAGTTGGATACGATTATGAAAATGAAATACAATAGATGGTTATTGATGTTGATGTGTGCATCATTTGCTTTCACCGGATGTGAGAAAGAGGATTTACCTGAAAACGGAACTGAGCAAGGTACAGGTAATGAAACGGAAGTTCCTGAAGGTTATTTTGTGGCTAACCTGATGCCGACCACGTATGACCTTTCCCGAGGATTGGTGACTGGGGGAAGTACAGCCATTCAGTCTTTGAGGTTCTTGATTTTCAAGAAGGAAGCAGATGATGCCGGAAATGAAAAATACATATACTATAAACCGGAAAATGCAGACGCATCATTCGGAATAGTATTTGAGGCGGAAAATCAGAGTGGATTGGTTAATCAGACTTATACTTGGCCGCTTCAAAACACAGCAGTTGATGGTAAGTTGACTGTTACCTTACCTGTAGGTGATTACCGTGTAGTATTTCTGGGAAATATGATGACAGATCAGTTTACTCGTCAAGAAGAAACTTCAGATATAGTATATATAGGTAACGGTGAATATGATAATGTACGCATAAATTTACCGAGTGCTGGACCGCAGGCTTTCTTCTATCCTACATTGACTGGTGGTTCTGTTTATCAGAATGCTTTTTATATGGGGTCTGCCGATTTTAATATAAATAATCCGTCTCCGAAGATTGTACTGCAGAGACTCCTGTCGCAAAGTTGTTTCTCAAGAGATCTTATTGACACCAGTGATGCAGTAGGAATGTTGGTACAGAGTATTGTTGACCAGATTAAGGATGGACAACTGTCAACCGACATTGTAAAGGGAGTACTCAGAACGAATCTTACGGAGATTCTTGAACCGTTATTAGGTGATGGTCTGTTATATCCCCTTACAACAGTGGTTGACCGTCTGGTAAATATTCTGTTGGGGGACTTGGTGAATGCCTTGCATAAAGCTGTTCTGGAGCAGGTTACAGTATTGGTGAATAATGAATTGAAATCTGGGTCAGACAAAGAAGCTGCATTATATAAAATCCTGAATCCGTGGTCAACAGTAGAAAGTATTGATGCTAAAGTTGCTTTGGCAAAGAGTATTGATTTGAATAGAAGAGTTAAATCATATTATAATGATCCGTTATTATTGGAGGATATCCCTGTTGTGAAAGATGAAAAAGGAGTACAGAATTTTACCATCACTTCTTTGAATGGTCCTTTCACACTGATAGAAGCTAATGTTAATTATACTGAATCTAACGATTTGAATGGTGCAATTGGAATATTACGTCCTGGGGTTCAACAAATTGATGATGCATTGCTTGCCGGTTTGTTGATAAATATCAAAACCTCTTTGGCTTATACTCAGGAATCGAACCAGAGATATACTACAAAATATGATTTGCTGAATCTTAAATTGACTGACTCATCTCCACAGGATAATGGTGGGACTATTGATGTATCAACAGAATTATCAACAATTTTAAATTCAGATAAGCTTACTAAAGCTATTTTAGGTGATGGTATATTGTCGGTGATATTAACAGGCGTTACGGGCATTGTAGATGATTTGGTTAAAGGACTATTAGGTGAAGAATCTGAGACAAGCCTGTTGAATAACCTTGATTTAAGATTGCCAAATATAGCCATAGGAAATATCAGTCTTGACGGTCGTTGGGATGTAACCAGACAGGCTGATAATACCATTATAGAAACAGAAATTGGCGGTTATGACAATTAATAAAATGTGATTATGCTTGAAAAAATAAAATATGCTTTAGGTATTGCAGCACTTCTCCTGTCATCATGCAGCTCCGACACCTCTTCGGTTTCGGACATTAATACCGAAAAGCCTCAGCAGCAGACCTTCACCGTCGTGGTGGAGAGTGTGGGCGAGCTTTTCGAAGGGGGAGAGGGAGTGAATCCAGGTACTTTGGCCTCACGTCGTCCTATCTCAAGCGTCACTCCTACACAGACGTTCGACAAGTTGGCTTTGTTGATTATAGAATATGCTTCGCCCGCAAAGGTGGTGTATAAACGGACTATCGACAACTGGAGTAACCCGGACAATAAGGCAAGCTATCCTTGGAGTACGGAAGAAGGACAGGGACGTTATGCCACTGTCACTCTGACGGGTGACGAATGTCTGGAGGAAGGAAAAAACTATATGGCGTACGTGATAGGCTATCATGCGGGTACGTACGGAGGATATGAGCCGTTCAAGGATATAGAAGTGGGCGACTACTACAATCATACTGAGGTGGTTACGGTGCCGGAAAACGGAAGTGTGGATGAAGTCTTTGCCGGAGCGGAAGTCTTTTGGGTAAAGGACGGGATTATTCTGTCGCAGCGTAGTTCTGAGGCAGAGGTGGAACATGGCTTGATGGTGGCTCGACGTCAGGTGGCAGGTACGTTCGGTTATTTCACCCGTATTCCGGTAACGGCGGGCGGCAAAAAGGTGGCTAAACTGCGTTTGGTTTCTACCAAAGAGAACCGTACGGTGATTTTCGGAGGTTTCCGCAGTGTGGACGATAATCTGAATTTCCATAAGGATAATGTGATAAACGGCATGAATCCGGCTACGGACTATGACTGTGTGTTGGCAGGCTCGTTGAAAAAGGATGCCTTTTCGGTATATGAAATAGACTTGTGCAAGTGGTTCCCCGGAAATACGGAGAATGCTTTGTTGCCTTTGGATGCCAATGGCGACGGCTATCTGGACAGTGCTGACACCAACTGGCAGACGGACGAGGAAAATTATCCGAAAGGTACGATTTCTCTGCCGCGTGGAACAGTGTTCGGCGACAGTTTCCTGGTCTCTATCGCAATGCTGCGGGATGATGTGGATGAGGGTATTCCTACATTCCAGATGCAGATGCTTGATGCCGACGGAAATGTGGTAAAGTACTGGGATGTTGTTTTGAGAAATCTGGATACTGCCGGTGAGACTCGTACGCTGGTATCGCTTCCGAACGGTGTAAACGGACGTACGGAGATTACGGAACTGGAAAATATTGATACGGATGCATGTTTCAGTATCGTACGTAACCGCCTTTATACGATGGGTGAGAAGAACCAGTCGCAGAATTATGGTGAGGATGAACCGATTGATTTGTCGAAAGACAACGTGCTGGTACTCGATGCCCGTCATGAATGGCAAATCATGAATTCTATTATTTTCAATTGATTTGATGATAATTCATTGTTGGGTAATTGGTGGAAGGATGCATCGGAAACTATGTCCAGGTTCTTCATAACAGACCTTACCACAGTCGGTATTATCAAAAAAAGCGTGTGTCTTCTATAAGATACACGCTTTTTTTTATCTTTGCATCAAACAATATACATGTATATACAACTTATTGATGAAAGAATTTGTGATATCTGAAGCACAGACCGAGAGAGCTGTGCTGGTGGGACTGGTTACGCAGACCCAGAATGAACGTAAAACGAATGAATATTTGGATGAACTGGCTTTCCTGGCCGAGACAGCTGGGGCGGAGGTTGTCAAGCGTTTCACTCAGAAACTGGATACGCCTAATTCCGTAACTTATGTAGGTAAAGGAAAGTTGCAGGAAATAAAGGAATATCTGTCTGTACAGAATGAGTCGGAGGAAACGGAAATAGGGATGGTTATCTTTGATGATGAGCTTTCGGCCAAGCAGATCCGTAACATTGAGAATGAACTGAAGGTAAAGATACTGGACCGTACTTCACTGATTCTGGATATTTTTGCTATGCGTGCCCAGACGGCCAATGCAAAGACGCAGGTGGAACTGGCGCAGTATAAATATATGCTTCCCCGTTTGCAGCGGTTGTGGACTCACCTGGAACGTCAGGGAGGTGGTTCCGGTGCCGGAGGTGGTAAAGGTTCGGTAGGTTTGCGTGGTCCGGGTGAAACCCAGCTTGAAATGGACCGCCGTATCATCTTGAACCGTATGGCTTTGCTGAAACAGCGTCTGGCTGACATCGATACGCAGAAATCTACTCAAAGGAAAAACCGTGGACGTCTGATCCGTGTAGCTCTGGTAGGTTATACCAATGTGGGTAAGTCTACACTGATGAATCTGTTGGCAAAGAGTGAGGTCTTTGCCGAAAACAAGTTGTTTGCTACTTTGGATACTACGGTCCGTAAGGTGATTATTGATAATTTGCCTTTCCTGCTTTCGGATACGGTAGGTTTTATCCGCAAACTTCCTACAGATCTGGTCGATTCGTTCAAGTCGACGTTGGACGAGGTGCGAGAGGCCGACCTGCTGCTGCATGTGGTAGATATTTCCCATCCTGATTTTGAAGAGCAGATTCAGGTGGTCGATAAGACCATTGCCGATTTGGGTGCTGCGGGGAAACCGACCATGATTGTTTTCAACAAGATTGATGCATATACCTATGTTGAAAAAGATCCGGATGATCTGACTCCGAAGACAAAGGAAAATACTACTTTGGAAGAACTGATGCATACCTGGATGGCGAAGATGAATGATAACTGCATCTTCATTTCGGCCAAAAACAAAACCAATATAGAGGAATTGAAGGATAAGGTTTACAAGAAAGTCCGTGAATTGCATGTACAGAAATATCCTTATAATGATTTTCTGTATCAGACTTACGATAATTACGACGAAGAATAATTAATGATGTGTGTGCTATGACTGGTTACCGTTCACTTACAGCTGCCGAAATCTCCTGCCTTGAAGCGCAGGGTTGTCGGGCTGCCGACTGGAATCTGGTCAGGGTGGCTCCTTCGTTCGTGCCGGATAACGTGATTGACGTCTGTTTTTCCGGAACGGTATACCTGGGGGTTTTTGAAGATTCTTTTACTTTGCCCGGTGGAGTTGTCCGTCATTCCGGCATTTGTCATGCCGTCCTGCATAATGTTACGGTAGGGAATAATTGCCGTATTGAGTGGGTAAAGAATTACATGGCTAATTATGAGATAGGCGAATATTCTTATATAAGTAATGTAGATACCTTGCTGGTTGATGGTGAAAGCTCGTTCGGCAATGGCGTGGAAGTGACGGTCCTGAATGAAACCGGCGGACGGGAAGTCGTGCTTTTCGATGCCCTTTCTGCACATGAGGCTTATATGATGGCGTTTTACCGGCATCGTTCGGCCCTGATTGAAGGGATGAGGCGGATGATCGGGGAATATGTCCGTATCTGTACCTCAGCGAAAGGGATAATCGGGAGTCGGGTTACCATCCGGAACGTGGGACGGATTGAGAATGTACGTATAGGAGACTGCTGTATGGTCCGGGGGGCTTCCCGTCTGACTAACGGATCGGTCAACAGTACGGCTGAGGCTCCAATCGTGATAGGCGAGGGGGTATTGTGCGATGACTTTATAGTATCGAGCGGTTCCCGTATTACAGACGGTGCCATGCTTACGCGTTGCTTTGTAGGGCAGTCGGTCCATATCGGACACGGGTATTCGGCTACCGATTCCTTGTTCTTCTGTAACTGTCAGGAAGAGAACGGGGAGGCCTGTGCTGTCTTTGCCGGACCGTTTACGGTCACTCACCATAAATCTACTTTGCTTATAGGCGGTATGTTTTCTTTCATGAATGCCGGTTCGGGTTCCAATCAGAGCAATCATATGTATAAGCTGGGACCGTCACATCAGGGTATATTGGAACGTGGATCCAAAACGGCTTCTTCATCCTATATCTTATGGCCTGCCCGTATCGGAGCCTTTTCTATGGTGATGGGACACCATGTCTCTCATCCGGATACGGCCGATCTGCCGTTTTCTTATCTCATTGAAGATAAAGGGGTGGCATTTCTGGTTCCCGGTGTGAACCTGCGCAGTGTGGGGACTGCCCGCGATGTGGAGAAATGGCCGAAACGCGACGGGCGTACCGATAAGGTTATGCTGGATCTGGTAATATTCGACGCTCTTTCACCTTATACAGTCGGTAAATTGTTGGACGGAATCAGGCTTTTACGGCAGTTGGAGTCCGGAATGGAGCCTGCTGATACGCAATGTATCTGTCAGGGAATGGTGCTGAAGCGCACGGCTCTGGAAAGGGGAATCCGTCTGTATCAGTCGGCTGTAGACAAATTTTTCGGCGGACAGCTGATGAGGCGTCTTGATCCGGTGAAGTCGGATTGTTGGAGTGATTATAGGAAAAGACTGGTTCCGGAAACGTGTGCCGGAACAGGAAAATGGGTCGACCTTTCCGGATTGCTTACACCCGAATCCGAAGTGGAACGTCTGGTTAGGGATATCGAAAACAACAGGTTGACGCATCTGGTGGAGGTACGGAAAAGGCTGGAGGAAATGTATGCCGGTTACCAGGATTATGTATGGGAATGGGTGTCCGGCAAACTCCCGGAGGTGTATGGCTGGCATGAGGAAACACTCTCGGCCGAAGATGTATGTTCGGTAATCCGACGTTGGCTGGAGGCTGTGACATGGCTCGACGGGCAGGTGTACGAAGATGCTCTCAAGGAATTTTCACAGGTATCCATGACCGGTTTCGGCATAGATGGAGGTGAAAAGGAACGTAAGGATGACTTTGAAGCGGTGCGGGGAACGGCCGGGACCAATGATTTCATGAACGGTATTCTGGCCGGAAAGGCGCAGGCGGAAAAGAAAGGTAATGGATGGATAAGCCGTCTGACGGGTTTGTCTTGAAAATGAAAGGGTAATTATGAAAAGTTTATATATACTCTGCCTCATGTGTCTGTTTGGGGCGACATTGTATGCGGGTACGTATCACAAGCGGGAGGTGGAGCTTCCGTGTTTCGTGACGTCCAATACTTCCAGAATTGAAATCAGAAAGATAATCATTACCGATGAACAGACTCAGGTGGATGCCGTGATGTACGGCAGGCCGGGTGAGCCGTGTGCCATTTCTGGGAATACATATCTGTGTAATGGTGTGCAGCGGTTTCCGCTGCGTGAGGCGGACCGGGTTTCTATCGGCAGCAAGGACCCTTCGGAGCAGATCGGAGAGTCGGGACACAGGTCGGTCACCTTGTCATTCGCCCCTCTGACGGTCGGAGTCCATACGGTAGATTTCGTTGAGCCTGATGCAGGATGGACAATCTATGATATCCAGCTGACGGAACAGGAACCTTATGTATATACGCCGAGTTTTCTGGATGTCCAGTCGGTAAAACCTTCGGAGAGTCTTCCGCAACCCGATCTGAAAGTAGGGAAGGCCATTGTCAACGGTTATATCCTGGGGTATGACCCGCGTATTGACCTGGATGTGGTGTTCCGTTTTGCCGACTGGTTGCTGACCAACGACTGGGGGCAGTCGGTCAAGGTGCGTGAGGACGGTTCTTTCCATATCGAACAGGATATAGTGATGCCTTGCGGAGCCAAACTGCAGATAAACAAGGCACAGCTTGATATGTTTCTGTTTCCTGGAGCAGAAATGACGGTATACATTCATCTGCCCCGTTTGAGCATGTCGGCGTCACAGCTTCTGAAAGGACGTTTCGGACAGGTACAGAAGGCTTGGTTCGACGGGAAAGGGCAGGAGCTGAATACCGAGCTGGCTACTTATGGAGTGCCCTTGTCGGTTGCAGACGAGCCGGGATTTGAGTTCAGGACAGATGGAATGGATGCGGAACAGTTGGAGGATTATGTCAATGAGCGCTGCCGGCACCTGGTTTCGCGGGTAGAGAAAGAAAAGAAGGTAGGTGACGCCTACAGGACATATGTCATGACTAATCTGGAGATGAATGCATTGGTTCTGGTAGGCGACAGGAAAGAAATTCCAAAGGGATTGGAACAGAGTCCGTATATCCGTTATGGATACGATTACGTGCCGTATCTGCAGTATCTGGAACGCGACCTGCATATTTCGGCCGACCTGTGGAATGATATCCGCCGGGCAAGGACCGTGTATCATGACATGATCAAGTTGCATAAGATTACCGGTGAAGACAAGGCCATGTATGAGGCTATTACCGAGCCTGAGCTGAAGAATTATATTGATACGCGTGCCGAAAAGCTGAAGGCTGTCATGGCGCGTAATATGGCAGCCAAGCGCAATGTGGTCCTCTCGATCGACAGCATGATGCCTGCCGAGAAGGTCTTTCCCGCCATGGTAAGCTCGCATAAAGGTAAAGTTGTTCTGGTTGATTTCTGGGCCACATGGTGTGCCCCTTGCCGTAAGAGTATGCATGTCATCGGCATGATGAAGAAACGGTTGCCGGAAGATAACATCGTATATATTTATGTTACGGGTGCCTCCTCTCCCGAATCGACCTGGAAAACCGTCATCAATGAAATAACCGGAATACATTACCGGATTACGGAAAAGCAGTGGAACTATTTGTGTAACAACTATGGTATCAAGGGCATACCGGCATATCTGGTGGTGGGACAGGACGGAAAGATACGGAACCGTTATATCGGCTTTCCGGGTATAGGTGTGTTGGAATATGATCTGCGCAAGGCAATGCGATAAAACAAAGTTTTTATTTTAATTAAGGAAAAATTTCGATAATACTTTGTACCTTTGCTGTCACAATAACTAACAATTAATTTATAATCGTATTATGGCAACAACTCCAGAATTCAAGTATCAGCCGATGTTCGAACACGGAAAAGATACTACTGAATACTATCTGCTTACTAAAGACTATGTGTCTGTAAGCGAGTTCGAAGGTAAACCTATCCTGAAGATTGAGAAGGAAGGTCTGACTGCAATGGCTAACGCCGCTTTCCATGATGTATCATTCATGTTGCGTCGTTCTCATAACGAACAGGTTGCTAAAATCCTGAGCGACCCGGAAGCTAGCGATAACGATAAATATGTAGCGTTGACATTCCTGCGTAATGCCGAAGTGGCTGCAAAGGGCGTATTGCCTTTCTGCCAGGATACCGGTACGGCTATTATTCACGGTGAAAAAGGCCAGCAGGTATGGACCGGCTATTGCGACGAAGAGGCTTTGTCACTGGGTGTGTACAAGACCTATACCGAAAATAACCTGCGTTACTCACAGAATGCTCCGTTGAGCATGTATGAAGAAGTGAATACCCGCTGCAACCTGCCGGCACAGATCGACCTGGAGGCTACAGAAGGTATGGAATATAATTTCCTGTGTGTAACCAAAGGTGGAGGTTCTGCCAACAAGACTTATCTGTATCAGGAAACCAAGGCTATCCTGAATCCGGCCACTTTGGTTCCGTTCCTGGTTGAAAAGATGAAGACATTGGGTACGGCTGCCTGTCCTCCTTATCATATCGCATTCGTTATCGGAGGTACTTCTGCCGAAAAGAACCTGCTTACCGTGAAGCTGGCTTCTACCCATTATTATGATAACCTGCCTACTACAGGTAATGAATACGGACGTGCTTTCCGTGATCTGGAACTGGAAAAACAGGTATTGGAAGAAGCTCACCGTATCGGTCTGGGTGCCCAGTTCGGAGGTAAGTACTATGCACACGATGTACGTATCATCCGTCTGCCTCGTCACGGTGCTTCTTGTCCGGTTGGTCTGGGTGTTTCCTGCTCTGCCGACCGTAACATCAAATGTAAGATCAACAAGGATGGTATCTGGATCGAGAAACTGGATTCAAATCCGGGAGAACTGATTCCTGCCGAATTGCGTCAGGCCGGTGAAGGTGATGCTGTAAAGGTTGACCTGAACCGTCCGATGAGTGAGATTCTGGCACAGCTCGACAAGTATCCGGTATCAACCCGTCTGTCTTTGAACGGTACCATCATCGTTGGCCGTGATATCGCTCACGCCAAGCTGAAAGAACGTCTGGACCGTGGTGAAGACCTGCCTCAGTATATCAAGGATCATCCTATCTATTATGCCGGTCCGGCCAAGACTCCTAAGGGTATGGCCTGCGGTTCTATGGGCCCGACTACTGCCGGCCGTATGGACCCGTACGTTGACCTGTTCCAGAGCCATGGAGGCTCTATGGTCATGCTGGCCAAAGGTAACCGTAGCCAAGCTGTAACCGATGCCTGCAAGAAACACGGCGGTTTCTATCTGGGTTCAATCGGTGGTCCTGCAGCTATCCTGGCTCAGAACAATATCAAGAGCATCGAGTGTGTGGAATATCCTGAACTGGGAATGGAAGCTATCTGGAAGATTGAAGTCGAAAACTTCCCGGCATTTATCCTGGTCGACAACAAGGGTAATGATTTCTTCAAGCAGATCAAACCTCGTTGCGCAGGTTGCGGCAACAAGTAATTTACCGGCCCATACAGGGTTGTGATATATAAAAAAGGGGAAATGTCATCGTGGCATTTCCCCTTTTATGCATATTGTCCGGACGTCCGGACAAATGGTTATAACTTGTAGTTCCACTGTTCCAAGGCGAACGACCAGTGTTTTTCTACCAGTTCGACTGTTTCCGGCTTGTACTGATACTTGTTTTTCTTGTATCCTTTCTTTTTGTTGACATAAGCTTCGATGTCGGCACGGGCTTCGTCGAATCCTGGAAGCGACAGCTTCCGGTAGATTTCCTGTGTCAGGTCGAAGGCGTTCTTCTCATAGTCTTCGAAACGAACTTCCACCAGATTGCCTTCCGGAATAAAGTGCTTGTCTTCTTCATATTTGTGATACAGCTTCGCATAAATTGACAGAATATTCTCCTGAAGTTCTTCATTGCTGATATCCTGCAGTTTCAGTGGCTGTATGGTATTGGTAAAGAAGCTGCGGGTCGATTCGAATACTGTGTATGGATTACGCATCAGGTAGATGAATTTCGCATTCGGGAACATCTTTACCAGTTCCTTTACACGTCCTGTATGCGGAGGGTTTTTGCTCAGGAACTGGGTTCCGTGGGTATTCCATAGTGAAATCTTGATGAGTTTGGTGAATGTATCTTCAAAGACCTTCAGTTCCGCATCGGTGATATCGTTGAAAAGCAGGTATTTGTCGGCATATTCCTGCATGTGTTTCGGAAAAAACCAGAAGTTGTAATAGGTGTACGGCATCATGTTGGCCAGAGCAAACTCTTCCTCCTGAGGCAGGTCGACGGCCAGTTCCATGTTGTCTGTAGGACGTTTGTCGGGCATCAGCCAACTCATATTCTTCTTGAAGAACGGCTGTCCCCACATCATCAGATGCGGGAAGACGGTCTGATAGGTCGTGTTATAGCCGAAATGCTTGTCGCAAGAGAACACGTTGTGCATGAAAGTCGTTCCGCTCCGCCAGTGGCCGAGGATGAAAACCGGATCATGTTCCAACGGTTTTCCGGCCAGCAGTTTGTTGTATCGGTGATCCTGGAGCGGAACCAGCGTAGAGAGGATACGGTCTACCATCTTTGTCAGGCGGTATTTGCCTCTGTAATCCGGATCGATGGTCTTTCCGGCTGTAATCTGTTTGAATGTCTTCCAGTCGGCACCTACTAAGGTGTTGATCGGCAGTTTGCTGAATTCAAGTAATCCCATGATTTGTAACAGGTATGTAGGGGTTATAGAAATAGGGCCGGCAAGCTGTCTTCCTTATGTTATCACTCCAGTGATAAATTCTTATCACTAGGGTGATAATATCTTTTCACCTGGGTGATAATGTCTTTTCACTCCAGTGATAAGATTAATCCGCACTGTCGGATAATGAAGACAGCTTGTCCGGTTCCGGTTTATTTTCTTATTTCGATGGCGATTCCCTGGCGTGACAGTTCCTTCACAGCCTTTTCTATCGCTTCGTAATGTTCGGGAGCGATACCCAGTTTCGGCAGGTCTAGAACCGGCAGTTCCATGGTGTTGTGCATGTCCTTGTCGGCTACCTGGTCGATAATCATACCTACAGCACTGGTATTGTTGGTTATCGGGTCGATAAGGATGAATGCGCCGGTAGCCTTATTCTTTGTATAGGGGTCGAAGAAAAGTTCCTTTGAAGATGTCAGCACTACACGGGCAATCTGGTTGAGCTGCATAGGGACATCTTCCTTTTTAAGGCGTCCGTTTTCCACACTCAGATGTTCCATCGTGTTGATATCAACTTTATACTTGATGCTGTCTACACGGGTACGGCTGGTATTGGTGGTCTGCTTCAGGAAGAAAGCCTTGTCCATATTCATCTTTTCCTCGTCCATCCATACCAGCATGGCTTCGAAGTTACGTCCTATCATGGGCATATTGTCGGGGTGTACCAGCATTTCTCCGCGAGACACGTCTATTTCGTCTTCCAGAGTCAGGGTTACCGACATCGGAGAGAAGGCATAATCCAGTTCCCCGTCGTAGGTAACGATGCTCTTGATGTGTGATTTCTTTCCCGACGGAAGTGCTACCACTTCATCGCCTTTGTGCACAACACCGGATGCGATTTTGCCGCAGAATCCGCGGAAGTCGAGGTTCGGGCGGAGTACGTATTGTACCGGGTAGCGGAAATCCTTCAGATTATGGTCGTTTCCGATGTGTACGGTTTCCAGGTATTCCAGCAGAGATGTGCCTTTATACCACGGGGTACGTTCGGATTTTTCCACCACGTTGTCGCCTTCCAGGGCCGACAAGGGGATGCATTGTACATCGGGTATTCCCAGTGGAGTGATGAAGGCTTTGTAGTCGGCTACGATCTTGTCGAAAACGTCCTTCGAGAAATCTACCAGGTCCATCTTGTTGACGGCCAGGATGACATGCTTGATTCCCAGCAATGATACAAGGTAGGTGTGGCGGCGTGTCTGGGTAATGACACCGGTGCGGGCATCGACCAGGATAATGGCCAGATTGGCGGTCGAACCGCCTGTAATCATGTTGCGGGTATATTGTTCGTGTCCCGGAGTATCGGCTATGATGAATTTACGCTTGTTGGTCGAGAAATAGCGGTATGCCACGTCGATGGTGATACCCTGTTCACGTTCGGCCTTCAGTCCGTCGAGCAGCAGGGCATAGTCAATGTGTTCGCCTGCGTTGCCCACACGTTTGCTGTCGCGTTCCAGTGCGTCCAGCTGGTCTTCATACAGTTTCTTGCTGTCGAACAGCAGACGTCCGATCAGGGTGGATTTGCCGTCGTCTACCGATCCTGCCGTCAGGAAACGGAGCAGGTCTTTCTGTTCGTCTTTTTTCAGGAATTCTTCGATGGACATGTTGCCTCTGGCTTCGCCTTCCATCGGGTTGCCCGATTTGTTTTTATCTAGATGTTCCATAAGATATCGTATTTGTCAGTGAATTGAATCCTGTGAGTTCTATTTTAGAAGTATCCCTCACGTTTTTTCTGTTCCATACTTGCTTCCTGGTCGAAGTCGATGACACGGGTAGTCCGTTCGCTCTTGGTAGTGGTCATCATCTCTTCTACAATCTTTTCGATTGTATCGGCCTCACTTTCGATGGCACCGGTAAGCGGCCAGCATCCCAATGTACGGAAACGGATTTTCTTCATCTCGATCTTGTCTTTGTATTTTTCAGGGAGACGGTCGTCGTCCGGCATGATCAGCTGTCCGTCGATGTTGACAACCGGCCGTACCTTGGCGAAATACAGCGGTACGATAGGAATCTTTTCAAGTCGGATGTACTGCCAGATATCCAGTTCGGTCCAGTTGCTCAGCGGGAAGACGCGGATGCTTTCACCCTTACGGATGCGGGCATTGTAGATATCCCACAGTTCGGGGCGTTGGTTCTTCGGGTCCCATTGCTGGAATTCGTTACGGAAAGAGAAGATCCGTTCTTTGGCGCGTGATTTCTCTTCGTCACGGCGTGCACCGCCGAAAGCGGCATCGAACTTATATTTTTCGAGGGCATGCAGCAGGGCCTGGGTCTTCATCAGGTCGGTATGTACTTTGCTGCCGTGGGTAAACGGCCCTACACCCGCACGGAAAGCTTCCATGTTACTTTCCACAATCAGGTTCCAACCATATTTCTTGGCATATTCATCGCGGAACTGGATCATTTCCTTGAATTTCCATTTCGAGTCGATGTGCATCAACGGAAACGGTACTTTACCCGGGGCAAAAGCTTTTTCGGCCAGGCGGACCATTACGGACGAGTCTTTTCCTATACTGTAAAGCATGACCGGATTTTCAAATTCGGCGGCCACTTCACGTATGATGTGTATGGACTCTGCTTCGAGTTCCTTCAAGTGGCTCAGTTTATATTCTTCGTTCATTCTGTTATAATGAAAAAATTGTTGTTATTCTTTTTTTACACGTGGCAGGATAAGCTCCAGCAGGCGGTTGACCGATTCTTCCAGCGACAGTCTGGAAGTGTCGAGCGAGAGTGCCGGATGTGCAGGTGCTTCGAAAGGGGCGGAAATCCCGGTGAAATTCTTGATTTCACCGCGGCGTGCCTTGGCGTACAAGCCTTTTACATCGCGCTTTTCACATTCTTCGAGCGGGGTACTTACGTAAATCTCCACAAAATCTTCTTTCCCAATGATGTCGGCGGCCATTTCGCGGATTTCATTGTTCGGGCTGATAAAGGCTGCAATGGTGATGATGCCGGTATCCACGAAAAGTTTTCCTACTTCAGCAATGCGGCGGATATTTTCCACGCGGTCTTCGGCCGAGAAGCCCAGGTTATTGTTGATGCCACTGCGGATGTTGTCGCCGTCCAGAATACGGCAGAGCAACCCCCGTTTCTGCAGTTCACGTTCCAGAGCGATGGCAATGGTACTTTTGCCCGATCCGCTGAGGCCGGTGAACCAGATCATGACACTGTGCTGTCCGAGCAACTGTTCCTTGTCGGCCCGGCCCAGCATCTTGTCGAATATCGGATAGATATGGTTTGTTGTTTCTTTCATATTTCGTATTTGTCTTTATTCTGTTAAAAGCTCCATATAAGCGGTACCACCGTAATGGAGATAATGAATGTGATGATGTTCAGCGGCAGTCCGATACGGACAAAGTCGGTGAACTTATAGTTGCCTATACCTTGCACGATCAGGTTGGTCTGATAACCGATCGGTGTAGAGAAGCTGGCGGAAGCGGCCATGCAGATTACCACAAAGAAAGGCATGGGGTTCACATCCAGTTGCTCGGACAGTGACAAGGCCAGCGGGAATGACAGGGCCGCTGCCGCATTGTTGGTTATCAGTTCTGTAAAGATATTGGTTATGATGAACATGGCAGCCAGCAGCACGTACGGACCGTGGGAGTGGCTCAGTTCGATGATGTATCCGGCTATCAGGTCGGCAACCCCCGAGTTCTCCATCGCCTTGCTGATGGCAAAGGCACATGCAATGGTTATCAGGATATCCCAGGAAATGTATTTGGTATATTTCCGGGGAGGGAATATCTTGGTCCAGGCCATGATGACCGTAGTGACCGATACGAAGAAGAACATGTCGAGTTTGATGCCTTCGGGAAGCAGTCTTTCGATACCGGGAAGTTCGCCTACGGTTGCTCCCACAATCATGAACAGTAACAGGACAAGGGCGAACCAACGTTTCTTTTTTCCTGCCGGTTCGGTATCCTTTCCGTTGGCCAGCATCAGGAAGACCGAAGATTCTCCCCATGCCTTGATGAAACTGTCGTCGGCCAGGACAATCAGTGTGTCACCTTCACGGAATCGGAGGCTTGAAAAATCGGTATAGGAATTACCGCCCCGGCGGAATTCTTTGATTACGGCACCGTAATGACGCTGGAAATCGAAATCTGTAACCCGTTTGTTGATACCCGGAAAGCGCGGGCCTATGATGGCTTCGACCGGATGTATGGACCTGTCCTTTTCTTCATCATCCTCTTTCAACTGTTCCGGACGTTCGGCAGGGAGCAGTCTTTTGGAGAACAGCAGCAGGTAGATAATACCGGCAACGGCAATGAATATGCCCACTTTTCCCAGTTCGAACATGCCGAGACCTTTCATGCCGGCATCCTGGATCATGCTGTCTACAACCAGATTGGTCGAAGTGCCGATCAGGGTACAGATGCCTCCCAGGATGGTTACATAAGAGAGGGGGATGAGAAAATAGGTTGCCGGCAACTTGACTGCACTGGCCCACCGTTTGATGATGGGGGCGAATATGACGACTACCGGAGTATTGTTCAGAAAAGCCGAAATGAAAGCGATGGTGGGTAACATCCGTACCTGCGACTTGAATACCGTAGCGTTCTTTTGAGGTAGCAGCCTCTTGATCAGGTCGGTAAGAGCCCCGCTCTGGCGGACTCCTTCACTTACCAGGAACAGCAGCGCTACGGTTATCATACCCTTGTTGCTGAATCCGGCCAGCATTTCGGCCGGTGACAGTATGCCTGTACATAAGAATATGACTACTACCGAGAACAGGATCATTCCCGGACGCATCTTGTCCATGATGAGGGCGGCCAGCATCGCTACCAGTGAGACAAGTACAATGATTACTTCGGGTGTCATTGTCTGCGATGTGTTATTTGGCTATAAACCAAGGGTTCAACAACTCGGCCTTGTTGTATTGCAGCGGTTTGTCACCTCCGGCCTGGTATACTTCTTTCCCAGCGGCACGGATAATGGCGTGTCCGGCGGCAGTATCCCATTCCATGGTAGGAGCAAACCGGGGGTAAACGTCGGCTTTACCTTCCGCTATGAGGCAAAGTTTCAGCGAGCTACCTTTTGACACGGTTTCCACTTGCTGGTGCTTCTGCTTCATTTCATTGATATAGGCTTCCGTTTCTGGTGTCAGGTGTGAACGGGAAGCGACAATCACAAAAGCTTTATGAGTATGTTCATTGGTGTATGGCAGACGATGTCCGTATCTGATGAGCTGTTCAAGTGTAACACCTTCTACAGAAGTGATATTTTCAACCTTATAGGCCCCCCATTCACAGTCGGCAAAATAAAGTTCTTTTTTTACCGGGATGTAGATGACGCCAGCTTCAGGAAGTCCTTCTCTTACGTAGGCAATATTGACAGTGAATTCTCCGTTCCTTTTGATAAATTCTTTTGTGCCGTCCAACGGATCGACCACCCACAACTCTTTCCATTTCAGGCGTTCTTCTGCGGGGATAGCCTTACCTTCTTCGCTCAATACAGGATAAGGTGTAGAGGCCAGCCGTGCGGCAATCACCTGGTGTGATTTGCGGTCGGCAACAGTGAGCGGTGAATTGTCGGCTTTTCTTTCGATCTCGAAATCCGCGTTCGGGTCGGTGTATACATTCATGATTTCTGCTCCCGCTTCTACAGCGGCGCAGATGGCAGTATATAATATATTTCTATCCATAATACTCTAAACTAGTGCAAAGTAACGTATTTTTTATTGATTATCAGTGGTTCATTTCTCACTTTTTGTGTCAACCGGCATTTGTTTATGTCTGTTTGGGTCATTCTGTAGGTGTAGCCGGTGTTTCCATGGCCTTTGACTGTTTCCATATCCTCCACATATAGTAGGCACAATGGGTAAAAGCGAACACGAAGGAGATGGTGAGCAGAATCTTGTCGGCATCCCATCCAACGGTTTGCTGGTGCCATAGTCCGGTGATGACGCAAAGGACGGAAAGAACCAGTCCCATGATATTCAGGACCATATCTCCCTTACGCCGTTTCCGGTTTGGTTCCAGCTTGCTGTGCTTGTGACCGTAGTTGGCATAGATATCGAGACCGATAAGCATCCACAGAACCAGACGGATCCAGGTGTCGGCCGGAAGGAAGCACATCATGCAAAGGCAGGTAAGGATTCCCATGATAGGAACGAATGGTACAAACGGTGTCTTGAATGCGCGGTGCACGTGGGGCATGGTCTTACGTACAATCAGGACTGCCGCACAAACCAGAGTAAAGGCAAGCAGCGTACCGATGCTGGTCATTTCTCCTGCCACCTGTGCCGGTACAAAACCTGCGAGCAGGCTTACCAGTATCATAAACAGACAGTTGCTGTGCAACGGCGTACGGTATTTTTTGCTGATTTTGGAAAAGAAAGGAGGAAGCAATCCGTCGTGGCTCATGCTGAGGAATACGCGGCTTTGTCCGAGTAACGTTACCAGAATGACCGAACAGTAACCGAACAGGATTGCCAGAATGATGGCCTTGTTCATCCATGGGTAGGCCGGTTCAAAGACTCCGGCGGCATTGACACTTCCCATGTGTTCGATGGCTACTGCTACGGGAGCAATTCCTTCCTGACCTTTAAAGGCCGTATAGTGTGCTACCCCGGTCATGACGTGTGCGAAAAGGATATAGAGGATGGTACAAACCAATAATGAAACCAGGATTCCTATCGGCATGTCCCGCTTCGGATTTTTGGTTTCCTGGGCTGCGGTACTAACCGCATCGAACCCGAGAAAAGCAAAGAATACGATGGCGGCTCCCCGTAGGATGCCTGAAAATCCGAATTCTCCCAATTTCCCTGTGTTGGCGGGGATATAGGGGATGTAGTTGTCCGACTGGATGAATCTCCATCCCAGGAATACGAAGACCAGAATGACCCCTATCTTGAGGAATACGATAAGACCGTTTACAAACGAACTTCCGGCCGTGCCCTGCATCAGCAGCAGGCTCATCAATACCACGATGACCATGGCCGGAATGTTGATTATCCCGCCGTCCCATGGGCATGCGGTAAATTCATGAGGCAGAGTATATCCGATTCCCTCCAGGAATACGGTCAGGTATCTGCTCCAACTGATACTGACTGTAGTGGCGGCCACCGTATATTCCAGAACCAGGTCCCATCCGATAATCCATGCGATGAGCTCTCCCATGGTGGCATATGAATACGTGTAGGCACTTCCTGATACAGGTATCATGGAGGCGAATTCGGCATAACAGAGGCCGGCGAACCAACAGCCGATGGCTGCGATGATGAATGAAAGGGTTATGGCCGGTCCGGCGTATTCGGCCGCAACGGTGCCCGTAATGGAGAACAGACCAGCCCCGATAATCACACCTACCCCCAAAGCAACCAGGCTGACCGGCCCGAGGACGCGTTTCAGGGTCCTTTCTCCAGTCTGCCGGGCTTCGGCTTGCAGGGCATCTATACTTTTTCTAATAAATAATCCTTGCATCTTTACAAGATAATTGGTTATATAGAGTGCAAAGATAACCAATTTATTTAAGGTAGACCGTTATTTTCCCGCTTAGCTGGAGCAAAGAAATTTCACACATCTTCGTATCATATTCGGCCGACAGGATACGTTCTTCGGCATCGAGCAGGCTTTTCTGCGCTTCACGCATTTCGATTCCCGACAGGTCTCCCAACAGGTAGCGTTCTTTGGCTATTTCGTGGTTCTCTTTGGCCGATACCAGATTCTGACGTTCAAGATTCAGAAGCTGGATGTTGTTCCGGTAAGCCTGCCACAGGTTGTTCAGATCGGCCAGAAGTCCCAGTTCCAGCTGTTCCCGTTCCAGTTGGGCATTGCGTATGTCAAGACTGGCATTTCTCTTTTCACGCCGACGGTTCCCGTCGAACAGGTTGATCCCTACGGTTATGCCTCCACTGAACCCCCAGTTATTGCGCCGTTTGATGGAGTTGATGTCATATCTGTTGAGGGTATATCCGTATCCTGCATTCAGCCTGACGTACGGGTAATTGCGTGACAGCACTTTCTTGTAGTCCATCTGGACTATATTGGTATTCTGGTTGGCTTTCAACAGCGAAGCGTTGGATGCCATGGTCGAGTTATACAAATCCCTGAAATTAAGTTTCAGGTTTAGGTCGATAATGGAATCCGTCACCTGGATAGGCCGGTTGATATTCTTTGCTGCCATCAGCTCGTTCAGGTTGATGCGCGATGTGTATACCATTTCCTGTTGTTTTATATATTGTGCACTGTCGGCATTGAAGTCTACCGTAGCCTGCTGGTAATCCAGACGGGAAAAATTCCCGATGTGATATCGTTCCTCCACGATGCGGAGACGTTCTTTTGACAGTGATACAGCATACCTGAAGTTTTTCAGTCGGATTTCCTGCTGGATATAATTGTAGTATTCGGCTGTCAGGCTGGCTATGAAGTCCTCTAGGGCGATGCGGGTATTAGTTTCTCCCATCCGTTCCATCTCTTTCAGCTGCTTGTAGGTGGTACTGATATTGAATCCGTCAAAAATGGTCCAGTTCAGGTCAATCCCGGCATCTAAGGTCTGGTCGAACACTCCTCTTTCCCGGGCCAGCGAATTGTCCTCACGTGATCTGTTGTCGGTGTTGTCTATGGTAGAACTGTATCCGGCACTCAGGTCGATGGTAGGAAGATACCCGGCATTGGCCAGTGTAGCATTGTTCTTGCTTTGCTGTTCTTCGTTACGGACAATGCGGAGCGAATAGTTGTTGCTGAGCCCTTCTTCCAGGCACTGTTGCAGCGTATAGGTGTATTGTGCCTGTGCGGTGAATACGGTCAGGCCTAATATAATGTAGCAGACGAATCGTTTCATGCTTCCTCCTTTCTTTTACTGCGGTTGGTTGAAATATATGAATAGATGGCAGGTACGATAAACATGGTCAGGAAGGTTGAGACCATCATACCACCTACCACGGCAATACCCATGGCTATACGTTGGTTGGCTCCTTCGCCGCTAGCGAAGGCCAGCGGAATCAGACCCAGAATCGTGGAGATACTGGTCATCAGGATAGGGCGCAGACGTTGCAGGGATGCATCGTGGATGGCCAGCATCTTGTCTTCTCCGGCCTCCTGCTTCTGATTGGCGAACTCCACGATCAGGATACCGTTCTTTGCCACCAGTCCGATCAGCATGATGATACCGATCTGACTGAAGATATTCATGGTTATGCCATTGAAATACATGAATATCAGGGCACCGGCAATAGCCAGTGGTACTGTCAGCATAATGATCAGCGGATCCTTGAAACTTTCGAATTGGGCCGAGAGGATCAGGTAAATCAGGACCAGGGCCAGGATGAAAGCGAACATCAGGCTTGACGAGCTTTCGCGGTAGTCTTTGGAGTCGCCGGCCAAGGCTGTACGGAATGTGTCGTCCAGTGTTTCCGACGCAATCTTGTCCATTTCGTCAAGTCCTTGCCCGATGGTTTTTCCTTCGGCAAGTCCCGCCGATACCGTGGCGGAAATGAAACGGTTATAATGATACAGCTTGGGAGGAGCGATCGCTTCGACGAAGTCGACCAGATTATCCAACTGTATCATTTCCCCTTCATCGTTCCGGATATACAGTGATTTGATGTTGGCCGGCTGGTTGCGCTGCTGGCGGTTGATCTGTCCCAATATCTCATATTGCTTCCCGTTCATGTAGAAGTATCCCATGCGTTGCCCGCTTAATCCGTACTGGAGCGTTTGGGCAATGTCCTGCACACTGGTTCCCATGGTAGCGGCTTTGTCACGCCGGATGTTGACCCTCATTTCCGGACTACTGAATTTCAGGTCCACATCGGCCATTTGGAATGTAGGGTTGTCGTACACTTTATTCAAGAAGGCCGGCAACACTTTTTCCAGCTTTTCAATGCTGGTGGCCTGAAGTACATATTGGACCGGCATACTGCTGCGTCGGCCTCCGAATGATGACTGTTGCTGTACGAAAGAACGTGCCTTTGTCTTTTTCTTGACAGCCTGTGAGAGCTTTTCGGCTACATCCATCTGTGAATAGTCACGGTCTCTGATATCTTTCAGTGTGATACGTATGTTTCCGCTTCCGCTCGATACCCGGGCTGTAACAGCTTCTGCATCCGGGATGATTGAGTCGACAAGCTGGTTGATATCTTCGGTGTAGTCACGGATATATTCATAACTGGCTCCTTCTGCTCCACGCGTATTGATGGTAATTTGGGAGCGGTCTTCCATAGGTGCCATTTCGGCTGGAATTGCTTTCCAGAGTATAGCTATCAGAACCAGCATGATGACGGTAACCGGTATGGCAATTATCCTCCGTTTGAGAAAAGCCTGTAAAGCGATACTGTAGATACGGTTCATACCTTCGAAGAACGGTTCCGTCTTCCGGTAGAACCAGTTATGTTTTTCCTGTCTTTTCAATAGCTTGGTTGCAAGCATCGGGGTGAAGGTAAGTGCTGCGAATGCAGATATCATTACGGAACCGGCTACCACGAAGCTGAATTCACGGAACAGGCGTCCGCTCGTTCCTTCCATGAATACGATGGGAAGGAATACCGCTACCAGTGTGACAGTTGTGGAAATGACGGCGAAAAAGATTTCTTTGGCTCCTTCAATGCCGGCGTCAAAAGGACGCATCCCCTTTTCGATACGGATATAGATGTTCTCCGTCATCACAATGGCATCATCCACAACCAGCCCCACGGACAGGACCACGGCCAGCATGGTAAGTACGTTGATGGAGAATCCCGCCACATACATGACGAAAAAGGCTCCGATCAGAGATACAGGTATGACAATGCAGGGAATCAACGTTACACGCCAGTCGCGCAGGAACAGGAATATGATGATGATAACCAGAAAGAACGCCTCGTAGACGGTACTTTCCACTTCGGCTATAGAGGCACGGATAAATTTGGTATTATCGAATCCGTACGAATATTCCACATCGGCCGGCAAGTCTTTACGCATCTGTTCCATGCGTTCGTATACGGCATCGGCAATTTCTATGTGGTTGGCTCCCGGTTGTGGGATAACGACTACTCCCACCATCGGGACTCCGTTCATCTTCATGTAGCTTTTGATGTCGGCGGCTCCCAGTTCGGCGTAACCGATATCGCTGAAACGGATTATCTGTCCGTCCACTTCCTTTATTACTACGTTGTTGAATTCATCGGCCGTATGCATCTGTCCCATTGTACGTAAGGTCAGTTCCACGGTATTTCCTTCGATACTTCCTGAAGGCAGCTCTACATTTTCCTTGTCCATCGCATTCTTTATGTCGACAGGTGTGATGCCGTAGCCGGCCATTTTAGTCGGGTCAAGCCAGAGACGCATGGAGTATCTTTTTTCTCCCCAAATGGAAACACTACTTACGTCTGATATGGTTTGAAGCTGTTCCTTGACGGTGAGATCGGCAATTTCACTCAGCTCCAGTAATGAACGGCTGTTGCTTTGGATGGCAACCATCAGGATAGGAGTAGCGTCAGCGTCGGCTTTTGATACAGTAGGTGGGTCGCAGTCGCGGGGCAGATAACGCTGGGCGCGGGATACTTTGTCGCGGACGTCGTTTGCGGCTGTTTCCAGGTCGACAGACAGCTCGAATTCGACCGTAATACGGCTGCTTCCCTGCTGGCTGACACTGGACAATGAACGGATACCGGGAATACCGTTGATGTTCTGTTCCAGAGGTTCTGTAATCTGGCTTTCGATGATATCGGCATTGGCTCCCGGATAGGAACAGGTGACGGATATGATGGGATTATCTACAGACGGGTATTCACGTACTCCCAGTGTAGTATATCCGATCAGGCCGAAAAGCAGGATGATGATGGTCAATACGGTTGCCAATACCGGGCGGCGGATACTAAGTTCGGATATATTCATAAGGCAACTGTATTAATCGATTTTATCAATGATTATAGGCATGTCTTTTCTCAGCTGGAGAGTTCCTGAGGTGATGATTGTATCACCGATTGACAATCCCTGGAGAATCTGTACTTCTGCTTCGGTACGGATACCGATAGTGACATCTACAGGCTCCGCTTTCCCGGAACGGTATACGAATACCTTATTTTTCCCCATTTCCGGTACAATCGCTTCCGACGGTATGGCAATAGCGTCCTTTATTTCCTGTTGCTTCAGAGTAATGTCGGCATATCTTCCGGGTAGCAGTTCTCTTTTGCTGTTCGGGTAGATGGCGCGTACCATGAGTGTGTGCGTTTCGGGATCTATGCTGGATTCGGTAGCGTAGACTTCCGCTTCGAAAGCGTTCAGCCGTCCGTCGATCTTGAAGCTTAGGCGGGTCCCTTTATGGATCTGCCGTGCGTACCGTTCCGGAACAGCAAATTCGACCTTGATCGGTGATATTTTAGTCAGTTTGGCAACAATGGTAGTGGGGGAAGCGAATGTTCCGGTACTTACCTGACGGAGGCCGATAACCCCGTCGAACGGAGCTCGTAGTTCGGTCATGGCTATATTGGCCTTTACATTTTCTATATCGGCGTGGAGTGTGGCCAGTTCGGTCTTTACCTGTTCATAGGCTTCTTTACTTACAGCGTCCCGTTGCAGCAGGGCATTTTGACGGAACACACGGTCTTCTGCCAGCGGCATCTGTGCTTCCAACCGGTCGAGCTGGGCCTGCAACTGCTGGTCGTTGATTTTTGCCAGCAGTTCTCCTTTCTGGACAAGGCTTCCTTCAGAGAAATGAATATCAGTGATTTTTCCGGATGTTTCGAATGAAAGGTCGACTTCTTCGTCGGGAATCAGTTTGCCGCTGACAAAAAGTTGGTCGGTCAGCAAGTGGGGCTTGATAATCTTTACATTTACATTAAGTGCCTGTTTCTTGTTCTTGGGGAGGTCTTTCTCGGCTTGCGCCAGTTCTTCATTTTGGGTGGGTATGAATGTACGGATACCGAAATAAACGACACCGATGCCTATAAGGATAACAATACCCCATTTTACCTTTTTATTCATGTGTTCTTCAATTTTGATTCTTGTTTTATGATAAGGATTATTTGTTGAAGGTTTAATTGTATTGGTTAAATTTAGCGTTTTTTAGGAATAATGGATGATTTGTACAAATAAAAAAAGCTGTTTAAACCGCTTCCGGACAGAATTAACGGTTTAAACAGCCTTTAATGTGTATTTGATGATTCTATCTGATCGGCTTATATTTAGGTACCAATGTCTTCATGATGATCCATCCGATGAGGTAGGCAACGGAGCAGATACAGAAAATGATGAAGTAGCCGGCCGGTTTTCCGGTAAAGCCTATGAATGCCATATCGGTTTCGGCTGCATGGTCAAAAAGGATCCCAGATCCGTAGTTGATCAATGATGATCCGATACCGCCTGCCATCCCTCCGAATCCGATGATGGTAGCGACGGCCGATTTAGGGAACATGTCGCTTACGGTACAGTATATATTCGATGACCATGCCTGATGTGCAGCTCCAGCAATGCCGATGATGATGATGGGGAACCAGTAGGAATAAGAACCTAAGGGTTGGGCGGTCAGGGTAATGATAGGGATAAATGCGAAGATGAGCATAGCTTTCATTCTCCCCTGATACGGATCCATACGTTTCTTTTCAACAAAATAGGTGGGGAGCCAACCTCCGATAATGGAGAGCATGGTTATGGCATACAGTACAAATATCAGTAATTGGGCTGTCGGATTGTTTGACGGAAGATGATAGACATCACTTAAATAAGCCGGAGTCCAAAACAGGAAAAACCACCATATTCCGTCGGTCATGAATTTTCCTACGGCAAAAGCCCAGGCTTGTCGGTAGCGGATGCATTGTAGAAAAGACATTTTGGGCTCTTCCGGCCCTATTTCTTTCTGTTTTTCCTCCAGATCGTCCTGTTCAATGTATTCCAGTTCTTTCGAGTTGACCCATTTACTTTTACGGGGAGGGTTATAAAGGAAAACCCAGAATCCCATCCAGATGAATCCTAAGGCACCGATAATGATGAAGGCCATTTCCCATCCGTTGCCGACTCCGATACTTTTGAAATAACTGGCCAGTGAAGGAATGGATACCGGAGCGATCAGGGCTCCGATAGCAGCTCCGCTGTTATAGATGCTGGTCGGGAACGCACGGTCTTTTTTCGGGTAATATTCGGCTGCTACTTTGGCGGCAACGGGGAAGTTCCCGGCTTCTCCTACTGCCAGGATAAAGCGGGCGGCTATGAAAAAATAGACACTTACAGTAGCGATGGTCATGGCAAGTGCCGAGCCTGTTTCGGCCTGTTTCAGCGCTTCAATGGAATCGGCTCCGACCCACAGTTCAGTGGCATAGCCGCAGAAGGCATGCAGGCAGGCTCCCAAGGACCAGATTCCGATGGTCCATAAATATCCTTTCCGGGTGCCCAGCCAGTCGATTATCCGTCCGGCAAATAACATGCTTACGGCATAAATGATGGCAAAGACTGCGGCTATGAAGCCATAATCACTGTCGGTCCAGTGGAATTCTGGAGCAATGAAATCTTTCCATGTCAATGAGAGGACCTGACGGTCCATGTAGTTGATGGTTGTAGCTGCGAAAAGCATGAAGCAGATTACCCATCGGAAATTGGTCATTTTTGATTGTGTGGTTTTCATGTCGGTTCAGGGTTAGTTTTATTGGTGGGATCAGAAGGCAGACCGGTATTTCCCTTCTTCCTTGTCTTCCAGTATATTCAAATAAGATGCATAGCGTGATTCGCTGATGTAATGCTTTTCTACAGCTTCGCGTACGGCACAGCCCGGTTCATGCCGGTGGGTACAGTTTCCATACTTGCAATTGGCGGAGAACTCGAATATTTCCTTGAAATAATGACCTACTTCTTCGTCTTTCATATCGAAGGTTCCGAAACCTTTGATGCCGGGAGTGTCAATGATGTATCCGTTGTCTTCCGTTTCGAACATTTCGGAAAAGGTGGTGGTGTGCATGCCCTTGTTGTGGGCTGCCGATATTTCACCTGTCTTCAGGTGCTGTTCCGGAAGTATCGCATTGATCAGCGTTGATTTTCCCACTCCGGAATGGCCGGAAAACAAGGATATTTTGCCTTTTAAGGCTTCTTTGATTTCATCGATTCCTTTTCCGGTCAGGGCCGAAACCTGATAGCAGGGATAACCAATATGTGTATAGAGATTGACCAGTCTTTCCAGATAGTGGGTTTCATCGTCCGAATAGCGGTCTGTTTTATTGAAAATGAGACAGACGGGTACACGATAGGCTTCGGCGGATGCGAGAAATCTGTCGATGAAGGTGGTCGACGTTTCGGGGTAGTTCACGGTAACCACCAGCATGCACTGGTCGAGGTTGGCTGCGATGATGTGTGATTGTTTCGACAGGTTTGAAGCACGGCGGATGATGTAATTCTTACGGTCTTCGATTTCGGTGATGAATGCGGTCCCCTCGGTATTGATCGTTATCTGTACCCGGTCGCCTACGGCTATCGGGTTTGTACTGCGGATTCCTTTCAGACGGAAATTTCCTTTGACCTTACATTCCACCAGCCGGTTATCATCGGTCTTGACCAGATACCAGCTGCCTGTATTCTTTATGACTAGTCCTTTATCCAAATGTATTAAGCGTTGATGAAGAAAAACAAAATAAAAAATAGAGAAGGAGTCTGGTGTAAGGCTCCTTCTCGAAAGAATGATATAATTTTAAACAGTCATGATTTCTTTATCCTTTGCTGCCAGCAGGTCATCAATCTGTTTGATGTACTTGTCATGTACCTTCTGCAATTTGGCTTCGGCGTTTTTCTGCTCATCTTCGGGCATTCCGTCCTTTACGGCTTTCTTCAATGCGTCGATGGCGTCGCGACGGGCGTTGCGGACACTTACTTTTGCGGTTTCACCTTCTCCCTTGCATTGTTTGGATAACTGTTTACGGCGCTCTTCCGTCAATGGAGGAATTCCCAGGCGGATAATTTCTCCGTTGTTTTCGGGCATGATACCCAATTCGGAATCGATGATTGCCTTTTCAATGACGCGGAACATGTTTTTATCCCAAGGCTTGATGGCAATACTCCGTGCATCGGGGGTTGTGACTGCGGCTACATTGTTGATGGGAACCATGCTACCATAGGAATCTACCCGGATGCCGTCAAGCAGACGTACGTCTGCCTTTCCTGCACGGATGTGTGCCAAAGCCTCGTCCAGATACATGATTGCCATATCCATTTTCTCTTCAGCCTCGCTGAGAATAACTTTTGAATCTGCCATAGATTTATATTCTTTTTTAAGTTTCCGAAAAATAAATATATAATAAGTCTTTATGTGAACAAAAATAAGTCATTTTTTATTCTTTTGCAATAGTTGGCTGCTAATTTGCCGTTGACGGGGAAGTGTTTATATGTTTTTTCCTGTATTGGAGTAAAATGAAAGATTTTTGAAAAAAAAGGATTGGCGGTTACAATTTTGTTAGAAATAGGATAATGGAGATATGAATTTAAAACTGCAAAAAAAAATAGATTAACTTATTGTTTGTGGAAAATTGTTATTATATTTGCCGTCGACACAGCAATAATCTATGAACCTATATTCTCTTCATATCAATATG
>ULQU01027463.1_pt1 | contig 32157 bp, 33 predicted proteins | sample 1954841 | NCBI WGS metagenome assembly ULQU01 (sample SAMEA4835664, study PRJEB28245) | human gut metagenome | biome: gut microbiome; material: fecal sample | place: Denmark | collected 2008
AATTTTATTTTACATCAATAATTATGAAGTTTCATTCTTGACAATCATGTTGAATGAAATACAAACGAAACATATAGCAATCAAGAATAAAATTTTTTATCTTATCTTTTTATTATTAGTAATTCGCAAAATTACGAACATAATATCGATAAAAAGAGCCTACTTACAGCAGCTCTCTTTTTTACATATAGGTTGTCCAAAAAAATCTGCAAACATTTTCTTTGCTATCTCCCAGTTTTCCTTGTTTATACAATATTTTACTTTCGGGGCCTCAATCTCTCCTTGAATAAGTCCGGCCTCTTTCAATTCTTTCAGATGTTGTGACACTGTAGCTTTTGCTATGGGCAGTTCCTCATGAATATCACCGAAAAAACAACTTTCCTGTGAAACCAGAAACTGAAGTATGGCTATACGCGCCGGATGCCCCATCGCTTTTGCAAAGCGGGCTATCTTCTCCTGCTCTTCCGAATATTTCTTTTTAACTGTTTCCATCTCTCATTCAAATTATGTTCGCAAAAATACGAATAGGCTCTAATGAATCAAATAAATTATCATATTTTAATATTTAAAAAAGTATAATTTACTCTCATCATTCTCCACGAGACAGAGACCGGGCAAACTTCAGAAAACGTCCCAAGGCATCTTCCAATACAGTACGCGGACAAGCTATATTCCAACGCAGAAATCCCTCCCCCTCTACTCCATACATCGTACCGCTGTTTAACCACAAACCTGTTTTTTCAAGCAAGCGTGCCTGCAGCATGTCGGACGAAAGAGAGAATATCCTACAATCGGTCCATACCAGATAGGTCCCTTCCAGTTGGATAACCGGGATTTGCGGCAGGTGTTCATGAAAGAAATTGCACAAAAAATCGTAGTTTGCCTTCAAATAGTCCAGCAACTGCATTAGCCAGTCCTCTCCTTCGTTATAGGCGGCAATGGTAGCCTCAACACCAAAAGGATTGACGTCACATACTTCATTGATGTTGATGGCACGGTCTATCCGATTCCGTACAGCCTGGTCACAAGTTATGATATTGGCTATTTGCAATCCAGCAAGATTGAATGACTTGCTCGGTGACACACATGTCACAGAATTCCATAAATGGTTTTCACTGATGGAAGCGAATGGAGTATAGACATGCCCCGGAAAGACCAGTTCACAATGGATTTCATCAGCAATAACCTTCACATTGTTCTTTTCACAGATTGCCCCTATACGACACAATTCTTCACGGGTCCATACGCGACCCGCCGGATTGTGGGGATTACAAAGCAACAGAAGTTTGACACCCGGATCGGCCGTCTTGCGCTCCAAGTCTTCAAAATCAATATGATAGGTTCTATTCCCGTATTTCAGCGGATTAGTCACAACCCGGCATCCATTATTCCGTATGGATGAAAAGAAACAATTGTACACCGGAGTCTGTATAACCACGCCATCACCCGGTTCTGTCAACGCCTTGATAATGGCCGAAAGAGCCGGTACAACCCCAGAAGTATAGATAAACCAGTCTTTCTTGACAGACCAGTTATGACGCCGTTCAAACCATCGGATTACAGCCTCATAGTATTCATCTGGAACATGTACATAGCCGAAAATACCATGTTTGACCCGCTTGTCCAATACTTCAATAATAGCTGGTGCTGTACGGAAATCCATATCGGCTACCCAAAGAGGAAGGATGTCCTTATCCGTAGACATACTATCCCATTTATAGGAATTGGTTCCCCGACGGGGAATAATCTTATCAAAATCATATTTCATCGTCCGCTTATCTTTAATCGGTAAAACAAGTGCGTCCATCTCTAAGTCTTATCTTACAATCGGCTGGAGCCTTAATGTTCTCATCAATGGTTATGGAACCGAACTCATCAGCTACTATACTGCCTGATGTCGGATTCTTAATATTTGTAATAGCTCCACGGATATCGGCCTGCAACGTGCTGTATTCGAAAGCCCGGTCGCAATCCGGCCCGAACGTACAGTTTTCCAGCACAAGGTCATGTGCATAGCAGAGAGGCTGTTCTCCGGTAATATGACAATTCACAAGACGGAGGTTTTTCGAATGCCAACCGAGATATTCTCCGTTAAGCTCCGAGTCGTAAACAGTTACGTTTTCTACCTCCCAGAAGGCATCTTTAGTGGTAATTCTGGCATTATGAATCTCTACGTTTTTCACATATTGGAACACATACTTGCTGTCACTTTCCAGACCATCCACATAAATATCACTACTGAACATGAACGGATAGGTGCCTCCGTGTAGGACAAGATTCTTGACACGGATGCCGTTGCAGCGCCAGAAAACCTCGTCTGCATCATTCATTGTTACGTTCTCTATGTCTATTTCGTTCATTTCACGGAACATCTTAGGCGCATCGATAATGGTATCCGTCATTTTCAGATGATCAGAATACCACAGAGCAGACCGACCTCCAACATCGAAATAGCAATGATCGATCTTGAAACCATGGACGTGCCAGAAAGGATAGTTACCTTCGAAACGACACTGAAATGCCTCAATATTGCTACACTCTTTGATGGCAGATTCCCCGGCACGAATAATCACATTCTCCAGACGGAGGTTATGAGACTCGAACAAAGGACGTTCACCCCCAAATTCAGTATTCTTAATAAGTTTCATTATAATATTGTTTTAGTTATCAATCATTATTCATTTCAAAAGTTACAACCACATTACCCCCTCCAAGAGCCGCAGCTAACCCCGACGAATTGTCTAATCGTCCGATACGTGTATAGCTGTAAGATGATGAGAAGGTTTCATAGAAAAGAACAACGCAATTAGAGCCATACAACATCAAATCTCCACTCTGAATTGTACCGGGACGATAACTGTCTGTAGGCATGTTATCCGACAAATAACAATATTTTTCGTTACCGTTCATCTCATTCATCGTTACCGTCATTGGAAGCAAAGCAGAAAAGGCACGTGCCGTAGCATTGTCCTCAAGTGTTGCAGCAAAATGATGACCACTCACACGGATTATAATATTCCTGTTCACTTTATTTTCCTCTCCATTATTATTTCCACTTTCATCCCCGTTATTGCCACTGTTTTCCGGTTCTTCAGAATCCGGAACAGGCATAACGGAAGTCTCCGTCATAAATTCGTCGTCTGTACCGCATGCAGTCAATACGGATAAGGCTGTCATAAACAGCAGGGCAATGACAAAAATACATTTATTCATATATTATTTCCTTAAAGGATATCTAACTATTGCAAAATTAAACTTAAACAACAAATCATGCAGTAGATAAATTACGGATTATATAACCACAATTACAGACACAACCTCAATTTCTCTTCAGCCAACGTTCCCGCTTCAGACGGATAAGGAAAATCACACCTCGGAAACACAATTCGATACACATGGCAATCCATACACCTTTCAGTCCCAACGACGGGGCAAGTAAGGCTGCCAATGACAGACGTACCGCCCATATGCTGAAAAAATTCATCAGACACGGAACAAGCGTATCGGCCGCTCCTACAAACACTCCGTAAGCAACAATCGAGGCAGCAAACATCGGCTCGGCAAATGCCTCTATACGCAAGACCGTCACACCTAATTCCCTTATATTTTCAACAGGAGTCATCAGACCAATTATCTGAGGCGCAAACAAATACATTAATACCCCCATCAACCCCATAATAACCATCCCCATCAAGACAGTGATATTAGCAAAACTGCGAGTCAACCTCCAACGTCCGGCGCCGATACTCTGTCCGACCAGTGTAGTAGCAGCATCAGCAATCCCATAACCGGGCATATAGCAAAGACTTTCTGCCGTAATAGCAAATGAATTAGCAGCAATAGCAAAAACCCCCAGCGGTGCCACAATTACCGTTGTCATGATTTGCGCCCCACAGATAACAATATGTTCTATACCCATCGGAAGACCAATACGGATTGCCTTTTTCAAGATTGTTGCTTTAGGCCGGAAATTCCCTTGTTCTCCTGTTAGCTTCAATTCATCGGAACGGGTCCAAAGATACCATAACAATATTCCGGCCACAACCGTTTCAGCAGCCACCGTACCTAATGCCGCACCACTCACCCCCAATCCGGCACCAGGCATCACAAAAGAAAATCCCGCCACACTCCATTCACGTGAAGGGAAAATCAGGAAAAAATTGAATACAACATCCAAAATGCACATTGTTACCCCCAACAGACTCGGTACATGCATATTACCGCTACACCGCAACATACCGCCTGCAAGGAAATTCATCTGTAAGGCTGGCAGGAAAAGAGAAAAAATGAAAAAATAAAGCGATGCATCACGACGGATAGATACATCACCTCCTAACCAATCAGGAAGCATGCCACTGATTGCCGTACCCGACACAGCCAGTAACAGACTGAAAACAAGTGTAGCCGTAATCGACTGTCGTAACACAAGACGCGCACCTGGCATATCACCTTCACCGATTTTATGTGCCACCTGCACAGAAAATCCTGTAGCAGCCGCTACACATAACCCCCAGAAAAGCCATGTGGTCGTTGATACCAGCCCAATTGAAGCCGATGCTTCAGCTCCAAGATGCCCTACCATAGCCGCATCGATATACTGCATGATAATGGAAGACAGTTGTGCAATGATAGCGGGCACACTAAGTTGTACGGCTAAATGCAACTGTTGTCCCAATGTCATAGGTTTACCGTTGCGGATTGACACAAGCAGGGCGTTTGTCTTATCAGCCCGCGCCATCATCCATTCCCTTCTTTGACGGGTTCAACGCTACAATGGGTACTAACTAAAATATTTTTCAACATAGTTTATCCATTTACATATTTTTCTATCATGATAACTTCCATACTTAATTCAATAAGCTTATTCAATTCTTTAAAAATCCAAACTGAAACGATACAAAGTTAAATATATGTCTGAAAATAGAATGTAAATAAATTACAGATATTATAACCTCAATTACATGAATCCAGAAAAAATAACATAAATTATACCATCAGAAATAAATCAAAGTTATGACCTCACTAAGATTACTACTATCATGTAATCCGGGTACAAAAAAACATAATTTGTCTACATACGCTCATCAGGATTAATGCTACTTTTGCAGAAACAATTTTCTAACTAACTCGTCAAAATATCATTTTTATGTATCTAGAACAGATTGATTCACCGGCCGACATCAAAAAATTATCGGTAGCAGAAATGAATGAATTAAGTAACGAAATACGCCAGATACTGCTTCAGAAATTAAGTGCTCACGGAGGACATTTCGGTCCTAACTTCGGAATGGTAGAAGCTACCATTGCCTTGCACTACGTGTTTCATTCTCCGGAAGACAAGATTGTATTCGACGTATCCCACCAAAGTTATACCCACAAGATGCTGACAGGACGGAAGAATGCTTTTCTTCATCCGGAACAATACGACGAAGTTTCGGGCTATTCCGAACCGACAGAAAGTGAGCATGACCATTTTGTTATCGGCCATACATCCACTTCTGTCAGTCTGGCTGGAGGACTGGCGAAAGGAAGAGATCTGACCGGAAAAACCGGTAACGTAATTGCCATTATCGGAGACGGATCGCTCAGTGGAGGCGAAGCCCTGGAAGGATTGGACTATGCAGCTGAATTAGGTACAAACTTCATTATTATTGTCAACGACAATCAGATGTCCATAGCCGAAAACCACGGAGGACTGTACCGTAATTTGCAGGAATTACGTGAAAGTAACGGCCTATGCCCTTGCAATCTTTTCCGAGCCATGGGACTGGACTACCTCTATGTAAATGAGGGAAATGACATAGAAGCACTGATCAAAGCCTTTTCACAAGTCAAGGATATAGACCATCCGATTGTGGTGCATATCAACACGCTGAAAGGGAAAGGATATAAACCGGCAGAAGAAGATAAGGAAACTTATCATTGGACCATGCCTTTCAATCCAGAGACAGGCGTCATCAAACAAGTGAGCGAAGAGCCTCAAGATTATGCCGACCTGACTGCAGACTATCTGCTGCAACACATGCAGAAGGACCGTCGTATTGTGGCCATTTCAGCCGGTACACCTGCCGTAATGGGATTTACCCCCGACCGACGGGAAGCAGCCGGCAAGCAATTTGTAGATGTAGGTATAGCCGAAGAACATGCCGTAGCTTTAGCCTCCGGTATAGCTAAAAATGGAGGCAAACCGGTTTTTGGAGTCTACAGTACATTTATCCAACGTGCATACGACCAGCTTTCGCAGGATTTGTGTATCAACCGCAATCCGGCAGTACTGCTGGTATTCTGGGGGTCACTTTCGGCCATGAACGACGTGACTCACCTTTGCTTTTTTGACATTCCACTCCTTAGTAATATTCCTAACCTGGTTTACCTGGCCCCTACCTGCCGGGAAGAGTATATGGCTATGCTGGAATGGAGCATCCGACAGAATGAATATCCGGTGGCCATCCGTGTACCAGCTATACCATTGGCTTACGGACATCGTCCCGTCGACACGGATTACAGCGTATTAAACCGCTACCAGACAATAAGGAAAGGAAGTCGGGTTGCCATTCTGGGAGTAGGTTCTTTCTTTGGACTGGCCGAAGAAACGGCAGCCTTACTCAAGAAACAACACGACATGGAAGTAACCCTCATTAACCCACGCTACATTACAGGTGTTGATGAAACCCTCATGGAAGAACTGAAGGCCGGACATGAACTGGTTGTCACTCTGGAAGACGGTGTACTTGACGGTGGGTTCGGAGAAAAGATTGCCCGCTATTTCGGATGCAGTCCGATGAAGGTGCTCAATTTCGGTGCCCGAAAAGAATTTGTCGACCGATTTGACGTACAGACATTCCTGAAACAAAACCATCTGACAGCTTCACAGATAGCAGACGATATTCTGCAACAGCTTGCCTGACCCCATATTTTCAACGTTATAGATTCTTGAGAATCACAAATTTTACCCAAGTTTACGTATTGACGTATTCTTGGGTAAATTGCATCAAAGAAATTGAGACCAGTTGGATATTTTTTAATTCCTGTATAGACTTCCGTGGCCTAACTGATGAATCTACCGGAAGAAAGACCATCATTGACAGATAATGATTAATTTTGTGCCCCGAAACCTATACAATAAATATGAAAAAACTTAGTAAGAATGCTATTATCGGTTATCCGGCCGGAATTATCACCGGCATAACCTACGGTCTGAATCCTTTATTTGCTGTACCGTTAATGAAAAACGGCGCCGCAATTGAATCCATACTTTTCTTCCGCTACTTTTTTGCAGTTCTGATATTGGGATTGTTTCTGATACTCCGCAAACAAAGTTTCAGGATTTCATGGAAACAGGCAGGCGTGCTGCTTGTCCTCGGATTACTTTATACAGCAAGCAGTCTGTTCCTTTTTGAAGCATATAATTATATTGCCTCCGGACTTGCAACGACCCTTGTATTCCTATATCCTGTCCTTGTGGCCATCATAATGGTATTCTTGAAGGTTGTTCCATCATGGCCGGTATGGCTCGCCATCGCTGCAACATTTGGAGGAGTGCTGATCATGACACAAAATGACGGAACACAGACTATCGATCCGAGAGGCGTAGTGCTGTCATTAGGTTCGGCATTGGTTTACGCCCTCTTCATTGTCATCATTAACCGCAGTAAAACAATTGCCAGCATATCCAATTCATTGCTGACATGCTATACCCTTGTGGTCGGATCAGTCATATTTTTAGGATCAGCTATTTTTTCCGACGTAACTATAACCTCCTGTATTTCAAAACCTACCGACTGGATCAACCTGGTAGGTCTGGCCTTGTTGCCAACCATCGTTTCAACTGCTACCCTAGCCATCGCATCCCGGAATATCGGAGCAACCAAAGCGTCGGTTCTCGGTGTATTCGAACCGATAACAGCAATCCTTGTCGGTACACTCGTGTTCGGAGAACCGCTCACAACAAATATCATAGCAGGTATTTCCATTGCAATAATAGCCGTAACATTCATGATTACCGTGACAAAGCGATGAGGACTGATTTTTACCCTATAATAAAGAGTCAGTATAAAACTCATAATTTTGGAATAAAGTAATTAAGAAATATTCTATTATAAAAAGGAATAAAAGACTGGAAACATGAAAAAAGAAGCATTACATTCCTGCCCCGAATTAATCGACTATATCAATGAAATAGGCTTTCTCCCTTTGCTGCACATAGGAATTCCGGGGTGGTCGGCAGAAGAAACAGTAGATGAAGATTGCCAATATAACCAATTACCAGAAGGAGGTTGGGAATGGCCGCTTTGGGAATGGAAAGGTTCCATTCTACAGGAAAGCGGTTGTGCCTACGGCAAGTTCTTAAATAGTAAGGCTACATTCATCAGCCGTGAATGGTGGCCGGAATTCTGCAATTACCGCCGAAGCATCTATCCATATCCGGAAGAAGGAAGTATTGAAGAAAGTATTCTCTCTACCCTAAAAAGCGAAGGTAGCCTGATTACCCGTGAGCTGCGTGCGGCATGTGGTTTTACGGGTCCCAAAATGCGCAGCCGGTTTGATTCTTATCTGACCCGCCTGGAAATGGGCGGATATATCATAACGGAAAACTTCATTTATCCTCACGACCGCCACGGACGGGAATATGGATGGGGATGGTCCCTGCTCACCACACCAGAAACACTCTTCGGTAGAGAAACCTGTCACCCCAAACGTACCCCGGAGGAATCATATGAACGGATGCTCAGACAGTTCCGTAAGATTCTGCCGGACACCTCTGAACAGGTATATGATTCTCTACTCAAAGGAAAGTGATTATTTTTTCCGTAAATCCGGAAGAAATATGGCTATAAAACCGAGTAAAGGCAACCACGTACTTACCTTGAATATATAATTTATGCTGGTTACATCGGCCAGCCAACCGAAAAATGCCGAACCTATTCCTCCTAACCCGAACATCAATCCGAAAAAGATACCCGCAATCATTCCTACTCTATCAGGCATCAGATCGGTAGCATAAACTACTATAGCAGCGAAAGCCGAAGCAATGATCAGTCCCGACATAATGGCCATGACAATAGTCCAACCCAGATTGAGATACGGCATAGCAAGTGTGAAAGGAGCAGCTCCAAGTATAGAAAACAAGATGACATACTTGCGTCCGTAACGGTCTCCCATGAATCCGCCGAGTAATGTACCTATAGCAAAAGCAGCCAGATAAGCAAACAGACAATACTGCGACTGCTGCATACTTACACCGAATTTATCCATCAGGTAAAAAGTGAAATAGCTTGTCATACAAGCATTAAAAAAATATTTGGAGAATATCATCAATACCAGTATCCATAAAGCTATACGTACCGTCTTTCCTGGCAGGTTACATACCGTCGCCGCTACTTTCCCATGCCGGGACCTGACTTCGGACAAAAGGAAACTATACCAACTCCCGACGCGCATCAGCAGTAAAGAAGCGAGCAATGCAGCCAAAGCAAACCATCCTACCGCATGCTGTCCGAAAGGCATTACTATCAAAGCAGTCAATAACGGACCAACAGCACTTCCTCCATTACCGCCTACCTGGAAAATAGACTGCGCCAGACTTTTCTTACCCCCGGATGCCATTTGAGCTACCCGCGATGCTTCCGGATGAAATACTGCGGTACCGCAACCGATCAAAGCCACAGATAACAGAATAGATAAAAATCCAGATGAAAAAGCGAGCGAAATAAGTCCTACAAGAGTAAAACCCATACCCAGTGCCAACGAATAGGGCTGAGGATGACGGTCGGCATATCGCCCTACAAAAGGTTGAAGTACAGACGAAGTAATCTGGAAAATCAGCGTTATGATACCGATTTGCGCAAAAGTAAAACTGTATTTTTCCTTCAGTAACGGATAAAGAGCCGGAATAACCGACTGAATCATATCATTCAACAAATGGCATGTACCAATGGTAAACAATATGGAATAAACGGTTCCCACAGTAATGTATGGACGGCCTGTCACAAGTTTCATCAATTTGCTTGTCATGATTCTTCTATTCAAATGAAAATGGCATCATAAATAAATTTGTGGCAACAAAAATATAAATTAAATATAACAAGAGTAGTACTTTTTCACTTATTCTATTTTCTTTCCTGAACAAAAGTTTTAACTTTGTTTCTATATTAGGTTAAAAGCATTGTATTAACATAATTAAAACCGCTCATTTTATGTGGACTGATATATTCATTTTAATTGGTGGGCTGGTCCTGATCCTATTGGGAGCCAGCGGACTGACAGATGGAGCTGCTTCGGTAGCCAAACGTTTCCATATATCCGATCTGGTTATCGGACTGACCATTGTCGCATTCGGAACCTCTGCTCCAGAACTGGTTATCAGTGTTCTTTCGGCTATTCAGGGCAGTGCAGAAATGGCTATCGGAAATGTAGTGGGAAGTAATATCTTCAACGTACTGATGATTATAGGATGCACAGCCCTTGTACGCCCCATACAAGTAGGACAAGGTACCATGAGTAAGGAAATCCCTTTAGTTATCCTATCGGCACTGACACTTACATTTTTTGCCAACGACCGCTTTCTGGACGGGGAGAATATAAATGTCATCAGCCGTATTGACGGACTTGTATTACTATGTTTCTTCCTGATCTTCATGCGCTATACGTTTGCTATTGCACACAATGGAAATGAAAATGGAAGCGAGGAACAAAAGGTCAAAGTATTACCAAATTGGAAATCAACACTATACATCATAGGTGGACTTGCCGGTCTCATTTTCGGCGGCCAGCTCTTTGTAGACGGAGCCAGTGGCATTGCACGTTCCTTGGGAGTAAGTGAATCGGTCATCGGACTTACTTTAGTAGCCGGAGGAACTTCCTTACCGGAATTGGCAACTTCCGTAACTGCTGCCTTAAAAAAGAATCCCGGAATAGCTATCGGAAATGTGATTGGCAGTAACCTGTTCAACATCTTCTTTGTATTGGGATGCAGTGCCAGCATTTCACCCCTTCCCATGGGAAATATAAATAACATCGATATGGCTGTGCTGATAGGATCTTCTGTCTTGTTCTGGCTTGTAGGATGGTTCTTCAAAAAACGGACTATCACACGCATAGAAGGTATATTAATGATACTATGTTACATCGTATACACCACATTCCTGATCTCCCAGCAATAGTCAACCTGAATTTTTCATTAACATTATAACACCTTTTTCCTTTAAAATCTCTCTGTAATGAACAGAAAATTATTTTTAGCAAGTAACATTTCATTGTTATTCCTCTTTGCCGGGTCTGTAAATGCCGGCACCACAGATACAACCAAGCTATTGGCCTATTGGAGTTTTGAGAAAATACAACATCTGTCGGGTGATTCAATTTCGGCTTCCATCATCGGACAGCCGCTTACATCGGATAAAGGGAAGCCGGCCGAACCTCAGCCATATGTCTACGATGAAAGCGGAAATGGAAACTTGATCCAATGTAATGACTACACACCTTCAACCAATCTTTTTTCTGATGACGTACCGGCAGCTTCTGTAAACGGACATCCCAACACTCGCTCGCTGCTACTGAAAAGGCACGAATATGTAGTACCGTTCAACCGCCCATTGCCATTCTACGACATACAGCAGGCATGGGAAATCAGTCTCAGTATGAAGTGCAATCACTTGGGAACCGAACAGGTCTTTTTATGCAAAGAAGGAGTTAAAGGATCCATTTACGCCGACATATCCATCGGTTTTGATCCGATGGAACAACGTTTTTTTGTTCAGGTAGCCGATGTCGACGGTACTCCGCAACGCCTCGCTACAGGCAATAAGATAGAAGGCGAACGTTGGATGCCTATGCACGTGCCAGATACAATGAAGAAAAGAATGAAACTATATTGGAATTTGGCGTCCGACCTTCGGGAGAACAAAAGTACGATATCTCTGCCCTCACATACAAAGGACTGGCTGTAAGACATAATGCCAGCATGTGGATCATCGGCCGTGGTTATCCAGGTGGTTTCCCGAACAGCCTGTCTGTCTTGGACGGCGCCATCGATGAAATTTCCATCCGTGGAGAAGAGAAACCTTACAAACCAGGACAAAATCCTTTGTTCCGCGATTCGTTTACTGGCGATCCGGCAATTACTGTTATCGGCGATAAAGCCTATGCTTACGTAGGAGCCGACAGAGCCGGTGTGGGCGGGTGGTTCAATATGCCCGAATGGCTTTGTTACTCTTCATCCGACATGAAAAACTGGACAGCACACGGAACAGTGCTGCGTGCAGCCGATTTTCCCGGTGCAAGTCCTTATGGAGCATGGGCCGCACAAGTGGTTGAAAAGGACGGTAAATATTATTATTACGTTACCCTAGACCGGAAAGACAATGGTGAGCACATGATTTCAGTAGCTGTAAGCGATTCACCTACAGGGCCCTTTAAGCCAGCCCGAAAAGACGGAACTCCTTTAATAACCGATGCCATGACACCCGATTCACACCGTCCGAACGCTGATATTGACCCAACAGTATTCATTGACAATGACGGAACTCCCTGGATGGCATGGGGTAATGGCGACTGCTATATGGTAAAACTGAAAAAGAACATGATTGAACTCGACGGACCTGTCAAAAAAGTTCCTTTCCGGAACTATGCCGAAGGTCCCTGGCTGTTCAAACGGGGCAACTTATATTATAATGTGTATGCAGCCGATGCTCCCGGAGTACAACCAGAACAGATCTGTTATGCTACGGCCGAAAACATCGAAGGTCCCTGGACTTTCCGCGGATATATAACAGGAGCAGCCAATCATGGATTTACCATCCACCCTTCTGTAGTTGAATTCAAGGGACAATGGTATTTCTTCTACCATGACGGTTCCTATCCGCTGGATGGTACACCTGGTGGTGATTGCCGCCGTCACGTATGTGTAGAATATCTTTACTTCAATCCTGACGGTACCATAAAGCCTATTAGACTGACAACCGAAGGAGTTAGTGTCAAACCCGATATGAATATGAATGAGACCAAATAAGAAAATTCTGTCATTGTTGCTAATAGGGCTGTTAGCAGGCAACAGTGCAAAAAGTGAAAAGGACGGCAAGATCCATGCCGTTCCTTTTCCTATTGAAGAAGATGTAGCCTTACAACCTTCTTGGGTGAAACAACGTGAATCATTGAACATCAATTGGCTGAAGTCACTTGATGCTGACCGGCTGCTTCACAATTTCAAGGTCAATGCCGGACTACCTTCATCAGCTACGCCACTTTCCGGTTGGGAGTCACCGGGTATCGGACTACGCGGACATTTTGTCGGGCACTATCTGTCGGCCGCTTCTTCTATTGTAAAGAAATATGGAGACCCGGTCTTAGCCAAGCGACTCAATTACATGATAGACGAACTGGGCAAATGCCAGTCGGTATTAGGTAACGGATACTTGTCCGCTTTCCCCGAAACTGACTTCGATACACTCGAATCTGTCTTTGGCGGTGTCTGGGCTCCTTATTACACTTATCACAAGATCATGCAGGGATTGCTTGATGTCTACCGCAATACAGGAAACCGGAAAGCCTACAACATATTGCTTGGGATGGCCGATTATGTAGCCCGGCGTATGAGCCGGCTCGACGAATCCACCATTTCAAAAATGCTATATACCCCTCAGGCCAATCCGGCCAACGAAGCGGGAGCCATGAACGAAGTTCTCTACGAACTATATGGCATTTCACACGACAAGAAACATCTGCAACTCGCCCGGATTTTTGACCGTAACTGGTTTCTCCAGCCTCTCGCAGCCAATAAAGATATCCTCTCCGGTCTGCACTCCAATACTCACCTCGTACTGGTAAACGGTTTTGCAGAAGGTTATGACCAGACTGGTAACCCGTTATACTATAATGCTGTATCCAATTTCTGGAACATGCTTCAGTCTGCCCACACTTATGTAAACGGCTCAAGTAGCGGCCCCCGGCCCAATGCCACCACTCCAACCTCACTTACATCCGAACATTGGAGTATTCCGGGGCATTTGGGCAATACACTCACTCGTGAAATAGCCGAAAGCTGTGTCTCACACAACACCCAGAAACTGACAGCACATCTGTTTACCTGGACCTGTGCCCCCAAATATGCCGACGTCTACATGAATACTTTCTATAATGCCGTAATGGCTCTCCAGAACCATGAGACCGGAGACTGTGTCTACCATTTACCTTTAGGCTCTCCACGACAAAAAAAATACCTCGACGGGCAGAGCGATTTCAAATGTTGTAACGGATCCAGCATCGAAGCCTTCTCATTACTGAACAACAATATTTACTTTCACCAAGGAAATGAACTCTGGATTACCCAATATATACCGACCGTGCTTGACTGGAAAGACCGGCATATCACATTGACACAAACCGGAGATCTGGTCCGTGACCACCATATAGGTATCACGCTATCCATGCAGACACCCCATACACTACCAGTCCATCTGTTCATCCCTTCCTGGAGCAAACAGGCAGGCATTTTTATCAACGGCAAACAGGTAGGAACAGGTGAAGGTGGCTCATTTTTCACCCTCAACCGTCAATGGAATGACAGCGACCGCATTGAAATCTGTTTTGACTTCAGCTTCCGTATCGAACATATGCCCGATGACGAACAGACAATAGCCATTTTCTACGGCCCCATGCTGCTAGCATTCCAGTCGCCCGACGAAATCTGGCTGAAAAGTTCATCTTCCGATATAGTCTCAGGCTTGAAGGTAACCGATGTACAAAATCTTATCTTTTCACTCAACGATTATGGTACAACCTATCAACTGAGACCCTTGTTTGCCATCACAGATGAATCATATAGCGTATACGTACGCACCGACAGATTGAGTGATTAATGGAAATACTATCATTTTTTCTATCTACCACAATTTCTGTTTTTAGTATATTTTTTAGTAACTTCTCATATTAACCAACCACAAAAAGAGTATGATTAAGATTTATGGAATGAATACCTGCCCCGACTGTACTTACGTCGAAGATCAGGTAAAAGGAAACAGCCGTTATGAAATCATTGATATCGGACAGCATGTAAGAAATCTCAAGACCTTTCTGAAACTTCGTGACCGCAATCCTGTTTTTGATGAAGCAAAAAAATACGGAGCAATAGGCATCCCCTGTTTCGTATTGGAAGACGGTACAGTAACACTTACACCCGAAGATGCCGGATTACGTTCACGACCTCTTTCTGAGGGCAGTACATGTAACATTGACGGAAGCGGATGCTGATTCCTTAAGCCTTTCAAAGATGACGCAGAAAATTCTCTTCCTCCATGGTTTCTTTGCTTCGGGCGCCTGTATTCCCGCCCAGGCATTGAAAAAACATTTCGAAGGTAAAGCACATGTCCTTACCCCAGACCTGCCATTACATCCGCATGAAGCACTGGCATTTATCGATACGCTATGCAAACAAGAAAAGCCGGATATACTGGTAGGCAACAGTAACGGCTCTTTTCTGGCACAGATGATAGCATGCCAAAACAGGCTGCCGGCCCTGTTGGGAAACCCATATTTCGAAATGACCCGATTCCTAAACGAACGCGTCGGTACCCACGAATATAAGTCGCTTAGGGCCGATGGGAACCAGACTCTCGTCATAGACCAAGCTCTCATTGACGAATTCACCGAAATACAGAAGCGTCAATGGGAATATTGCCGACCTGAGTGTCGTGAGCTGATATGGGGGATCTTTGGAGAGAACGACCATCTGGCCCATTACGAGCCTCTTTTTCTGGAACACTACACACATGCCTTCCATTTTCCCGGAGGTCATACACCCACGGCAGAAGAAGTCCAGAAATATTACGCACCGCTGATAGAAAAACTGCTGGAACTGAATCGTCTCATTTCAACGGCCGAACAATGCTCCCGTTTATAATGAACCGAGCAATAACCCAAGAACAGTACCCTGCCACCGAAAAGCAGCAAGACAATCAATACAATAAAGATTATCTCTTGAGTCCCTATTCCAAACGTCATTCTTATATTTTATAATTGCTTCATTACGTCGTTAGTCCAATTCTGGATACTATTCCGGCTACTACCATTCAACAATTTACCGTCCTGCCATTTCAAGTTCGGATATGTATTCTTTAATTCTTTTACGCTATTATTTATTCCGCTTCCTCCAGATGTAGCAAAAGGGATGAGCATTTTATTTTTCAGGTCATGGCTCTCAATGAATGTATTGACTATTCGCGGAGCCCGATCCCACCAGATAGGATAGCCAATGAAAACCACATCATAATCACCGACATCTATATTTGTTTCCTTTACTTCCGGACGTACCTGAGGATTGTTCATTTCCACCGAACTCCGCGACTGTCTGTCGTTCCAATCCAGGTCATCGGACGTATAGGGTTGCTGTGGTACAATTTCATACAAGGCACCGTCAGTAACATCCGCTATCATCCTGGCTACCCGGGCTGTTGTACCGGTAGCAGAAAAATATACAACCAATGATTTGTGTTCGTTTTGCATACGATTTTCTCCTTTGTTTTGTGCGCAGGCAGCAAGACTCATGGTCATTACTGCCGCTAATGTCATAATAATTTTGTTCATAAATATATTATTCTAATCATGTCATTTGATTTTCAATCCCGGTATCAGTGGCTTCACGTCCACAAGTTCCAATTCCTTCACCATTGAAAGTGTACCCTGTTTATACTTCTGGAAATGCGGTGTTTTCAGATGACTCTCGTAGGCAGCACGGTCGGCATAGATTTCAAGGATAGTTATTTTATAGGGCATCTCCTTCTCAGCAGTGGCATAGAGTGTCAATACACCCGGCTCCGACCGCATCGAGGCTTCAATCTCCTCTTTCAGGAAAGCATTATAGGTATCCAACCGGGTCGGATCAACGGTAATCTTTGACAGGCGCACCAGGTTATTTTCGGCAGAAACCGGCTTGGTATATTCTTCCTTAATAATGCGCAATGCTTTGATGGCAGCCGGAAAACCGATATAAGGTAAGCACTGGATGACAGCAGCAGTCAATGTTTCAGGCGTATTGCCCACATTGATATTTCCGTGATAGTGCGAACGGAGTTGGCTTTCAGCTTCCAAGGTAGCTAACACACAGTATCCAAGCAATTCTCGTGTCTGTAAATCGATTGCGCCTCGGCTATATATCTCGCCAAAGAAATAATCCGTGAGGAATTGTGCCACATTCCGTCCCATTTCATTGGGCAATCCTTCCATCACCGAAGCGATACCACCGGGATAAAGCTTGTCCTGAATGGCTTTGCCTGTTGCATGACGTGTTTCCTCCGTCACCGTACCTTGCTTTTCCAACGGCAGGGAGATACCCCGCTCTTTAAACACTTCATTCACCGTGGCCACGGCATTCAACATTTTAGGAAAACCTATGAAAGGTGCAGTGAGATACATCACTTCACGCAGCTCTTCAGAGGTTACTCCCACATTGAGTGCCGCTCCCGCATGAGCCTTTAACTGAGGGAGCGTCTGCATGGTAGCAAGGGTGATACAGGTAATCATCTCGCGTTGTTTCAAGGTAAGGTTACCCGTTTGGAACACTTCACCGAAGATAAACTTCTGCAGAATGTCCATCATTTCCGGATCAGTACCATGCCCGGTCAAGGCTTCACCGCCAAATAACGTGTGATAATTCCGCTTGCATACTTCTACCCTATTCATACTGTTGTTTACTGTCTGTGCCATCATGGACAGGCTACCTGCCAACACGAGGGCAATTATACTTATTACTTTTCTCATATTTCAATAATCAAAAGGTTATAGACTCTTGCCTAACTGATAGGCTTGCTGAGGATAGACTGTACGCTGGACACTGCCTGCCGTCCAGACTCCCGATGCCACCACTTCACCCACGCTTGTCCATCCGAAATAATCCATCAGCATATGGTAATGCACCAACATCGGTTCTTCTTTCTTGGAGGTGTCGGCGTAGCAAATACCACCATATCCGCCTCAATCAGGCGAGGCCGGAGTTCCTGAAAGTCATCGTTAAAGATGCAAGGCCCGTTCATGCCACAACTATTGCAGGCTCGGCACGGCTCTACCTGATTGAAAGCACAGTCGAAACAGATGTATTTCTTCAAAAATTCACGCCGTTCCGTACATACTAAGGATTAAAGTCCGGTCATCTTCTCCTGATCTTCAGGATAACGTCCACCGACAATCTCTATGCTGTCCAAATGCCGACGGATGTCTGCCAATTCTTCAGGTGTAAACTCTATTTCTGCCCCACCGATGTTTTCCTGTATACGTTCAATACGTTTCGTTCCAGGAATAGGAACTATCCATGGCTTCTGCGCCAACAACCAGCCAATGGCGATACGTGCAAGAGTCGTTTCTTTCATTTTCGCCAAATCTTCCATATATTCCACCAATTCCATGTTATGTTTCAGATTCTCATCTTGAAAACGAGGAATGGAGGAACGGAAATCAGCCTTGTCAAACGTAGTATTCTTATTGAAACGCCCGGTCAGCATAGCTTTACCCAGCGGACTGAACGGTACGAAACCGATACCAAGTTCTTCCAACGTAGGCAACAATTCCATTTCAGGTTTCCTATACCATAGGGAATACTCGCTCTGCACGGCAGTCAGCGGACAGACGGCATGGGCACGGCGTACCGTGGAGGAAGCGGCTTCCGACAATCCCCAATACAAAACCTTACCTTCTTTTATCAGTTCACCTACAGTTTCGGCTACCGTTTCGATAGGCACATTCGGATCAACCCGATGCTGGTAATAAAGATCAATATGATCCGTGCGCAAGCGGCGCAAAGAACCTTCCACAGCTTTGCGGATAGTTTCGGGGCGACTGGACAGACTAATGGGACGTGCAGATGTATTCAAATCCGGTGTCTCAGACAGGTCATAACCAAACTTGGTAGCGATGATGACCTTGTTGCGAACGGGCTGCAATGCCTCCCCTACAATGTTCTCATTCTTACCATAGCTATACACTTCAGCTGTATCAAAAAAAGTTACGCCCAAATCCACTGCCTTGCGTATTGTTTCTATCGCATCCTTACGGTCGGGATAGGGCGGATAGCTTTGCGTAAAGCCCATACAGCCCAACCCTACTGCAGATACTTGCAGTCCGCCTTTTCCTAATGTTCTTGTTTTCATTGTAGCTCCTCCTTTCCGTATTCTCTACCGGAACTGGTACATTTGCCGATGGTTTCGTCAATGACAGGTGTTCCGGCTTCACCTGTGCGACCCATATAATCGGCCCGTTCCAGCATAATCTGATTGTGCACGATAATTTCTACGTGAGCTACGAGCAGCCCATTTACTTTTCTGTTCACTCCCGTATCTACGGCCACTGCAGGTATAGGATACAATATCAATACATTTCCGATATTCTGTTTCATTATTATCTTATTTCTTATATACACGTTCATCTTCATTTACACCTTGATTGCTTCGGACAATCCTTTCAGGATTTCTATTTCATTTGGCTCTAAAGATATGGCCGTTTCCGCCGGAACATCAACTTCGGCGGAAACTTCGCCGAAAAGGAAACTATGTAAAAGTTGTTGTGGTGTGACATGATGACGCTCTGCTATGAAACACACGACCTCATCCCCACACAACACTTCAGAAAAATCTGTCTGCTGTTTCATCCTAATTTCTATTTTTATCTGATACAAAATTACATAGGATAATGCAAGGATTCTGTAACCATAAATTGGTAAACTGTACCATTTTTACAGAATTTACAATCTAAGTAAAATATTATCAATTAAACAATTTATTTTTGTACGGATATGAATGAGAAAAATATGAGCAAAATATTAAAAGTAAAGAATGTAAATGACTACGGAAGTTATCTTGGATGCGAAGTGAGACATCCGTTGGTCTGCATAGTAGACTACGCCAAGGTGTCCCCCATACGTCACAGCCTGAACAATTATAACGTATACGGACTATTTCTCAGAGACGATGCGGATGTAGACTTGGATTATGGATGTGGTAAGTATGACTACAACAAGGGCACGCTGCTGTGCGTAGCTCCCGGACAGGTAGGAGGCAAGGAAGACAACGGCGAACGTGTATCAATTACAGGTTGGGCCTTACTTTTCCACCCAGACCTGCTACACGGCTTTCCTCTTGAAAGACGCATCAGAGAGTATTCTTTTTTCGACTACCGTGTCAATGAAGCCCTGCACATGACGGATGAAGAGCATGACATGCTTGTCTCTCTCATGTGCCAGATACAAGACGAACTATGCAAGAAAACGGACGAACTCCAGAATGCCATTCTTGTAGGTTACATCGAACTGATGCTCAACTTCTGCCAACGGTTTTACAATCGTCAGTTCTTGACCCGTAAGATTGAGAACTCTGACATTCTCGTCCGCTTCAACCATCTGCTTCATGATTATTTTGAAGACAAGCTACAGCTTACTCTCGGCCTACCTACCGTACAATATTGTGCTGACAAGTTGTGCCTGTCACCCAATTATTTCGGCGATGTCATCAAGAAGACCACTGGCGACACGGCCAGCAATCACATCCGTCGGTTCGTCATCCAGCTTGCCAAAAACGGGCTGGCTGCCGGAGAAAACGTATCACAGGTATCTGACAGGCTCGGCTTTGAATATCCTCAACACTTCAGCCGCATGTTCAAGAAACAGGAGGGTATTACTCCGTCGGAATACTGCCAGAAACTACATTCTTGACAAACAGGCTTTCTGCATTCTTCCACAGAATCAGGTCGGCATATCCGGCAAGTTCATCGTCCGAAGCGAGTGTCTGTTTCAGCCTTTGCAGGTTGGCTTTGAGTACGGCGTCTGGCAGATAAGGATAGTCTGAACCGTAAAAAATGTGATCAGGCGTGGTAATAGTGAGCAACGAACGCAAGACTTCTATGGTCGGACTACCCGCCAGATCGAAGTAGAGGTGTGAGAGGTTACCATCCCAATCTATCGGCTGCATATAACCCTGACCGACCATGGCCGGGAGAATGGATTTCATGCGAGGTAAAGCCAACGGAAGGAACGAACCGCAATGAGGTACAACCACTTTCAGATTTGGATAACGCACCAATATATTTCGCGCCAACATATTCACCACGGCACGGGTAGTCTCCGCCGGATATTCGTACATCGCCAGCGGTACAGTGGTTATGATTTTCTCCGGATAAGGTGTAGGGCGGTGCGGATGGATGATAATGACAGCGTGACGTTCGTTCAGGACCTCCATCAGCGGATCTAATGCTTCATCTCCCAAATACTGTCCACGACTATTCGTTGCCAGTTTCACGCCATCCGCTCCTAGTGTGTCAAGTGCATACACTGCTTCCCGTATGGCGGCATCCACATCGGGCAACGGCAATGCGGCACAGAACTTGAACCTTTTCGGGTATCGCTGTTTTATTTCAGCAGAAACCTCGTTCACTCTGCGAATACATTCAGCACTTTCCTCTACATCGTCATAATACGGTTGTGGGGCAGGCATAGTCAGCACAGCAGTACGGATACCGGCATTGTCCATGAAAGCAATGTGACGCTGTACATTCCACTCAGGCAGCGGAAACGTCTCTTCCAATTCCGCCCCATGAGCCTTCAGTACTTCCATGTATTCAGGAATGATGATGTGGGTATGGACATCCACCGTCTGTGCAGATGCCGTGGCAAATGTCACACATAATACTCCTGTAAAAAGAAATTTATTCATATCTGTCTATTTTTCTCAGTTACGGTCGAATTACACCCAAGCCTAATGCCGAAACCTCAAAAAGGCAGCCCCAATCAATGTCACCGCCTTCAGAAATCCCCTGCAACTGATATTTCTCTGTTTGTTGTCTTCCATATCCTTTCTTCTTAGCGTTTTATTTCCTTGATTACTTTCGCAGGATTGCCACCTACTACCGTCATAGGCGGGACATCGTGTGTCACTACACTATTTGCCCCGACAATGGCACCATAACCAATAGTCACACCGGGCAGGATGGTAGAATTGATGCCTACCCATACTTTGTCTTCAATAACGATGGGGCGTCCGTAAGTTGCACTGCGATTGTCAGGATTGGGGTCATGATTGATAGTGATAAGATTCACTTTCGGGGCGATGAACACATCATTACCCAACGTGATGCCACCCCGGTCAAAGAAAGTGCATCCCTGCTGTATCCAGCAACCTTTCCCTATGCGGATGTTCTTTCCGTAATCTACATAAAACGGAGGTAACAGCGTGACCGACGGATCAATCTTACGGCCTGTAATTCGAGAGAGGTAATCACGTACTGCTTCGGGCGTATGCCAGCCGGTGTTCAACTCGTTCGCCAACTTCATGGTATCCCAGATTGCATCGATTAATTTGTCATATCCCGGTTCGCTGGGAGAAACCATTTCTCCCGACAAGTCTTTCTTGAAAATATCTTCCATATTATTATTTTGTATCAAAAAATCTCTTATATCAACGGTTGTATTCTTCATCGCTCACTTTATCCAGCCAAACCACATGGGTACTTTCAGAGTGCTCTGACATGGAAATAAAAGCAACTACAATTGATAGTTTCATCATATTCATATCAATCTTATTTTATTAATTTAATCCCAACTCTTCCAACCATGCCGATATGCGGGTATCCATACTCCCTAAAGAACTGGATGTAAGCAACAAAGATTCTTCAAATATGATATCGGAAACAAGCGAAGCAGCATCTCTCTCAGAAGTACCTATACCACTGCTTCCGCTACTGGCAAAAAGAGCTATATGTTTCCCGGCCAATAAATCGGAATGATTGTGCAAGAATGTCTGCATCGGGGTAGCCATATGTCCGAACCATATCGGATAGCCGATAAATACGATGTCATAATCGTCAAAACTTTCTACAGATGTAGTAATGGCCGGATAATTACCTTGTGCGATGGCATCCAATTCCGCCTGCGCACGGTCGAGCATCGTATTGTAGTCTTCTTCGTAAGGCGTTTCTGGCTCTACCGCTATCATATCGCAATCCAATATAGATTGAATAGTCCGTGCCATCCGTTCCGTATTGCCTGTACGAGAGCAGTAGAGAATAAGGTAGTTGCCGTTTGCTCCATCCACATTACCTCCTTCTATCTCTCCTTCATTTCCGTCTTCTCCATCATTCCCGTTTCCTTCAGGAGTTGTCTGTTCCTGTCCGTCAGGCAATGGTTCTTCTTCGCTGCACGCTGTTGTCATTATAAGTGCCGTCAACAGCATCAATGGAATTAAAAATAACTTTTTCATATTCTTTTCTACTTTTTATTGATTCTTTCAATGTTGTAAAAATACAACAATACAAATCGATGCCGGGTAGATATATTCCCTGTTTTTATACCAAATTCACTGAAAATGAACCTACAAAAAAGGACAGTACCCTCATAACCGATAAATACTGTCCTTAAAATTTTCTGATAAAGAACCTGCTATTTATAGGATTCCCTATAGACGTTCACAATGTCTGCATCCGTCATCTGTACACGGTCACTGGTAAACATCACACCCATCACCTCTCGGGTGTTGCGCATCAGTGTCTCAAACTCGTTCGGAGTAATACCATAATCAGACATCTTGAGATCGGCTACACCGCAAGCTTCCTGCAGACGGGTGAGGGCGTTAAGAAAATCTTCAGGCTTCGTAGCTTCGGGCATTCCCATTGCCTGTGCCATGCGGACGAAACGGTCGTCACAAGCATGGTGATCAATGAAGTATTTGTAGTATGCCTTACTGATCATAATCAGACCTGCCCCGTGAGGTAATGCCGGGTGATAGGCGGAAAGCGCATGTTCCAGGGCGTGTTCGCTGGTAATGAGCGTAAGACACATAACTACGCCAGAGAGAGTATTTCCCCAGGCCACATGGGTGCGGGCTTCCATATCCTTACCGTCTTTCACGGCACGCGGCAGGTATTCCGCCAGGTTTTCGATAGCTGTCAGGGCATACATGTCGCTCATCAGGTTTGCACCTTTGGCAATGTAACCTTCCGTACTATGGAACAGGGCATCGAAACCTTGATACGCCGTGAAGGTGGATGGTACACTTGCCATCAGTTTCGGATCGACAATAGAGAGAACGGGAAACAGTTAGTAATGACACCCGAATTGTCTGTTTCGGAACCTGTACCTGCTGTAGTGGTAAAGTTTATTTCTAAGAAAATCAAAGAGTTGCTTTTATTTAGCCTAACTATATTCAAAGTATACAATCAGCAAATAAAAGCAACTCTTATTGCAAAACGACAAAGAATTATTGTATTTTCTACCTACCCATCGGCTCAATGACAGCTTTCCAATCCAAGCACCTCTCTCACAAAATAGACACCGGCATACTCTGCGGCAAAACCTTCATCCCATTTACCGTTATATTCCACTCGGAGAGTTGCATCAACCGGCTTACCGTTCTTCATACCTCGGGTAAGTCTGTCGTACTGACTGTCCAACAATCCGGTCTTGTCTATAATCCAGAACTCCTCATCACTTCCTTCCGGCACAAAAGAAAAGAATTCATGCCCGATACGTAAAACGCCATGCAACGTGTAAAGTATGTCGGACGATAAGGGAGTACCGTTATCCGATTTATCCGTAAGTGTAATGCTCCCTGCATCAAACAATGGAGATTCCTTACCTATCTCTACAAAGACAGCCTTATCCGGATGACTGTCATAGACTTCAAAATACCTGCTTCCGACATTACCGGATCCCCAACCGTTACAAGTCTCCGATACGGGTCCCCTCCGCATCAGACTATCAATCTTTTTAGCATACTCGCCGTCGGGAACCAGCATGTACCGACGCACACCGGTACGTCCCGATTCTACTTCCCTAAACCTGCAGGTCTGACTTTTATCCCATCCTCCGGAATCGTCGAGCAAACCGATTACATCATTAATATCCTGATTCTTCAAAGAGAAAACCTGTATTACCCTATGCGGTACCGCATCTCCTTTCCTGACCATAACAATACCCGGTAAGGAAGGATCTGCCAACAACCGGATCTCCTCACTCCGTTGAGCCATGAGCCGGAGGCCCGATCCTGAAAGTTCCGTCCACTCAAATCCCTCAAAGGCCGGCTGCAACGGCATCTTCTGCTCCAATTGTACAGAGTCTGTTTTATGCACATCTCCAGCCAGATTCTTCTTTCCTGTTCCGGTACAGGCACATAAGCCCGATACCGACAATAATAACCAATAATGTTTCATTCTTCTCGTTCTTCATATTCCGCAAATATAGCATCAAAAGCCACATAAAAAAGAAAAAGGAACCTAATTTATCAGAAAACCAGGTTCCTTGGTACTGGACAGAAATCCGTATGTTCAGGCTACAAACCCGATCCGTTTCCTTGAAGTCATGACCGGGACCGACTGTGGCCGCATTTTCAGGTAAGCTTCCCTTACATCCTGCACTTCAATAGTCTGGTACAGTTCCCGGTTTTCTGCCCTGAAAGGTAAAGACATCACACGGTCCGACATGGCAGAGATTACTCCATCCAGTACATACTGCTCCACCCACCGTGCATTATGAAAAAATTCATCCTTATGGACCACTGCATCCTGTATGGTAGACCGCAGTAAGTCATCTGCCTCCGGCGACAAAACATAATCGGCACGTGCCAACAGACCACAGGCAATACGGTATAATTCATCCGCATTATAGTCATCAAAACGGAATCTATACGGGAAACGTCCCTTCATACCCGGATTCAATTCCAGCATCCGGTCCATCTCCTTTTCATATCCTGCCATGATGACAATCATATCCGGATTCTTCTTCGTAAGCACAGTCAGCAGGCACTCCAGCACACGGCATCCGTAATCCTTACGATCGCCTTCGTTGTTGTCGCATAAACTATAGGCTTCATCAATGAAAAGGACATTCCCTTCTGCCCTCTCCAGCAATTCTTTCATTTTCAGTTCGGTATCACCTATATAACGCCCTATCATACTGGAACGTTCGGCCTCTATCACCTCCCCTTTGGAAAGCAGCCCCATAGAATGAAATACACGTCCTATCAGTTTGGCTACCGTAGTCTTTCCTGTTCCCGGATTACCGGTAAATATCATATGATATCCCCCCTTCTCCTGAACCGGAAGTCCCAGCAACCTACGCCTTTCCTCAAAACGGGTACGGTTAAAAACAGTGACAAGGCTCTTCTTCAGTTCTGTGAGTCCTACCATGGCATTCAGCTCTGTCAGGCTGGAAGTGAACGCACCGGCATCAAGATCCGTTATATCCAGCCGGATATCTTCTCCCTCTAAAGTTGTAAAGAAAGACTGACTTGCAGCCCAATACCGTGAAGACAAGACCCGCCTGCGGAAACCGGGTATGACAATGTTTTCTATCCAAGCGGCGATTTCCAGATTTCCCCATGTCCTTATTTCTTCCCTTTTTCCGGTAAGTAAGGAAAGTAAAGTCTCCCGTGCATGATCCGAAAATACCAGATCTACATCCTCTATCTGCCTCTTGAATTCATACACCTGTTCCTGCCAGGTGTAAGGCTGTATCTTCCACCGGTTTTCCACCGGTATGTAGGCCGCCAGTACAGACGACTGCATGAACAGCCGGTCCAGTTCCTCGGAAGTTCCGTATAACACCAGACGGAAACCGGAATCCTCCTGCAACATCCTTTCCACTTCAGAAAGCAGACCGGCTCCTTCAGGAGTAAAAAGGAACGACAAATGATGCAGGCAGACTGTCTGCTCTTCAATGCAATCCAGATATCCATCACCTTCTTCTACGCCATACAGCAAAGTACCGCAATGACAACTGTCAAAAGGAGCTCCGGATGTCAGTACAGACACAACCGGCCATACCCACTCATACAGATAAGGCAATCCGGTACCGATTGCACAATGAGGTGAACGTTCCTGTTCGTTCCGACAGAACATATCCAATATGCCGGCTGCTATGGCCGAATATCCTCCTGTTCCAGCCAGCTTGTCCCAATAAGGATCCGACAAGGTCCTTTGGACCATCATATAAAGACGAGTGTTACGTCCCAATACCTTACACGCAATGCCATCCGTCACTTCACCGTGCTTCCACCCGAAACCAAACGAAGCGAAAGGCTCATCATTATGTAACAACACAAAAGTATAGCTTCCGTCCAGCCACCATTCCCCTGAATCTATCCTCATCTTTATCTCATCCAGACTGTCGGATTCATACGGAACGCATCTCTGGGCAACCATTACCCTTCCTGTCCCGTTATAGACACACACTCCGAAACAGTCTCTCCCGGCACTTACCGGCCGGTCCATCTGTACGGTCAGCAGTCTGTCGGATGAAAAGGAAACAGACTTCAACTCCGGATGTTCCAGCCTGCTCCCATGAGGTAGGATACAGAAAAAGAAACGGTGGTAGTTACCGATGGTATCGAAACGGGTATCCCCTTCATCAATCACTTCGGCATTCGATATCAGAAGAAAATAGTTTCCCGGATCCAAGGGCAGATATCCGTCGTTCCACAGAATACACCGGCACGTATCACAATCCATTGTAACGACCGAGACCGGTTCTTTGCATCCTTCCCTGTAAAGCGCCGTCACTACCTTCCGGCTCTTCCGATGCGGATTTTTCTGATAAAGACTGTCAAATTCCAGTTCAAGGGTATAGCAGTCGGCCGATTCCGGTTCAACCAATACATTCCCTTCCGAATCAGATTCAATCTCATTCCAGTTATAAGAAAGCTTTAATGAAATAAAATAATATTGAGGGTTACGGACACCCACAGGTACATGATAGACAATACCGTTCGAGGCATATTCTCTGAATTTCAGGGATCCGGTAACTTCTCCCCGAACATTTCCAGAATTATCAGATAAGGATGATTCTATCCAATCACCCAGTAAATTTTCATAATCATTTTTCATAGTTTCATGAGTTTTAATATCAGACAAAATAAAAATTGAAAAAACAAAACTAGCCCGACAAGAACTTGCCAAGCTATTATACTCCGGCCCCATCAATTCACCACACACACGTTATGATGAACCGCCGGACGGGTGTCCAACAAACAAAGAACACACGTACAAATGCATGCAACATACCCTATACGCCAGGATACATCACATCATACATTTCATTACGTCTGTTCTCCAATTTGAACTCATAAAACCATTTTTGTCATATTCGACGGAGCAAATGTAAAAACGTTTCCGATAATATCCAACTTTCAGACTGAAATTTTATTCAAAATATATCCAATAACATATTTTGAGGAGATAAAAAACAAAGACATACCTGAAATTCAGTCTTGAAAATTCAGGTATGTCTTTCCCTGCCGATAAGATAAGATCATTTCAATACCTTACCGTCCGAAAACGCATTGCCCACCTTCTCCCCTACAACCAGGTATTCGTGATTTACCGGATCAAACGTAATGGGTCTGAGTTTGGAAGGACAGATTTTTCCGTCTTCATCCAGAATGTCTTCAGACGCAGAAACATTGACTATACGTCCTACCATATGGTTAGTCTCCTTATCATATGAAACAAGTTCACATTCAAGGGTCATAGGAAGTTCTTCAATCACCGGAGCATTGACAAACTCCGATCTGACAGCATGAAATCCGGCTTTCGAGAATTTGTCCGCTTCCTTATTGCCAGATACTATACCTACATAATCACAGGCTACAACAGTATCAGCCGTACCCATGCTTACTGTAAACGCCCCGGTTGCAAGGATATTCCGGGTAGTTTTATGTCCCTCAGCCAGACAAATTCCTACCATATCGTCGGTGTATACACCTCCCCAGGCTGCATTCATGACATTAGGATTTCCGTTTTCATCATAAGCAGCAACAATAAATACCGGCATCGGATATAACCAGGTCTTGACTCCAAAATTTTTTCTCATATTCTTCTGTTTTTATTTAGTGATGTCTTTATTTAACATGATGAACTTCATTTTTTCCCTTCGATGGCAATCTTGATCACTCCATCCATACGGTTCTCGAAAATACGGTACGCCTCTTCTATCTCATCCAAAGGGAAACGATGAGTAATCAGCGGGGTAGTATCGATCTTACCTTCAGATATCAGACGTAGAATTTCCGCGCAGTCACATCCGTCCACTCCCCCTGTCTTGAAAGTCAGATTCTTACCGTACATATCGGGTAGAGGAAGAATCTGAGGACGGTCGTACAGAGCCACTATGGTAACTACTGCATTCGGACGGGCACAGTCCCATGCCATACGGAATGTATCTTCCGTACCGGCCACCTCAAGCACAACATCGGCCCCACCATGTTCACTGTACTCCAGAACTGTCCTTTTACAGTTCTCCGGTTCTGTCACGTAAACGTCGGGGTAATGTTCATGTACGAAATTCCGTCGTTCCACCGATTTCTCGCATACGATAATCCGCTTCGGATGCTTCAACATAACACAAAGCAGCGTACAGATACCGGTAGGCCCCGCACCGATAATCAATACTGTATCATCGGGAGTGATTTCCGAAATACGCGCTGCCCAGAAACCCGTAGCCAGAATATCTCCTACAAACAGCGCCTGTTCGTCGGTTACATTGTCTGGGATAGGATTCAGCCCGCAGTCGGCATACGGCACCCGTACATACTCGGCCTGACCACCATCAATACGACATCCCAAGGCCCATCCGCCATTCTTGTCCGTACAATTGTTGACATAACCGTGACGGCAGAAAAAACATTCTCCACAAAAGGTCTCTACATTCACTGTAACCCGGTCGCCCGGTTTTACATTTCTGACTTCTGTACCTACCTGCTCCACAATTCCCACCATTTCATGTCCGACTGTAATTCCTGGAACAGCACGAGGTACACTCCCATGCTTGATATGCAGGTCACTGGTACAGATACTTCCAAGTGTAACCCGCACAATGGCATCGCGGGAATCCAGCAGTTCCGGTTCCGGTTTTTCTACCAAGCGGAAATTCCCTTTCTCAATGTAAGTGTATGCTAACATAGTATTCAATTTATATTCAGACGTTCCTTCAGACGAGTATTCCGTTTCAGTACCGTCATGTTACGGATGGCATAGGCCAACGCTTTCGGAGAACCGATAAGGATACAGATCTTCTTGGCACGTGTAATTCCTGTATAAATAAGGTTGCGCTGGAGCATCACATAATGGGTCATCAGTACAGGTATGATCACAACCGGATATTCCGACCCCTGCGACTTATGAATAGTTGTAGCATATGCAAGCGACAACTCATCGAGTTCAGACACATCATATTCCACTGACTTCCCGTCAAAATCGGCCAGTAACATACGGTCTTCCAGGTCTACCTTGCTAACATAACCTAGATCTCCGTTAAACACATCCTTGTCATAATTATTCCGGATCTGCATAACCCGGTCGCCCTCGCGGAAAAAGAAACCACCTCTGTTCAGTCCGGCCTTACCCGGATTCACGGCATCCTGCAAAGCGATATTAAGACCGGTAGCCCCTACAACTCCCCGTTGCATAGGTGTAAGTACCTGAATTTTCCCCGCATCTATCCGATAAGCTTTCGGCAGCCGGTTTCTGACCAGGTCAACGATAGTGTCTGCTACCATCACAGGATCTTCTTGCTTCATGAAAAAAAAGTCTGTGCCTTTTCCGTTACTAGTATCGGGATAGAGTCCCCGATTGACGGCATGTGCACTCATGACAATACGGCTGGACTGCGCCTGACGGAAAATCCGCGTAAGCTTCACAACCGGAATCCTTTCCGATTCAATGATATCACGTAATACATTCCCGGCTCCCACACTCGGAAGCTGGTCTACATCCCCCACCAATACCAGACGCATACGGTCGGGGACCGCCTTAAGCAGGTTATACATCAAAATGATATCAATCATGGAACATTCGTCTATTATCAACACATCGCCATCCAGAGGATTCTCTTCATTACGCTTATAACCGTCGGACGGATTAAACTCAAGCAACCGATGTATCGTCTTCGCTTCCATCCCGGTAGCCTCACTCATCCGTTTGGCCGCCCTACCGGTAGGAGCAGCAAGCAAGATACGCAGGCCCGCTGTCTGCAAGGCTGCAATGATCCCTTGCGTTGTAGTAGTCTTTCCTGTACCCGGACCACCTGTAAGCACCATTACTTTCGAGGTTGCGGCCTTTTTGATGGCAGCGGCCTGTATATCATCATATTCTACCCCTGTTTTCCGTGAAATTTCAGAAAGATCGGTACGAATCTGGAACAATGTATTTCCAGACGTATCCGATAAAGCAAGCAGACGGGCTGCCGTGCCACATTCGGAATAATAGAAAGGAGGCAGATAAATGGCATCTTCATCCAGAATGACATCCTTACCCCCAATCATATCGTCCAAAGCCCGGCAGATGTATTCTTCATCGGCCCCCAACAATTCACCTGCAGTCTGCACCAACTGCTCTCTCACAGCATAGACATGCCCTTCATCGGCAAGCCGGTTCAACGTATAAAGAATCCCGCTCCGGCATCGACGGATATCATTCTTTTCATATCCCATCTTACCGGCTATGGTATCGGCTGTCTTGAATCCGATTCCCCAGATATCATCGGCCAGACGAAATGGATTCTCCTTGACTTTATCAATACTATCCTTACCATATTGACGGAAAATCTTTGCAGCAAAGGCAGTACTTATTCCATATCCCTGCAGAAACAACATGACATTCTTTATTTCTTTCTGTTTCTCCCAGCTTTCACGTATCTTTTCTACCCGTTTTTTCCCTATCCCGGGTACCTCATACAGCCTTTCTATATCGGTTTCAATGACATCAACCGTATCCAAGCCGAACTTGCCGACTATCAGCTTCGCATAAGCCGGTCCGATCCCTTTCACCAGCCCGCTACCCAAATACTTTTCAATTCCGTAAAGGGTGGCAGGAAGCACTTCTTCCCAAGTCTCGGCAACAAACTGACTACCGTATTTCTTGTCGACCTTCCAGTTACCTTCGCAAAGCAGCACACTTCCTACCGGTATATCCAGAAGATTCCCGACCAACGTAACCAAATCTTTATATCCCTTTACGTTGACTTTCAGAACAGAATACCCGTTTTCCGGATTCTGGTAAGTGACACGTTCAACCACACAGCGGATCTTGACCATAAAAAATAAATTAATGTCTATTGCAAAGTTAACAATCCCATCGGATTTTCCAGAGCATCGGGCATAAAAAAAGCCCCGAAGTCGGACTGACCTCGGGGCCTTGATA
>ULQU01009175.1_pt1 | contig 31733 bp, 17 predicted proteins | sample 1954841 | NCBI WGS metagenome assembly ULQU01 (sample SAMEA4835664, study PRJEB28245) | human gut metagenome | biome: gut microbiome; material: fecal sample | place: Denmark | collected 2008
ATTGCACATAAGTTTGTAATTATTACAAACTTAAATACATTTGCAATAATTAGAACAGTATTCACTTTTTATATTCCAACGTATGAAAAAATTCTTTTTATTATCAATGCTGCTCACCTTCATCGGATCCATGCCTGCACTGGCACAAACAAAAGAATTCCAGCTCTCCAGCCACATTCTTGACATCCACCTCGGGCAACCGGCACCCGGAGTAAAAATAACACTGGAAAAACAGGATAAAAACGATTCCTGGCAGACAATAGACGAAAAAATAACCGACAAGGACGGAAGAGTGAAAGACTTCCTTGAAAAACAAGGCAATGATAACAGAGGCGTATATAGGCTGACCTATCATATAGGTCCTTACTTCAAAAGGCAACAAAAAGATACGTTCTATCCATATATTCAAGTAGTGTTCGAAATCAAAGATGAAAACCATTACCATGTGCCTATAACCCTTTCTCCATACGGATATTCAACTTATAGAGGCAGTTGAATGAATAAAGACGAAAGCTTACCAGTATCATCGTAATTGAGTAAGCTTTCGTCTTTTATTCTATCATATTCTAACGTATAGCTATCGGTTCACATCTATTGCCCTGATGACTTTGGCAGGAACACCACCTACTATCATATTATCAGGAACATCTCTCGTCACGACAGCTCCAGCCGCTACAATCGCATTTTCACCTATCGTAACACCTGGCAGGACAATAGCTCCCGCTCCAATCCATGCATTACGTTTTACAGTAACCGGTTTGACCAGCAGATTATGACGGACTGCCGGATTTTCAGGATGCCCCTCAGTAGCTATCTTCACACCCGGAGCTATAAAGACACCATCCTCAATGGTAATTCCCCCTTGATCAAGAAACGTACAGCCGAAATTGATGAACACCCCTTTCCCTACACGGGTAAGCTTACCGAAAGCCGTATAGAAAGGTGGAAACATTCTGACGGAAGCATCCAGTTCACATCCCCATATACGTTCCAATAATGCGCGTACCTCATCCGGCGAATGATATCCGGAATTCAACTCACCTACCAGTTTCATCGTCTTCTCAAACTCTTCTCTCAGTAAAGGAAAATCCGGATCCGTTTCAACAATCCGTTCGCCCTTTCTCATCCTTTCAATCACATTTCCCATAAATGTACATTCAATTAAGTCTATTATTCATCCACTGAAAAAACCAATACACCGGAGGTCGGAATATCCTGCGAACCGATCAGGACCTTACTTCCTTGTGGAAGTTCAAAATGATAAGGCCGGTCTGCATAATTCAATACAATACCGAATCCGTTACGGTATTCCATTGTAACACCATAAGGCAGGTTCATGACAGAAATACCCAAACGGGCGTACAGCTTATCCAGCACCTTACGTTCTAAAGTTCCGTCGGTCGTGTCCACTCCCACATAGGTTACCGTACCTTTCCCTAATTTACGGAAAGTAACGGCAGGCTTTCCCTCATAAAATTCCTGCGTATACGTAGCCCATACTTCATTATCGGACTGAGGCATCAGAATTTCACCCCATGTATTCCAATTATAGTCACAGTCATCCATCCTGACTGTTCCCGGCAGATCAGGCAACAACAAATCATAAAATTCGATTTTATCGCCTGTCAGTTCACTGATCATGGAACCGAAAGGTGCTTCAGGCAGCCTTCCCATACGATCTTTCTGCGCCGTACGGCAAGTCAGTACCAGATTGCCGCCCTCCATCACATATTCCTTCCAACGTTTTACCAGCGCCTCATCTGCAAGCTGGTATGCCGGTACCACCAGAACCGGATACCTCGAAAAATCCTTTTCTTCCGAAATGAAGTCCACAGGGGCCCCATACGATTTCAACGCACGGTAATACTTGTCGACATGTTTGAAGGTATCCCACGTACGATTCTGCTTCTGACGGTCAATACTCCAATAATTTTCAGGATTCCACAGAATGGCAGTAGTACGTTTCACATAATCGGCAGGCTTGGCCTCCCGTTCCCTTGCAACAGGACGCAATCCACGGATTTCCCGCATGAACTGTTCATATTCATGCCCTCCCGGAGTTACGGTAACCCCATCGGTACCCACTATACCATAATGATACTGCTCGGTACCATATAGCGGCTGACGGAAACGATAGGTACAGATAAAATCGGATCCACCTGCAAATACACTCCACAGCCATAATCTGACAGCTCCAGGATATGGCTGAGGATTGATGCTACCCCAGTTCACCTGTCCCGGCTGAAGCTCCATCACACCATAAGTACCGGTTACCGGACGGAAAAAATCATTTGCCATGGCAATCCGTAACGGGTTTCCTATACGAAAACCACGACGACCTATGCCTTCATTGTCCCCATATACCATATAACGGGTATAACTCATGAAATCCAATGTCTTGCTACCACCGATATGACCTTTGTCATAATCGGGAATGTAATTGGTAGTTACCCACTGGTTCCTGGCATATTTCTTGATCAGACGGCATTGTTCATCCAAGAATTCATTCGTCTGTAAAGCAGCAAACCTACGGTAATCCAAAATCTGATGATGATTCATGAACATCAGAGAAAACTGAGGGAGATTGATTTCATCGAACGAGCTGTATGTCTGACTCCAGAACGCAGTCCCCCACGCCTCATTCAATTTCCTGATATCATCCTGATATTTTTCTCTCAGGAATCGACGGAAACCATCCAAAGCCTCTTTACCGTAATCGAACTGTACGGCAGGTTCGTTATCCAACTGCCATCCTATAATACGTGAATCATTTCCATAATGCTTGGCCAACGCCTCAATCATGCGGAACGCCAGTTTACGGTATGTCGGCGATGCGAAAGAAGCATGCTGGCGGGCTCCATGATCCATCACATTACCCTGCTCGTCACGTAACAGTATTTCAGGGTATTTACGGCTCAACCAGACCGGAGGAGTAGCAGTAGATGTACACATAACAACCTTCAGGTCATATTTATCGGCCAACGCCACAGCCTTATCAAGCCATGAAAAATCATAGACTCCTTCCTGAGGCTCTAGTTGTGCCCAGGCAAATTCAGCAAAATGAGTGAACTCAAACCCAAGCTCATGCATTTTTTTCAAATCCCGTTCCCATTCGTTTTCATTCCAATGCTCCGGATAATAATATGCTCCAGTCAGTGTCAGATCCTTGTCTTTGAACCATTCATTCTGTCCGTGTATCACAGGGAAAGAAATGGCCAGACACATCAGACAACTTATCAATCTTTTTTTCATATATATGTCTTTTTCAAGGTTACAAAAAGTCTTAATTACACCATATTATCGGGGCATTACAGTCACCTTACATGGTTGTTCCAATGCCTTTTTCCATTCTTTTGCAAAAGTAAACCAATCCGTCGGAGTCGGATAACCGAACTTCTCCTTCCGCGATGTAAAAGCGGTATAATAACGGAAAGAACTCTGTCCGGGTGCCTGGATTACGTACAAATAATTTTCCTTGTCTGCCGTTTCCTTGGACACCAGTTTTTTAGGAATATAAGTGGCCAATCCGACTGTCTGACGGGTATATTTGACAGTATCGCCTGTAGGCCAGTCGGTACCCCAACTTGCCACCAGACCTTCATGATCGGAATATTTTTCAGAAGTTCCCAAAATATTCTGCACACCGGTGGCAAAAGTTTCATGATCCAGCGGACGGTCAAAAATTGCATCTACTTGTACATCACGGTGTCCGGCATATAAGGTATAACGATTAATCATGTTAAGCTCCTTTCCCTGATATTTCCAAGCCTTGACCTCTGCATCGGCAATCGTACGGACCGGTCCGGAAGCGATCAGTCGTTGTCCACGGAAAGCAACTGGAGCAATATCCGTTGCCTGAGTACCATCCCAACCTCGAAGAGTTCCTGCCCCGCAACTTCCTCTTACCAGAATGACATCATCACCGAACCCCCTCTTCAACTGCTCATCGGTAGGATAAAACAAACTTTCTTCAATCTCCAACCCCTTGTTGAATTTTCCATAAAGGTCAGTAGTCTGCTTTTGGTTATAATAGATCCGATAAGCTACCAGTTCACTTTCAAAGGCAATGCCATGATGCATCAGTACGGTATACGTATCACTGGTTCCCGGTGCATAAATGGAATATCCTTTTTCATACTTATCCTTATAATGAGTACGGAACAACATCTGGGCATACACACGCGGCTTATAGATCTTATCGGTCTTCTTTGCCGACAATGTGACCTGCAATGTCTTTTTTCCTCTAGCCGGCACATCAATCACGAAAGCCAGCTCATCGGCACGCATATCGAAATCCAGATCATCCAGCTGTGAAGGAACCTCAACTTCTTCATCCATAACAACCGCCGACTTTACGGTAAAACCATTAGCCCAGTCGTGTAGACTAACCACTACCGGTTCGTCGACCTTCACCGCATCGGAAGGATTTTCAACAACTATTTCCAAATTCTTCTCCTCCACCGTCTGGGCTGAAACAGCAAGACAGCCGGCAAACAATACAGACACAAACAATCCTAATGTTTTCATGATATCAATAATCTATTTTTCATCCATTTATACTATAACTCATTCAATTCCGGAATTATTGTCGTTTTTCGCTCCTTCCTCCTCCCCTTTGGTATCACGTTGTCGAGTATTTGAAGCGGTATTACCTTTATCCGGATGTGGCTCTTCCCCTTTCTGGTAAGCCGAGGGCGTAATGCCGAACTGGCTTTTGAAACACTTGCTGAAATAGAACGGATCATTCAATCCCACCTGATAAGATACCTCCGAAATCGTCATATTCGTCTGACGGAGCAACGTCGCTGCTTTTTTCATGCGCATGATACGGATATATTCATTCGGAGAGTATCCGGTAACCCCTCTTACCTTACGGTAGAACAAGGAACGTCCCATACACATCATTGAAGCGAACTCATCGACCGAGAACTGTGCATTCGACAGCTGGCTCTCAACTACTTCAATCATCTTGTCAACAAACTGCCGGTCGGCATCCGAAGAACAAAGAACTGAGCGCACCTCCTTCGGATCGTTCGAAAACTTTTCTTTCAGTTTTTCACGCTGTTCAATCAACTTGAACGCACGGGTAAGCAACAGCTGCATGCTGAACGGCTTGGTAATGTAGGCATCTGCTCCCATACCCACTCCCTTCACATGATTGTCGTCCGAATCCAAAGCTGTCAGCAGAATAATAGGAATATGACTGGTAGCCAGATCATTTCTCAGCTTCCGGGTCATATCAAAACCTGAACATACCGGCATCATGACATCACTGATTATCAAATCCAGCTCTGTATTCTTTGCAATGTCAAACCCTTCATTTCCGTTCGAAGCCACCAATACTTCAAAATAAGGACTGATCTCCTGTTGCAGGAAATTACGTACATCCATATCGTCTTCTACAATCAGTACCTTACGTTTGTTCAGCGGAGAACGGGCAAATTCCGGCACTTCCACTTCACTGTTTTCCTTCTTCATTTCTGTGGCAAAATGTTTTTCCGCCTCCACCTCTTCACGCAGAATAGCATTGTCGGGAACCAAAAAATCCTTTTCCTCAAAAATGGAAGAGTCAGTAGGCAGTTCCACGGTAAATATAGATCCTCCCAACGGATTTTCAGAAAAACGGATTGTTCCCTTCTGGAGTACAACCAGTTCATGGGTCAAATGTAATCCTACCCCCATACTGCTGCCCGAAAAGCTGCTCTGCATAAAACGATGGAATAACTCTCCCTGCTTCTGTTTCGGGATACCGACCCCTGTATCCGAAACCTGCAACCGGATCTTCTTTGCATTCTCATCAACTGCAACACTGAACACAATCTTTCCCCGGGAAGGGGTATACTTGAATGCATTCGACAACAGATTATAAACAATCTTATCCAAATGTCCCTTATCAACGAACATCCTGTATGAATCACGATCGGTTTCAAATGTATATTCCATATGTTTTGATTCGGCAATATCCATGAAACTCTGATAAATATCCTGCAGGAAGGGTATCACATCCATTTCCTCCAAAGCCAGTGAAAGTTTCCGGTTCTGCATTTTACGGAATTCAAGCAACTGGTTGATAAGACGGAGCATACGTTGTGTACTCTTGTCCATGATTTTAATAGAAGACAACTGTTCCTTGGTTAATCCTCCGATACGGTGAATCTTCTCCAATGCCCCTTGAATCAAGGTCAGCGGTGTGCGGAATTCATGGGAGATATTGGTAAAGAATACCAGCTTATATTCGGTAAGCTGTTCTTCCATAGCAATCTTATAACGGAGCGTATTCATCTTGTTCAATATACGATACGTAAAGTACAGCAGTGCCAACAAGACTATAATATACAATGCATACGCCCAATAGCTTCTCCAGAACGGAGGAGACACTACAATCTTCAATACAGACTCCTGATCCGACCATACCCCCAACGAATTGCACGCTTTTACATGCAGATAGTAAGTACCGGGAGACAGGTTCTTGTAAGCTACAAAACCTAGTGAAGAAGGGACACTCCATTCCTTATCATAATTTTCCAGTTTACTCATATATTTTTCTCTGTCGGAATAATCCATAATCGAAAATTCGATATTAAAGGAATTCTGGTCGTACTTCAGATTCACGACAGACGAATATGCCAATGCCGAATCCAACGGAGAATCCGGCTGCCCCGGCCGTACAGATTCACCATTCAGTTTCAGATCCGTAAATACCACTTCATTCTTCATGTTCTTACGACGAAGTTTCAAAGGATCTACAACGGTAAGTCCATACCGGCTTCCAAACGCCAGACGCCCGTCATCCAGCCGGAGTGTACTGTTATCACCATATACATTTCCCTGCAAGTTACTGGAGAAAAGGTAATTCTCGAACAATTTCTTCTGCATATCAAAACGTGATACACCATATTCGGTCGTAATCCACATATTACCTTGCAAATCCTCCACGAATCCCAGTACCATCGGATTAATCAATCCGTCGGAAACATCATAATGTTCGAATACCAGATCCGAATAATCCTTTCCCGGAGTACAGACAGCAAAGCCTGCCCCCGTTTCAGCAATCCATATACGTCCCTTCGAGTCCATCACGATACTTCTTATTTCATCGGTCTTGATACTTCCTTTATCCAACGAATACCGATAGTAGTCACGCGGATTCTTCAAAAGCCTGTCAGGATAAAAGCAGAACAGTCCATCACTTGTTCCGACCCAAATCCAACCGTTACGGTCCTCACAAAGCGCACGGATACGTTTCATACCATCAGTCTCATTGAAGAAATGACGGAAAACATACCCATCTCCTTGTGAAACAGCCAGATCAAGTCCTCCTCCAAAAGTTCCTACCCATATATTCTTTTTCTTATCCTGCAACAGACAGAATGTCTGGTCGAACGAAAGACTTGAAGGATCATTGGCTTTATGGCGGTACTCCTTACCACCAATCAACAATCCTCTTACGCGGGTACACAACCATTCTACTCCCTTTTCATCGGTCAATGCAGCGTATATATTGGTATTGAAATGTTCTGCTTTCAGAATGTGGTTCAAATCAGGTGTATATTCATAAACATCCCCATTCCTGTTACCTACATAAATATTACCATCCTTATTTCTTTGTAGCATACGTATTGCATTTCCCCAATCGAAAGATGGGGTTCCATACGGATAAATACGTGTAGCCCCTTCATTGATGACGCTGATACGTGACAAACCTGTATATTCCGAACTTACCCAAACGTTACCCGAACGGTCTACCAACAAAGCCTGTACAAAATTGGAGCCCAAATAACCTTGTAAATCATTTTCACTAGCCTGAAAATGCATCAATTCCTTTGTATTCTTGTCGTAGGCAAATAACCCGTTGCCATAAGTCGTAATCCAGATAACACCATGCTTATCCTGCACTATCTGATAACGCTCCACATCGATGAAATTGATATTTGACTCAGGCATCAACTTGAACCTGGTGACCTCACCGGTAGAGCTTTCTACATAATACAGAGATCCGGTCTTGTTATACAACCAACAATTCTGCAGATTATCATATACGATGCCGGCATTTGACATATCATACGGGGCCTCAGCCTTTTTCAGGCCACCATTATCCATATTATAACAATACCCTCCATGAGGAGTGAAAATATACAGTTCGTTTTTCAATGTCATGGCATCAGTCAACTGCAACCCCTTCATGGGAGTATTCCCAGCCAATGTTACAAAATTCATCTGGCGGTCACACCGATACAGATCACCGTTTCCGGAAATACAGAACACATTTCCATTGTAAAGTTTCAACCTCCACAAGTCATGTGCACCATTAACAAGCCTCATGTCCTTACCGTCCCAATAAAACAGACCTTTATCCGTAGCGAACCAGATGCGTCCGCGTCCATCTTCCAACACGTCGTTCACTTCATTCGTCTTGAAGACATGATTCAAGTCAAAATCCTGCACGGAAAAATGTCCATTCTTATATATAACTCTCCGGCATCCGTCACGCTGCCCCCATAGCCATACTTCATTGTCTACAGTCAGCAAAATCTTACGGTAATGGCGTGCGGCCGCAGTACCATTACCCGAATAATCGACGAAACAATCGGATTTCAAATTAAAACAGCTCACCAAATCGGCCTGGGTAGCAATCCAAAGGAATCCGTTCTTATCTTCAAGCAACGAATGTACACGATGATCGGAAAGAGAAGTGTTACGGTCTTTCTGAGGACGAAATGTTATGAATGAATTCCCGTCATACCGGCTCAACCCGTTCTGGGTCCCCAACCAGATAAAGCCTTTACTGTCCTGATAAATACAGCGCACCGAATTATTGGCAAGTCCATCGGACATGGTAATCCGCGTAGAACGGATTTCAATGCCGGCCCACCCCACCAAACTATATGTAAAAAAAAGAAATAAGCAAAATAAGATTTTTTGTTTCATACCTATAATGATTGCGGATAAAATTATCTGCAAATATAATAAAAAGGATACATAAGCTTATGTATCCTTTTTATTATAAACGGTCTTTTAATCCATATGAAAAACTTCCGGCAACGGAATGGTTACAGGTGAGTTGTCGGGATTTACTTCCATTATATCGGCCATATAATCCCACCACTTCTGTACAATCGGATTATTCCCCATATCCTGTGAAGATTCCTCTCCTTTCGTTTTCTGGCAAGCGAACAAGATATTGGTATCTTTATCCCAATAGATAGAATAGTCATATACTCCATTATCCGACAACATTTTCTTCAACTCCGGCCAGATTGCCGCATGACGTCTTTCATATTCTTTTTCGAAACCTGGCTTCAAAAACATTTTAAAAGCTTCTCTTTTCATAAAACAAACATTTATATTGTTAACAAAAGTCCCTTATCATCTCTCCGGGATATAATTCATCAGTTACCGTCCGGTTTCTGCACATCGATGAACGGGCTGTCATTCCAGTTGAAATCTTCCACGGCATCTGGGTGGGCTGGATCGAAAGGCTTATAATCACTTCTAAGGAAGTGTACAAAAGGCAGATCAAGCTTCTTCATCCCTTCGATCACACATTTCGCTATTTCATACGCTCCATACGGATTGAAATGGGTATTGTCTTCCAGCTTCCGGGTCTGTCCCGGATAAGTATTGGCCGGATAGTGGACAAAAGCTTTCTTTGAAGGCTCTACCCCCATTGCTTCATAAAATGTACGGGTCATATCGTGCAATTCGATGACCGGAACATTTTCACGCTGCGCTACCCAACGCATTGCATCCGGATAATCTTCATGCGTTTCTACAATTTTACCGTTTCCGTCAAAAGAACGTCTCTGTGTGGGTGTCACAAAAACAGGAATACCTCCCTTCATACGCACTTCATCGACAAACGTCTTCAGGTTAGTGGCAAAGAAATAATACGCTCCCTTACCCGGTCCCTTCAATTTTTGGTCATTATGTCCGAATTCAATGAACATATAGTCTCCCTTCTTCATCTCACTGAGAGCCTTCTTCAAACGGTTAGCCTTAATGAACGTATCGGCCCGTTCACCGCTTTCTGCATAATTGGCAAAGCAGACATTTTCATCAAAGAAACGGGTTATCATCTGCCCCCAGCTGGCCCATGGTTCCGTATCCTGATCGACTACCGTAGAATTTCCAGCAAGGAATATTGTAGGAACACTGTCCGTCTTTTCGATAACCAGACTCTGAACACAAGGCATATTGCCATTGACTTCAAAAGTCAGCTTGTTATCCCAATTAAGTTTGTTACGTTCTCTGGGCTTTATATGTACACGTTCCTTCTCACCTATCAAAGTGTCGCGCTTATTTATAGTAAAGCTATAAGTGACAAATTCTCCCTTCTTAGTTGGTACATTTTCCAGAAACAGACGGCGGGATTCGCCACGTACCGTAGTCATTCCTTTCTTTTTCTTACTGCCTAAAGTCACGGTAACTTTATAATTCCCATCGGGAACGTTTACCGAAAAGAAAAAAGGATTGTTTTCCCCAGTTTCGGGTGACGGAAGCAAGTCATAGCCAAAACCAATCTGGTCGGTATACCGGGAATCGGAAGTCACTGCAATGAAATCGGAAGGAACTTTTTTATCACCTCCGAAATAAAAACGATATGTTTGAGCAGAAAGCTGTGTTATCCCCAAAATTCCCACCAGACATAAAAGGCTTTTCCATTTCATGATATATCAAATTTAAGTTTTGTGCCAAAATTAATGTACTTACGTTACTTGTACATGAAAAATCATGTACAAGTCATAGAAATTTGTATAGGAACAAGCACAAAAATTATACAGACAAAACGTATAAAGGGGATCCTTCTCCCGAAAGATCCCCTTCCCCTAACTTTTGTAACTTAATATATTATATCAGAGAGATGAAAGACATTAATATCCTGGATTCTGCCAAGCTTTCTGCTGTTCATCGGTCAAATTAGAACCATCTTCATTCATCAAACCATCAATGAAAGTCTGAGGTATCGGACGAAGTTCATGTTTACCCTCTGTTATATTCGGCGCTGCTTCCGGATTGAAAGCTTTTGCACGCATGATCAGAGTCCCTGTACGTGACAAGGTTTCCCAACGCTGCCATTCACCTAACAACTCACGGGTACGTTCATTAAGAATGAAATGTAAAGCACGCTGATAGTCGCCAGAAACTCCTAACTTCTGCATAATAGCTTCATCTTCAGGAGGTAAATTACTTGGGAATGATTTCAAAGTCAAGTCGGACGCAGCCGTAGTAACAGCCAGACCCGGATTAGACAAATAATAAGTATTCATATTCAGATTTGAATTCACATAGTTGTCTGCAGCAGATCCTGTATTCAAACTGTTACTTTCAAAGGCTTGTGAACCATCTGTATAGTATGAACGATTTTCACCATTTTTCCATTGTGCACGACTACGTACTACGTTGATATCATTCATAGCACTATTATAATCACCCAAACGGACATAACATTCTGCACGGACCAAATAAGTTTCGGCCAAACGTGCCATTATTACATCACGATGTGCATCTCCCTTTTCTGCGGTACGGGATCCATCATCCGTCTTATTGATTCCCGCAAAGAAATTACAGATAGGCTGGCTCTTGAAATTTGGAGCCACATACTGGCCATTCTGATAAAGGACCAAAGAATTCGGGGCCCATTGACCACGGGTAGAAGTCAGATTTCCAGAACTTGCAGTCTGACGTGATCCCACTTTCCATTCCGGCAAACGTCCTTCGTCATCAGTCCATGTCGGATTTTGAGTATAACATCCGAAAGTATATTTGTCATACGTATGATCATCCGCTGTATTCAAAATCATGACAATACCCGGATCACCTAACTGCACATTGTGTGACGTCTCATCACCTATTGTATTGATACCATATACAGTCTTAAAGGTCTTCCACATACGGGCATCATTTACATGGTCAAATACTGCATACGCATATTCTGTAGGACGACAACGCTGGAAGTCCATACCACCAATCCAAACACCACGTTTTACCCATCCTCCAGAGAAATTCGAGAACTGGGGAGTAAAATAATTATAGGTACGGTTACCAAAACGTCCACTCGTTGCGTCATCCGCATTATGTCCGCAAGCCATCAGGATTTCGTCCAACTGTTCATTGGCACAATCCACACCCGTCCAATTGGCATAAAGGTCAGCATAATCCGGAGTCAACGGGCCACGTGCCTGAATTGCATAACTACAAGCTGAAATGGCTTCTTGCAAATCAGCCTGAATATCGGCATCTGTACGGGATGTTCCATCTTTCGCAAACTGTTTCTGGCAACGTTCTGAACAACGGAACAACAACGCTTTAGCCAGGAAATGAGCTGCGGTCGCCTTAGTCCATGTAATACCTTTGCCGTAGGTATATACCTCACCTTCAAAATTTTCATAGGCATTACGGAAATCGGAAACTACCTGCGCCCAACATTCCTCTTCTGTAGAACGGACAAAATTACGGACAACACCCTCAGCAGGCTGCAACTGCAATACAACCCCTCCGTATTGTGCCGTCAGACGATAATAATTGTAGCCACGTAAAAAATAGGCATGAGCCAGACAACGTTTACGGACAGCCTCATCCTGAATCACATCATTCGCTTTAGCTATAATTGTATTGGCCGAAGCAATTCCGTAATACATTTCATCCCACAAAGCCTGTGGTGACGTACAGTTATTATTCGCAGCACCGGTAGCAGGTGTACAGGCTATGGCTCCCAAACGGTTATCATAGGTATTCCACGGCTCGTTAGTCAAGTCATTAGCATTAGTGAACTCATCGGTTCCATACAGAGTAAGACCATAAGCCCATTCATAACCAAAATGCCAGCGTATATTACCATAAAGTGATACAGCCAAAGATTCCAATCCTTCTGGAGTATCAAAATATTCTGTTGAATATTTGGTGGTCAATTCCTCGTCCAGAAAATCCGCACACGACGTAAAGCTGAAAGAAAGCCCTGCCAGCAAGGAAATTCCCAATCCTATTTTTGCAATATTATTCATATATATCTTCTTTATTATTAGACAATCATATTTCCATCATTAAAATCCGAAGTCCAGACCGAATACAAAACTACGGTTGAAATAAGTCTTGTTCGTATCCAAATCAAATCCATCAATAGACTGGTAGATACTACCCGGATTGATAGCTTGTGCATAAATCTTCAAATGTCCCAATCCCCATTTCTTTATCAGATTCTGCGGGAAATTATAACCGAGTGAAATATTACGAACTTTCAGGAACGAAGCATTCCGGTAACCGATCAAACTGGAGAAATCATCTCCCGACCCGGAAGTAGCCTGACCCAAAATCGGTTTCTGATATTCGGCGTCGGTATTAGTCGGAGTCCAATAGTCTATTTCACGCTGATTGGCATGAGCTGTTTCGGCTTCGCCCAAACCATCCACCATATATCCCATACGGCCTATCATAGTAACACCAAGTTCGATATTTTTCCATGAGAAATTATTGGTCCAACCCATTGTCCAACGCGGATCCTTGTTACCCAATACTACACGGTCACTGATATCCATCTTATAATCACCATTCTGGTCATGCGGACGAACCATACCCGGTTCAAAATCATAACCGTTTGCATTCCATTTAGCCATTTCAGCCTGATCTGCCGGAGTATCCTGCCAAAGTCCGTCATTGGCATATCCATAAAATACATTGATTGACTCGCCGATAAACCAAGCGTTGTCGGGCATATCATTCTTTCCGTAAGCCAACTCTACGATTTCATCTTTCTGGTATGCGACATTAAAATTAGACTCCCAAACAAAACCTGAATGTGTCTGAATAGGAATAAAGTTCAAAGTCAATTCTACACCACGGTTCTTAGTCTTACCGATATTGGCATAAGTATTCGGGAAACCGGTCAGAGTAGGAATATTAGTCAGCATCAACAAATCATTTGTACGAGAAAAATAAGCATCGATACTACCGCTAATACGATTATTCAACACACCGAAATCAAGACCGAAGTTGACTTGAGTGGTCTTTTCCCAACCTAACTCATCATTTGCCATTGACAACTGACTGGAAGAATAATAAGGTTCATTCGTTGCATATCCCAATACATTACTCATCCCGTTAAAAGGAAGATAGAAAGAAGAGATATCACCCTTAGTTGCATAAGGGGCAATTGCAGAGTTACCGGTAACACCGAGACCGACACGGAGTTTCAAATTATCCAGCCATGAAACATTCTGCAGAAATTCTTCCTGATTGATACGCCATGCCAACGCTGCAGACGGGAAGAAATCCCATTTATGTCCTTCGGCCAGCTGTGACGCACCATCCCAACGACCAGACACAGTCAGCAAATAACGTTCTGCAAAACCATAGTTCAAACGAATCATGTAAGACATCAACTGACGTTCTGTCAAACCGGAACTGATTGCTGCTCCATAATCAGGATTAGTCACATCAACAGTACCGAATGCATTCCACAAGAAAGATGGTTTTGCTATACCATTGGCAGCCATAGAAGACTCTTCAACATTCCAAGATGAAGCTGTCTGCAACAAAGTCACTCCCAACTTATGTTTTTCAGCGAATGTACGGTCGTACATGATCATATTATCCAATGTCCAGGAAAAGTCACGGCGATTTTTCAGACGGGCATAACTACGGCCGGCACTGCCATCCGAATTTATCTTATGAGATGAAGTTCCATCAATGTAAGAACCTTCTCTCCAATGACGGAAGTCAGGACCGAAGTTTATCTTATAACGCAAGCCTTCAATAGGTTCCCACAATTTACCCAAATCCAAAGTTGCAGAGAAGTTACCTAAAGCACGTAAAGTCTGAGACTGCTGGGTACTCTTGTTCCATTCATCCATAATGGTATATGTTCCACTTTCACCACCGGGATTGATAACCAGATTTCCCTCGGCATCATAAGGCACTGCCATATTGTAGATGGTCTTAGCCGTACCATAAATCGCATCAGGAACACTTCCGCTACGGCCTCCCAATGTAGACATACCATAATCCTGTTCACTCCATGTTACATTCAAAGAAGCGTTTATCTGGAACCAGTCTGTAGGATTGATGTTCAAACTCATCTTTCCTGTATAACGTTCATACCATTGTCCCTTCTGGGTACCGTCATTACTCAGATAACCGAATGAAGCATAAGCGTTCATTTTATCTGTACCTCCACTGGCACTGACAGTATGTTCGTGAGAAATACTTGTCTGTGTAACGATATCCGTCCAATCCGTATCAGTTACAAGCGACGGATCCCATGTTCCGTTTGCCCATCCTTTCAACACATTGTCACGTGAAGTCTGACCATCCAATGCACTGTCGAAAAGCAACATATCATTTTCATAGGTAGGGCTATCGGGATGTGCATAAGTTGTAGGATCCAGGTTATAAGCAGCCCAACGGCGGAATTCGATAAAATCGGCAGCACTCATAGACGGCGACTTATCCACCAGATTAGAAACCGTCAATGTTCCGGAATAATCCAGACTGAACCGGCCGGATTTACCTTGTTTGGTAGTCACAATAATAACACCATTGGCACCACGTGAACCATAAATGGCAGTTGCAGAAGCATCCTTCAACACATCAATTGATTCAATATCACGAGGGTTCAACGTTTCAATAGATGATTCAGACATCAAAGGAACACCATCTACAACATAAAGAGGAGAATTACTTGCTTCCAGTGAACGGTTACCACGGATACGGATATCACCGATTTGACCCGGACGTTCGTTAGATGTGATATCCACACCGGCAGCCTTACCCTGCAATGCTTCAAAAGCGTTGTTTACAGGCCGCGCCATCAATTCTTCTGCTCCTACATTAGCCATAGCACCGGTTACATCAGATTTCTTCTGAACACCATAACCTACTACCACAACTTCATCCAATACTTCCGTATCCTCTTCAAGGGTTACATTAAACATGGTCCTTCCTTTAACCGGAATATCCTGAGTCTTGTAACCGACAAAGCTGATTTCCAAAGAAGCATCGTCAGAAACATTCGATAAGGTAAACTTTCCGTCAAAGTCTGTAATTGTTCCGTTTGTAGTTCCCTTTACCAATACACTGGCACCAATTACCGATTCACCGTTTTTATCCAAGACAGTACCGGAAACGGTCTTACCCTGTGCAAATGCACCGATTGCACACACCATAAATAAAAAGGTAAAGAAGAACAGACGTTGCAAGACACTGCAACCAGACAGATTAAAATCTCTTCTGTTTTTCATACTACATAATTTAAATTAAACATAAGGTTTTTTCACTCCAAATCTCACTCTTCAAGCAATCCAAAAGCTAATTTCAGAGTTTTAACGTTCTAAAAGTACTCTATCTCCGAACCATATTATATTACGTATGTTACTTCTTATGCAACGCATGTTTCAATACATGCCAAGACATAAAAATTGTACGAATATCATAAAAAACATTTAGCCATACAGAACTGACAACTATAAAAATTCAGATGAAATCAATTACAAAGTATTACTTAGCCATAAATTTAATCATAAAAGCCTAACGAAATACAAATATAAATCACTTTATTTTATACTTTTGTCAAGTTAAAAATAATACCTCTAATCTATGATATTAAACCTGTTGAAAATAAGTTTCTCCATTTGCCTTATATGCTTCATTTCACGCATAAAGGCAGAAAATATCATATTTTCTCCCATACCCGTAGAAAAGCAATTACCTGCAGGGCAAATATATTGCACATTCCAGGATTCCGAAGGATATATATGGTACGGTACGGAAGAAGGCCTATACCGTAATGACGGATATGCCATCCAACGGTTTCTGCCCAATAAATCCAATTATCAATATAGAGGAAATACCGTCAAATCCATTATAGAAGACAATGATAAAAACATCTGGATAGGAACAAACAGAGGTGTCTATATTCTGGATAAAGGAACTTATCGGATAAATCCACTGGACGATGAGGAAATCTTCGGATGGACTATAGACAATATGTTAAAAGCCTCCGACGGCTCTATCTGGATATCTACAAACAACAGCGTACTCCATTACACCAGTCAAGGCAAAAGAATATCCATGTATGATGACATAAAATGGAACGGGAAAAGAAAAAAGATATCATACCTTTATGAGGATCCCAGCCTCCATACTTTATGGATAGTACAATGGAGAGGAGGTCTTTTTTTCTATGATAAAGAAAGTGATTCATTCATTCCTTATAAATGGCCTTTCAAGGAACATCCGGCAAGCATCATCAAAGACAATACCAGTCCATATTACTGGATTACGACTTTAGGAAAAGGAATAGTCCGCCTTGATCCATCCAAACCTGAAACAGAACAGCGTTTCAGCTGGCAGGAGTGTACCGTCGACCCCCAAAACCATTATCAAGGAGAAGCATTACTGGTTTATCAGGACAACATACAGAACCACCTGTGGGTCATTACGTCCGACAATCTATACAGATACGGAATTACTGCAGAACATACCTTATATCCAATAACGACCCCATCATTGGAACGAGGCAAAAAACTTCTATCTACAAACATTATCCAGGATAAACAAGGAAACATCTGGATATCGGGATATTATCCTCAACATCTCATAGCAACGTACGACAAGGCGCCCATCGGATACAATCCTTTATCGGTCATCAAGGAAAAGGAAAAATATCCTGTAACCCTCAGCTCTATCTTCTATGAAAATAATGGCTTCTGGATCCGTCTGAACCGTGGCAAGTTATGCTTCTATACCCCATCGGACAATAAAGTATCCTACTCGGACATCAGCGAACAGCCGTTATCCTATCATATTGGAAAATCCTATAATCCGGACGGCATCTTATGCATTACCCAATCAAGAATCATCAAACATCTGCAATTCAGGAACTCGCAGATACATGAAAAACAGATTTTGGACGCTACCCCTTTTCTGGAGGATTATGAAATAATCCGGACCATCCATGAAGATGCCGAAGGCAACATCTGGATTGGAGCATCCAGAAACCTATATTGTTATGTAGCGTCGAAAAAAATAATCCAGAAAGTCTGGGAGAATACAGGCTATATAAACAACATCATTGTAACCCAAGACAAAAGTATCTATGCCACTACAGAAACAAACGGATTGCTATATCTATCGCCCGAGCGCAAAAAATACATCTATAAAATAAAGGAAAGTTGCACCTGCATTACGGCCGGTACCAACGGAGATGTATGGATGGGTACTCAAAGAGGGAACGTATATCACATTTCGTCCAAAACCCGGACAGCAACTCTCCTCCCCAATCTCAACGGTCTGGACGGGAACAACATCTATCAATTGGAAACCGATGTTTCCGGAAACTTATGGATCATGACCGGGAAGAAAATCATCCTTTATTACCCGCTACAAAAAATCTACAAAGAACTGCACACGACAGACAGTAACATTCCCCTGAAAAACTTCGCATGCATGTTTAAAGACCATCAGGGAAATTTCTATATAGGAGGCACCGAAGGGTTCATCACCTGCAATACGCAATATATCGGACTTAAAAATTCTGAACGCCCTCTGGAGGTACATCCGAAAATCACTGCGATAAAAGTCAATGGAAATCTCCGGTTCAACAATTTCAATGACAAAACCATCGAACTGGATTCCGAAGAATCGGACCTTGAACTGTTCCTGTCTACACTCGATCCATTGAACAGTGATAAAATACATTATGCATTCAGATATAAAGACGAAGGCTATTGGACCTTTCTTCCGCAGGGATTGAATGACATCTACCTGAAAGAATTGCCAAAAGGAAAACATGAACTGGAAATCAAGGCTACAGACAAGAACGGTTATTGGAGTGAAAACCATATCACCGTTTCCATCTATCGTGCCCCGCATTGGTACGAAACAAACCTGGCCTACGCTACCTACATCATAGTTGTCCTATTTATCGGGTATTACCTGATAATACTCTATCTGAAACGCCAGGAAGAGAAAAACCGTATTCAGATGGAAGAGGAAATCATACAAATGAAATCACGTTTTTTCATCAATGTCAGCCACGAACTGCGTACCCCGCTTACGCTTATCATCACGCCGCTTAACAGCCTGATTAAAAAAGTGACGGATAAGGATGAAAAGAAAGAACTGGAATCAATCCAAAAGAATGCGGCAAACCTGATGGAACAGGTCAACCAATTGCTTGACTTCCGAAGAATTGAAATGAATGTGGAGACCTTAAACGTCAACAGGGGAGATTTGACCCAGATATTATATTCCATATTCGACAGTTTCAGCCCTCTTGCAAAAGAAAAGGATGTGACATTCAAGTTTGAATGTCACATAAAGGAACTCTGCATTAATCTAGACTTTAAAAAAGTCCGTAAAATTGTCGATAACCTGCTGTCCAATGCCTTTAAATATACAGAGGGAAACGGCACCATTACGTTATCGCTGGATACAGAACAACACGAAGGAAAGGAATACGCCGTAATCAAAGTCAAGGATACGGGAATAGGTATTCCTGAAAATGAACAGGAACATATTTTCGAACGTTTCCATCAGGTAAGGAAACAACGGGATGTAATAGGTTCGGGTATCGGACTGAATCTGGTCAAGGAATACACGGAAATGCATCAAGGACATGTCAAGGTGGAAAGTGTATGCCAGCAAGGTACCACCTTTACCGTATATCTGCCTGCCGACCTGCCGATATCGCGGGAAGAATCCTATTCAGGTACAGACACACCGACTGATAATGACGAAACAACAACGATACCGGAAGGAATGCCAGAAAAGAATAAAAATAAAAAGGTTCTGATTGTAGAAGACAATAACGAATTCCGGAACTACATGAAAAGGGAATTGGGCAAGTCCTTTACCGTCTATGAAGCGGCCGACGGAGAAGAAGGTGAACAGATTGCCATTGAAAAAGAACCGGATATTGTCATAACCGACCTCATGATGCCCAAAGTAGACGGCATAGAACTTTGCCACCGCATAAAAAATAACCTGAAGATATCGCATATTCCCGTGATTATGCTTACGGCAAGCTATAGTGTTGAAAATGAAAAAAACAGCTACAAGGAAGGTGCCGACGCATATATATCAAAGCCATTCGACTGGGATATATTGCTCAGCCGGATACAGAATATATTAAAACAACAGAAGCAACGCCAGGAAAACTTCCAGAAAGACATCAATGCCACTCCCGAAAGTATCACCATATCTTCGGATGATGAAAAATTCCTGAAAAAGGCCATCAGTCTGGTGGAGGAAAACATCAACAATTCGGAATATTCCATTGAAGACATGAGCCATGATATGGCCATGAGCCGTGTAAACCTGTTCAGAAAGATACGGTCCACTACCGGAATGTCACCAACAGATTTCGTGAAAAGCATCCGTTTGAGGAAGGCCGCACAACTTCTGTCGCAAGGTGACATGAATATAGTAGAAGTAGCCTATAGTGTAGGATTCAATACACCCAGCTATTTCACCAAGTCATTCAAGAAAATGTTCGGCGTCCTTCCGACGGAATACCATAGCAAACAAGATGTAAGGAATCCTGGCACAAAAGAATCAAAAATCAAATAAAAATAAGTTTTTATTGGAAAATTTCAATTCTTTACTTATTTTTGGGCGAAACTTTAAAATCTTAATAAAATGAGTACAAAACAAAAAAGATTTTTCCTTGCCGAAGACGATATTCCAAGATATTGGTATAATATACAGGCGGACATGAAAAACAAACCGATGCCGCCTTTGAACCCGAAGACAAAGGAACCTCTCAAACCGGAAGACCTGTATCCAATTTTTGCGAAAGAGCTGTGCCATCAGGAATTGAACCAGACCGACACATGGATCGAAATTCCGGAACCGGTACGCGAAATGTACAAATATTACAGAAGTACACCGCTGGTACGTGCCTATGGTCTGGAAAAGGCATTGGGTACACCTGCACACATCTACTTCAAGAATGAAAGCGTTAGTCCTATCGGTTCACACAAACTGAACTCAGCTCTGGCACAGGCCTATTACTGCAAGCAGGAAGGTATTACCAACATCACGACCGAAACCGGTGCCGGACAATGGGGAGCCGCCTTGGCATATGCAGCCAAGGTATTCGGACTGGAAGCTGCCGTATATCAGGTAAAAATCAGCTACGAACAGAAACCTTACCGACGGAGCATCATGCAGACTTTCGGAGCTCAGGTCACTCCTTCTCCTTCCATGTCTACTCGCGCCGGGAAAGATATCCTGACCAAATATCCGAACCACATGGGATCTTTGGGTACTGCAATATCCGAAGCTGTAGAACTTGCTATGACAACCCCCAACTGTAAATATACCCTGGGATCTGTTCTGAGCCACGTAACCCTGCACCAGACAATCATCGGTCTGGAAGCTGAAAAGCAGATGGAAATGGCCGGAGAATATCCGGATATGATTATCGGATGTTTCGGCGGCGGTTCCAATTTTGGCGGTATCAGCTTCCCGTTCATGCGACACACCATTCTGGAAGAGAAAAAGACCCGTTACATTGCAGCCGAACCTGCTTCATGTCCGAAGCTTACCCGAGGTAAATTCGAATACGACTACGGTGACGAGGCGGGATATACCCCGTTGCTGCCAATGTTTACACTGGGACATAATTTCAAGCCGGCCAATATCCACGCCGGCGGACTGCGTTACCACGGTGCAGGAGTCATCGTATCACAGCTGTTGAAAGACGGACTGATGGAAGCTGTCGATATACAGCAACTGGAATCGTTCGACGCCGGTATCCTGTTTGCCAAGGCAGAAGGTATCATCCCGGCTCCGGAATCATGCCATGCCATAGCAGCAGCTATCCGGGAAGCGAAAAAATGTAACGAAACCGGAGAAGAAAAGGTCATTCTGTTCAACTTGTCGGGACACGGACTGATTGATATGAGTGCATACGACCAATATCTGGCAGGTGACCTGACCAATTACGAACTCTCGGACGAAGAAATTGAAAAGAATCTGGAAGACGTAGACAAACTTCAATGACTTCCGGTTAAAAGGTTTGGAATTCCCATAGGAAAAGAACTGATATAAGAAGAGCCCTGAACTCTGTGAAAGAAGTTCAGGGCTCTTCTTATTTATATTTTATATTCCGTTCCCTGACCGGTTATGCTCAGGAAACAAAAACTGAATCGGGGTATCAATAACCGAAAATCTGTTCAGGAGTCAATTCTATGACAGGACCAATCTTCTTCAACGCTTCCAGATCCAGATCTTTACTATTGCCCAATATTCCGTAACTGTAACTGCGGCCTTTCACCCATTTCCGGTGGAAATCAAGCACATCCTGTAAAGTCATCTTCTGGATATCGTTATACACCTTGATACGGCCGTCTACCTTCTGTCCCAGATACAATGCACTGACGTAAGCCCAGATAACATCCATCTTCGTGATACGTTCGGTGCGCAGACGGGCCAACATGGCATCTTTTGCCAACTGGAATGCCGCTTCCGACTGAGGTATCTCTTCTGTAATGCGGTTAAAATTACTGATGGCATCTATCATCTTGTCATTTTGTGTGGCTATGAATGTAGTGAACGTATAAGGATCCTTCAGATAGACCGGACTCTTCATACCGCCACCCGCCGAATATGCCAGTCCCCGACTTTCACGGAGTTCCTGGAATACAATGGAGTTCATACCGCCGCCAAAATATTCATTAAACAGCTCACGGGCTGGTTCTACCGACGGATCGTATTTTTCTCCCCGGTTCGACAGCTGCGACATATAGATCTGTTTGGCATCATACGGAGCTATGTATACTTTCGTCTGCAAAGTCGGCTGCATCACAAAATCCTTGGCTTCCGGTACTGGCTTACATACGGCCGGAACACGGTGTTCTTTCTCAATCACAGCCAGAAGATCCTTTTCACTCATCGGGCCATAATACAGGATACGATGCCGGTAACCGTTCAAATCCTTGATACGGTCAACCAGTTTCTGAGGATCCATAGATACCAGTTCGGTTTCCGACAATATGTTTGTAGCCGGCGATTCAGGACCATATGTAATGTAACTTCTCAAACGGGAGAAATTCTCTTCCTGACTCAATTTCCGGTCCTGACGGGCTTTCAGCTCATCGGCCACCATATTCTTATAAACAGCCGAATCGACTTTGGCATCGGCCATCAACTGCTCGAAAACAGCCATAGCAGCAGGCATACTCTCACCCAAACCCGACAACACAACATAAGTACGTTCATCCTGCGAAATCACCTGGAATGAACAGGCCAAACGGTAGAATTCACGCTGGATATCTTCAGCTGAACGTTCGCCGGTACCCAGATAATTCAGATATTCGGCTGCAAGTCCCAATGCCTTGTCATTGTTCTTGCCCATGTCAAACAGGTAAACCAGTTGGAAGAGGTCGTTCGACGTATTCTGCTTGTACAGGACCGGAATATCCGACTTAGCTTTCAACAGCGACAAATCTTTCGAGAAATCCAGAAATACAGGATCTATCGGCTTGACTACACTGTTCTGCACTTCTTTCAGGAAGAGACTGGCTGTATCACGGTTCATTACGATAGGAGTAATCTGAGGTTTGGTCATCTTCTTTTCATTCGGATCTTTTCCCTGATGCTTATACACAATGGCCAAATTGGTATCCTTCAAATAGCGGTCAGCAAAATCCATTATATCCTGCTTGGTCAGTTTCTCCATACGGTCTATCAGCGTAACCTCATCGGCCCAGTCTATTCCATTGATATATGAATCGACAAACATACTTGCACGAGATTCATTACTTTCAAGCTTCTGTAACTGTTCGAGCTTGAAATTATTGATGCTTGCCTGCAATATTCCCTCATCAAAATTGCCTTCCCTCAAATTCTTCACTTCCTTCAGAAGCAAATCCTTCACCTCTTCCATGCTCTGTCCCTGTTTGGGAATACCCATCATCAGAAACACGGAATAGTCGGCTAAAGGAATCGGATAGGCATACGCACCTAACACCTTCTGCTGCTGTACCAGATTCAGATCAATCAGACCGGCCTTTCCATTATACAGAATGCGGGAAAGAAGCTGCAATACATCCACATCTCTGGCAGCAGCTCCCGGAAAACGCCATGCCAATGCCACATTTTCGGCGTCCAGACCATAGACATCGCGCACAACCGGCTGTGTTATCTCCTGTTCCTTCGGAAACTTCAATACCGGCAGATCCGGATTCGGTTTCAGACCTCCAAAATACTTGTCGATAATAGCTATCATCCCGTCCGGGTCAAAATCGCCCGACAGGCATACCGCCATATTGTTCGGCACATACCATACCTTGAAATAATTCTTTATATTCGTAATGGAAGGATTCTTCAAGTCATCCTGTGTTCCCAATATAGTCTGCGTTCCATAAGGGTGATGCGGGAACAAGGCCGCCAGGATATTATCCAGCATCTTGCTGTCGTCCTGTGTAAGCGACATGTTCTTCTCTTCATAAACAGCCTCCAGCTCCGTATGGAATCCCCGGATTATACAGTCCTTGAAACGGTCGGCCTGAACCTTGGCCCAGTTTTCAATCTGGTTACTCGGAATATCCTCCATATAGCAGGTCACGTCATAACTCGTATAGGCATTGCTACCGTTCGAACCGATGGCCGCCATCAACTTGTCGTACTCGTTGGGAATAGCGTATTTTGAAGCTTCATACGACAGACTGTCGATAACATGATAAATCTTGACGCGCGACAGACTGTCGGTCGTCTGCCGGTAAACTTCAAACTTCTGTTCAATCTGATCCAACAAAGGACGTTCGGCCTTATAATTCATTGTGCCGAAACTGGTGGTTCCCTTGAACATCAGATGCTCGAAATAATGCGCCAGCCCTGTCGTCTCAGCAGGATCGTTCTTACCCCCTACCTTCACGGCAATATACGTCTGGATACGGGGCTGTTCCTTATTGACCGTCATATACACCTTCAGACCATTGTCCAGCGTATAGATACGGGCATTCATGGGATCACCCGGAACTGTGGTATAATGATACTTTTCCGGTATATTTCCACTCACACCGATGGCCGTCATCAAAAAGACAAACAGCCAAGACAAACGGAATATTTTTTTCATAAGAAATTATTTAAGAAATCCATCAAACTATTGCAAGCCGCCAACAGCTTCACGAAGCTGTTCCATGGCCTTCTCTAAAACAGACCGGGGCGAAGCCACATTCATGCGCATGAATCCTTTTCCTTCCGTCCCGAACATCTCACCATCATTCAGTGCCAAATGTGCCTTATTTACAAACAGGTCGACCAACTGCTCATGATCCAGCTTCAAGGCACGGCAGTCCAGCCATACAAGGAAAGAGGCCTGAGGCCGGAAAGGCTTGACCGAGGGAATATGTGTAGCACAGTAATCGGTCACGAAATCAACGTTACCCTCAATATAATGCAACATGGCTTTCCGCCATTCATCACCTTGAGAGAAGGCGGCAACGGTAGCGATCGGGGCAAACAGAGTCGGTTCATTCAGTTCATTGGCCGACAGCCAACTGAAAAACTTCTCACGGATAGTGTCATTGGGTACAATGGCATACGAACTCACAATACCTGCAATATTGAAAGTCTTTGACGGAGCCCCGAAGGTAATGCTGCAGGCCGCCGCCTCATCCGAAACGGAAGCAAACGGAATATGTCTGTTGCCCCACAAAGCCATATCACAATGGATTTCGTCTGAAATGACCAGAATATGACGACGGTAACAGAAATCAGCCAGCCGTACCAAAGTATCACGGTTCCACACGATACCACCGGGATTATGAGGGTTTGAAAGAATCAGCAGACGGCATTTTTCATCGGCCACTTTCTCCAGGTTTTCAAAATCCATGGAATAGGTACCGTCACCGTTCTCACGTAAAGGATTGAACACCACCTCACGGTCATTTCCCTGCGGGACCAAACGGAACGGATGATACACAGGCGGTTGTATGATAACCTTTTCATCTTCTTTCACAAACAGATTGACTACCATTCCGATACCCTTTACAATACCCGGAATAAACGTCAGCCATTTTTCATCAACCTTCCACCCGTGATGCGACCCGATCCAGCCGGCTACCGTAGGCCATAACTCTTCAGGTTCTACCGTATATCCGAACAAGGAATGTTCCAGACGTTTTCTTATAGCTTCCGTAATAAATCCGGGAGTTTCGAAATCCATATCTGCCACCCACAAAGGAATCAGATCGGAACGTCCGTATCTGTCTTTCAATACCTCCAGTTTCAAGGCATTCGTGCCCCGACGGTCTATAACCTTGTCAAAATCGTACTTTTCCATTTATATGTCAATTTGAAGTTAAAGCATCCAACTGCTCCTTCAGCATGATACGCTTACCGAAGTTGGCTTTATGATGTGACGGTATGGCCTTCAGCATCGGAACGGAAACTGCCCTTGACCCGGTTTCAGGATAAACTTTACCTATAACCTGCAATGCCGTCTTCAACATGACTTCATTCTCATCGCCCAACTGTTCGGTCATCAACGGATTGTCATAAGCCACAATATCCGGAATCAGTCCATCGGGCATGCATGGAGTTTCACCGGCACTGTTCTTATAGATAGAGATCATTACATAAAGCCCCCAGTTCTTGATGGCTTCCGGAACATTATAATAGAAATTGGATACTTCCAGCATGAGGCCTGTACAATACTTACCATGCGACTGCTCTCCGATCAGCGTAACCGGCATATAAGGCATCAGGCCACCCAACAAGGCCTCGGACGCTGAAGCCGAATTCGGACCAATCAAAGCATAGATATGCTCCAGACCGATATTCGCATCTTTCGTATTCGCGTAAAAAGATTCCGACGGATAATCATACTCTGTCTGGAAATAAGTGTTAAAATCGGTATATCCCTGTTTCCGGTACTCTTCAGTCAAGATGTCATTATATTCTTCTGACTCCAATACTTTTCCGGCAGACACCACATCCTGTGGAGCCAGCATGGAAGCAATTACAGACTCAGTAACCACATATCCTCCACCGTTATAACGCAAATCCAGAATCAGATCTTTCACCCCTTCTGCCTTGAACTCCTTACAGATTTCAATCAACGGTCCGACAGAATTCAAATCAAAACTTGAATAGGCCAGATAAGCGACTTTTCTTCCGTTCACATCCAGAACCTTATGGCACAAGATGGGATTTTCATACATCTCCACAGCCTGGAGAGTAATATCCCGCGATGATGACTGATCAAGCACATACCAGCCGTCAGTCAATATTAAATTTGCCACAGACAAATTTTCCTGCGACGTATAATAAAGATCCATATAATTGTTCTGATTCAAAGTTACGCCATTCAGGGCATAGATAACATCACCCCGTTTCAGACCTGCCTTCTCTGCCGGACTGTCGGCATATACAAAAGCCACAATCCCATAAATAGCGGTCTCGCTTTCATCGGCATATGAAAATAAAAGTTCATATCCGTAAGAAGTGGTCACCCCCTGTAACGAACTTTCAACACTGCTCATATCATCAATGAGCGCCGTCCACTTATCTATATAAGTTTCGCCTTGATGATAGCGGATTTCATTGACAGTAGATATCGGGTCGGTATTCGTTTCCGGATCCAGCTTTTTCAGATCGGCTGCAATCTCCTCATTCCAATAATAATATATCCCCAACGCCTCACTGGCAAACTTGTTTGCATAATACTGTTCATCAGTAGTCTTTCTCTCATTAGTGTCATCCTTACAGCTGAAAAGCAGGCAACAGATGCATAGTCCGAACAAAGTCTTAACGAATAGTCTTGTACCCATAATATTCATGTTTAGTAGATTAATGCCTACAAATGTAATGAAATATATGATATAAAGTTATCATAACCCTTCTTCCTATAAAAAAGAATCTGAATATGGTGAGATTGTATGGCAAAGATATATTATTGGAACCGGACATCAAGATAAAGTCTTAACAAATGATTTATCTTAAATAATAAACAAGCACCCAGTTTTACATATATAATAAAACTGGGTGCTTATTCTACAAATTACTGATTTTCAGCATTTATCTCGGAGAGACAGGGATTCGAACCTACACATTCAAGAAATATCATAAAATTGCAAATTATTGATAATTACGCACTATTTGGAGTGCATAGTAAATCTAAATCTTTCTGAATATCTTTTACTATTCCAAATATTGGGTATATATTGGGGTGTAGAATTTCAAACACACCCAATTATGAATATCAAACGAAACATCATTTTTACATTGGAAAGCCGGAAGAAGAATGGTGTGCCAATCGTGGAGAACGTGCCTATCCGTATGCGTGTCATATACGCAAGCAGCGCATTGAGTTTACAACGGGTTACCGCATTGATGTAGCCAAGTGGGATACTGACAAGCAGCGAGTGAAGAACAGGTGTACCAACAAATTAAAGCAAAGTGCATCTGAAATCAATGCCGATCTCCTGAAATACTATACCGAAATTCAAAATGTGTTCAAGGAATTTGAGGTACAGGAAACTATGCCCACTACCCAACAGCTAAAGGACGCATTCAACCTGCGGATGAAAGATATAAGTGAAGACCAGGAAGACGTAAAGATAAGTTTTTGGAAGGTATTCGATGAGTTCGTTAAGGAATGTGGCAATCAGAACAACTGGACTGAATCCACATACGAAAAGTTTGCAGCCGTAAAAAATCACCTTAAAGAGTTCAAGGAAGACGTAACCTTTGAGTATTTCGATGAGTTCGGACTGAACGAGTATGTCAATTTTCTGCGTGACAAGAAAGACATGAGGAACAGCACCATTGGCAAGCAAATGGGATTCCTCAAATGGTTCTTGCGCTGGAGTTTCAAGAAAGGTTATAACCAAAATATCGCATACGATACATTTAAACCTAAACTGAAAAGCACTTCCAAGAAAGTAATCTTCTTGACATGGGACGAATTGAACAAGCTGAAAGATTATCAGATACACAAAGACAAACAATATCTGGAACGTGTCCGGGATGTTTTCCTGTTTTGCTGCTTTACCAGTCTGCGTTATTCAGATGTTCGTAACCTAAAACGAAATGATGTCAAGTCCGACCATATAGAAGTCACCACCGTTAAAACGGCAGACAGCCTGAGTATTGAACTGAACAAGTACAGTAAAGCCATACTTGAGAAATACAAGGACATCCATTTTGAAAACCACATGACATTGCCTGTTATCAGTAATCAGAAAGTCACCCCGAAATACGCATTGCTCAGCACACATGCAGGAAGAAGGACATTCATCTGTAATGCACTGGCTCTCGGTATTCCTGCACAGGTTGTAATGAAATGGACAGGACACAGTGATTATAAAGCCATGAAACCTTACATTGACATAGCCGATGATATTAAAGCTAATGCGATGAACAAGTTTAACCAACTATAAAAGTATCAATCAGTTTCATAAATTATCATTATTAAAGTTATCTTTGTCAGAACAAGACTTATTAATATGGAAAGTAACAATAATCATAATATAGATAAAAGAAATTTTGACGCTTTTGTCCATGCTGTCAGTTCGGAAATAGAGCAGGCGCAAGTCCGTCTTATAACAGCTGCCAATGCCCAGATGTTGTTCCATTACTGGAAAATGGGCAATTATATACTGTACCAGCAAAACCTGCATGGCTGGGGTGGTAAAATTATCAAGAAATTGGCACAGGCAATCCGGTTCAACTATCCTGAAAAGAAGGGATATTCGGAGCGTAATCTTACTTATATGTGCCAGTTTGCCCGTTTATATCCGTTAAATGTACTTCGTAGTTTTATTGAAGCAGATTCAATACTGTCAGTCCCAAATATTCAAAACATTACTAATGAAGTCCTTAAACTCAATAGCGGACAATTTACGCAGGAGCTTACTGCACAAATACAATCTACAGGTAATCAATCTTTAGAAATTACGCAGGAAGTTCCTGCGCAATTTCTAAATGTAGCAAAAACAGTATCTGCCATTTATCAAATAAAGATTGAGAAAATAGAAAATTTATTCTTGGCATCACCGATTGCAAGGATAAATTGGGCAAGCCATATGGTCATACTCAATAATCCGCTTCCATTGGGTGTAAGATACTGGTACATGAAACAATCTGTAGAAATGGGTTGGAGCAGTAATGTGTTGAAAATGCAGCTTGAAAGTAATCTGTATGACAGACAAATTAAGAGTAACAAGGTAAACAATTTCACAGCCACACTTCCGGCACCTCAAAGCGATCTTGCCAATTATCTGTTAAAAGACCCGTATATCTTTGACTTGGCAGGAGCAAAAGAAAAGGCAGACGAAAGGGATATAGAAGAACAGCTGGTAAAGCATGTAACCCGTTACTTGCTGGAAATGGGTAACGGCTTTGCTTTTGTTGCCAGACAGAAACATTTCCAGATTGGGGACAGTGACTTTTTCGCCGACCTGATTCTATATAATATCAAGCTTCACGCCTATGTTGTCGTGGAATTGAAAGCAACGCCATTCAAACCGGAATATGCAGGGCAGTTAAATTTCTATATCAATGTTGTAGATGATAAACTGAGGGGAGAAAATGATAACAAGACCATCGGTCTTTTGCTGTGCAGGGGTAAGAATGAAGTCGTGGCACAATATGCTTTGGCCGGATATGACCAGCCGATAGGTATCAGCGACTATCAGTTGAGCAAGGCTGTACCCGAAAATCTGAAATCTGCCCTACCGAGTATAGAAGAAGTGGAAGAAGAACTGACCTTATTCCTTGACAAGGACAAGAACCCTTAATATTAAAGTATATGGCAGGAAAGATACAGACGATGATTCCCCAATACGGAGAACTCAACAGAATATACAGAGACTATATAGATAATTACGCATTCTCTTTTGACAGGCAGAAATTCATATCGGATTTCTATCAGGAATATAATGACATGAAATCTTTTGAAGCCTCCATACTTGAACTGGTACTTGACAGGCAAAGAGAGCAATACACCTTGATAATAAACAGTCTGAAAACTGAAATAGAAAAGAGCATACAGGCTTATGAGACACGCCCATTAAGTGACAGAGCCGTAGAATATGCTTGCTATCAGCACATGGAAAAGTATTCTCAGGAAATTAAAGCCCAGCTGGATGTTACAAGAAGTCTGAGCAAGCCGCTGAATAAAGCCAACAACAGGTATGATTCCATTGGTTACAGAGAGCATACAGCCGAATAGGAAAAACAGGCAGAGAAAGAATATGAACGCTACAAGGCTGAATATGACAGGGAAAAAACCAAACTGAACGAACTCTATGACCGGCAAAAGGCAGCAAGAACAGAGGCATTCCAATATATGAAGAACTGTTGTGCGGACATATACCGTCAAAGCTGCCTTTTTCTGGATATATTGAAGAAATACATTCCTAACGGAAAGCAAGAGGATAAATCAAGCGAACCAATCAGTCAGCAGGAAACCACAGAAAAACAACAGGAATATTTCAGCATGAAATTACTTTCGCTCATTCATGAGGTGTGCATAGGAGAACAGTTCGAAGAAATTTCCGCCCGGATTTCTATGCCAATATGAGAGAATCTTCAACCCTGCAACTGTAAGCTGAAAATAAAACCGATAGAGAAAATACGTGTATGCTATCTGATATTCCTGATGAGCGAGAAACTCTCCAAACAGGACAGGGACAAATGGAAAGACTGTTTGTAGTTTAATTTACATCCTCGAAGTCTTTTTTGTTCCCATCTTACAGATTTCTATTCAGAATAAGTGAAAGCGGATA
>ULQU01047940.1_pt1 | contig 30730 bp, 21 predicted proteins | sample 1954841 | NCBI WGS metagenome assembly ULQU01 (sample SAMEA4835664, study PRJEB28245) | human gut metagenome | biome: gut microbiome; material: fecal sample | place: Denmark | collected 2008
TCACCGGAAATGCTGAACGGGTATCCGCCGGAATATGCAGTCTGAGCCTTGATGAACTTATCAGGTTGGATGATCCCATTCTTGAGCACCGTCTCAAGGGCGGCAATCCTGCATATAGCGACAAGCGTTTTGAAACATTCAAAGCCCTTCTTCCATATCTTCAGGAGGAGATGAAGCGCAAGCATGTCACGCTGAAGCTGCTTTGGGAGGAATACCGTAATGAGCATCCGGATGACCACTACAGCCTGACACAGTTCCGTTTTCATTACAATCAGAACACAGAGGCCAGGAAGGAGTCGCCATCCACCATACTTGCCGACATGCGTACGGGCGGCGAAAAGCTTTTCCTCGATTTTGCCGGTGATACTATGGGATACGTTGACATGGAAACCGGTGAGGTCGTCCAGTGTCAGGCTTTTGTAGCCACTCTGCCTGCAAGCGACTACGGTTATATCCTCTTCGTACGTTCACAGCGTACAGAAGACTTTGTATATGCCATAACGCAGTGCCTGAAACATCTTGGCGGCGTACCAAAGATGCTTGTCCCTGACAACCTTAAAGCTGCTGTTGTCAAGACCGACAGATATGAGCCTTCACTTAACCGTGTAATGGAGGATATGGCCAATCATTACGGTACGGTCATCATACCGGCACGTCCCGTACACCCTAAAGATAAAAGCAACGTGGAAGGGACCGTGAGGCTTGTCTATATGCGTGTGTTTGCCGAACTCCGCAATGAAACCTTCCATTCACTGGAAGAGCTTAACCGGGCAGCCTCACTCAAAATGAAAGCGCACAACCAGAAACGCATGCAAAAGCATCCTTACACGCGTGAGGAACGGTTCCTTGCCGTAGACAAGCCAAATCTTATGCCACTGCCTGACAGAGATTTTGAGATTGTGTCATATACCGATTTGAAGGTGTCAACCAACTGCTGTATCTATCTTGGACGTGACCAGCACTATTATACAGTACCGTATCAGTATATATCCAAAACCGCACATGTCGCATATACACGCACACTGGTAAAAGTATATGTGGACGGTGAGCTTGTAGCCACTCACCTACGTGATTACAACAGGGGAAAGTATACTATCGTAAAGGAGCATCTTGCAAGCAACTCCCTGGAATACAGAGGGATGAGCGCAAAATCATACATAGAGCGTGCCGAGCGTGCATCCGGCATACTTGGAGATGTAATCCGCCGCATATTTTATTCTTCCACAATGCCTCCGGAGACTCATTACAAGACCTGCGACGGGCTTCTAAACCTGCAAAGGAGCAGTGATCCGGCCGTCTTCCAGAAAGCCTGCGAGACAGCCTTGGATGTAGACAGATGCAGCTACCGCTTTATCCGTTCGCTGGTAGAGAGCAAGTGTGCCGGTGTAGGGCAGCCTTCATCTTCCTTTGCTCCTCCGCAGCACTGTAATATCCGTGGAAAATCACAGTTCAAATGACAGACTTCTAACACTCAAAACAAATAACGATGGATGAAATTATCAATGCTCTAAGAAACCTTAAGATGCCTGGAATGGCCCATTACTGGGCTACCATGCAGGAGACGCGACAGGCAGAGTCGCTCTCCTTGAAAGACGGTCTGCAACTGCTTATACAGGCTGAACTGGATAACCGGAATCAAAGCCGGAATGCCCGTCTGATAAAAAAAGCACACTTCCGTTATCAGGCATCCATAAGCGAAGTTATCTATGACAGCAAGCGTGGCGTGGACAAGCAGAAAGTGCTTAATCTCGCCACTTGTGACTATGTGAAAAACGGGGTATCCATACTTATTACGGGTGCTGCCGGTACCGGTAAAAGCTGGTTGGGTACAGCGTTTGGTCATCAGGCCTGCATGAACGGATATAAGGTTGCTTATTATAACCTGTACAGGCTCTTCGAGGAAATAAGCCTTGCCCGTATATCCAGTACCCTGCATCGTTTCTTCGCCAAGCTGGCACAGACTGACCTGCTTATACTGGACGACTTCGGCATGAAAGTTCTTGACGGACAACAGTTACTTGACTTTATGGAGATTATAGAAGACCGCCATGGACAAAAAGCTACGATCATCATATCACAACTGCCGGTTGCCAACTGGTACGATGTGATGAAAGGCAACACGACTGCAGCTGATGCAATATTAGACAGGTTGGTACACACAAGTGTGCGCTTCGAGCTACAAGGCAGCAGTTTACGTCAAAAAAGACATCAAAACTGCAACGTTACAGACGAAAATCAATAAATTTGCATCGCCATAGGTAAAGAGTATGAAAAGTGAACGGATATCACCGTTTTGGGTGAACGGATATCAACCGTTTTCAGCACTTTTTTTTCTTACGACTACTTTAAATGTTGCCATATCAGATTGATTTATAAGTTATTAAATGGTGTATGTGTGGTGTATGTAAGTTCCGTTTATTTGGCTCATTTTTTGTGGACAAATGCACGAACCGCCTAAAAACAAATTAGGCTGTAATGTCTGAAAAACAGTCCATTACAGCCTAAATCAATGATTATCTTATACTATTTATGCTTCCTCAATAGCAGCCTGCGCCGCCGCTAATCTTGCTACCGGAACGCGGAACGGAGAGCAGGATACATAGTCAAGACCTACCTTATGGCAGAATTTTACGGATGAAGGTTCACCACCATGCTCACCGCAGATACCGCATTTCAGGTCGGGACGTACAGAACGTCCTTTTTCTACAGCCATCTGTACCAGTTGGCCTACACCGTTCTGGTCAAGTACTTGGAACGGGTCTACTTTCAGTATCTTCTTGTCCAGATATACGGGCAGGAAAGAGGCTATGTCATCACGTGAGTAGCCGAATGTCAGCTGGGTAAGGTCGTTTGTCCCGAATGAGAAATATTCGGCGCGTGAAGCGATGCGGTTGGCTGTCAGTGCGGCACGGGGCACTTCAATCATTGTTCCTATCTTGTAGGGCACTTCGATACCTTCTTCCTTGAATACTTCTTTGGCTGTAGCACGGATAATCTCTTCCTGGGCCTCGAATTCATACAGAATACCGATCAGCGGAACCATGATTTCCGGGTGCGGGTCGTATCCTTCTTTCTTCAGTTCGGCTGCGGCCCCCAGGATAGCCCGGGTCTGCATGGCCGTAATTTCCGGATAAGTATTACCCAGACGGCAGCCGCGGTGTCCCAGCATCGGGTTGTTTTCACTCAGACTTTCTACACGCTGGTGGATGTATTCCACCGTCACACCCATGGCATCTGCCATTTCCTGTTGTCCCTTCAAGTCGTGGGGTACGAATTCATGCAGAGGCGGGTCGAGCAGACGTACGTTCACCGGATAACCGTCCATGGCGATGAATATGCCTTTGAAGTCGGCTTTCTGGTAGGGGAGCAGTTTGTCCAGTGCCTTTTTACGTCCTTCTTCGTCATTGGCCAGAATCATTTCACGCATGGCGATGATTTTCTGGTTGTCGAAGAACATATGTTCCGTACGGCACAGTCCGATACCTGTAGCGCCGAATGCGCGTGCCACTTCCGCGTCATGGGGAGTGTCGGCATTGGTGCGTACCTGCATGCGGGTATATTTGTTGCAGAGGTCCATCAGTGTGGCGAAATCGCCCGAAACTTCTGCTGCGCGGGTTGCAATCTTTCCCTGGTAGACTTCACCCGTACTTCCGTTGATGGAGATGAAGTCGCCTTCTTTCAGGACAATACCGTCTATTTCCACGGTGCGGGCCTTGTAGTCCACATTGATGGCGCCTGCACCCGATACGCAGCACTTACCCATACCGCGTGCCACTACTGCTGCATGCGATGTCATGCCGCCGCGGGCTGTCAGGATACCTTCGGCTGCTGTCATGCCGGCCAGGTCTTCAGGAGAGGTCTCGATTCGTACCAGCACAACACGGTGACCGTCGGCACGCCAGCGGGCTGCATCTTCGGCGAAGAATACAATCTGTCCGCAGGCAGCTCCCGGAGAGGCGGGCAGACCACGGGTAAGCACTTTGGCTGTACGTAAAGCGTCCTTGTCGAAAACAGGGTGGAGAAGTTCGTCCAGCTTGTTCGGTTCACAGCGCAGGATAGCGGTCTTTTCGTCTATGAGACCTTGTTTCAGCATTTCCATGGCAATGCGTACCATAGCGGCGCCTGTACGTTTGCCGTTACGTGTCTGGAGGAACCACAGCTTGCCTTCCTGCACGGTAAATTCCATATCCTGCATATCGTGGTAGTGGTTTTCCAGTTTGGTCTGCAAAGCGTCCAGTTCCTTGTAGATTTCGGGCATGGCTTCTTCCATGGACGGGAATCTGGATGCACGTTCCTCTTCGGATATACCCTGCAGCTTTGCCCATCGCTGGGAACCGATTTTTGTGATCTGCTGCGGTGTACGGATGCCGGCAACCACATCTTCGCCCTGCGCATTGATCAGGTATTCACCGTTGAACAGGTCTTCTCCGGTTGCGGCGTCGCGTGAGAAGCATACTCCGGTAGCCGATGTATTGCCCATGTTACCGAATACCATGGCCTGTACGTTTACGGCAGTTCCCCATTCGGCCGGGATACCTTCCATCTTGCGGTAAAGTATGGCGCGTTCGTTCATCCATGAGTCGAATACGGCGCAGATGGCTCCCCAAAGTTGTTCGTAGGCATTGCTTGGGAAATCCTGGCCGGTCTGGGCCTTGACGGCAGCCTTGAAGCGGGTAACCAGTTCTTTCAGGTCGTCAACGTCCAGTTCGTTGTCAAGTTTTACACCTTTCTGTTTCTTTACATCTTCTATAATGGCTTCAAACGGATCGATATCTTCCTTGTTAGAGGGCTTCATGCCTAACACCACATCACCGTACATCTGCACGAAGCGGCGGTATGAATCCCATGCGAAGCGTTCGTTTCCGGTCTTTCTGGCCAGTCCCACAACCACTTCGTCATTCAGTCCCAAGTTCAGAATCGTATCCATCATTCCAGGCATGGATGCTCTCGCTCCCGAACGTACGGAGACCAGCAGTGGATTTTCCACGTCGCCGAATTTGGATTTCATCAAGGCTTCTACACCGGCAATGGAACGTTCCACATCCTCTTTCAGAAGAGTGACCACATCTTCCTTGCCCTTTTCGAAATATTCGTTGCAGACTTCTGTCGTAATGGTGAATCCGGGAGGGACGGGGACACCTATCAGATTCATTTCAGCCAGATTGGCACCTTTTCCGCCCAATAGATTTCTCATATCGGCTTTACCTTCGGCATGACCGTTACCGAAAGTGTAAACACGTTTCTTTTCCATGGTTTTTCTTATTTTTAAGGTTATAAATGTTTTTCAAATAGTCTTTCAATCTCCTCAGGTTAACAGGTTTCCGTCCGTTTCCAGATAGGGAAATCCGGTTGTTCCGACGGCATAACAGAAGGAATGATGGCTGCAAATCTATTCATATTTTATTAATAAACAAATGAAACAAGAAAAATTTACACTATGTTTTGTAATATAGAGTTTGCAAATACAACTTCTTGGAAAATCATGGCAGATTGTCGGGAATAATTTGTAGATTTGCTCCCAAATTGGATTTATAGAAAACAGACGTGGCAAGAAAGAAAAAAGAACTGCCTTTATTGGAAAAGGTAACGATTACGGATGTAGCCGCAGAGGGTAAAGCGGTGGCGAAAGTGAATGACTTGGTGATTTTTGTCCCTTATGTAGTACCGGGCGACGTAGTAGACTTGCAGGTGAAACGTAAGAAGAATCATTATGCCGAAGCGGTGGCAGTAAAATTCTACGAAAAATCGCCGATGCGTACCGAACCTTTCTGTCAGCATTATGGAATATGCGGTGGCTGCAAGTGGCAATGCCTGGCATATGAAGACCAGATCCGTTACAAACAGAAACAGGTTTATGACAATCTGACCCGTATAGGTAAGGTGGAACTTCCCGAATTCAGACCGATACTGGGGTCTGAGAAGACCCGGTTCTACCGGAACAAGCTGGAATATACTTTTTCAAACAAGCGCTGGCTTACCGAGGAGGAGGTGAAGCAGGACGTGAAGTACGACCAGATGAATGCGGTGGGATTCCATATTCCGGGAGCTTTCGACAAGGTTCTGGCCATCGAAAAGTGTTGGCTGCAGGATGATATATCCAACCAGATACGCAATGCGATACGTGACTATGCCTATGAACATGACTATGAGTTCTTCGATTTGCGTAACCAGACGGGTATGTTGCGTAACATGATGGTACGTACCTCTTCTACGGGAGAGCTGATGGTACTGCTGCAGTGCAAGATCACCGATGAGGCCCAGATGGAAAAGATGAAGGAACTGCTGCAGTTCGTTGCCGACAAGTTCCCCCAGATAACTTCCCTGCTGTATGTAATCAATAATAAATGTAACGATACCATCGGCGACCTTGATGTGGAGGTATTCAAGGGGAATGACCATATATTCGAGGAAATGGAAGGGCTGCGTTTCAAGGTGGGACCGAAATCCTTCTATCAGACCAATTCGGAACAGGCTTATAATCTTTATAAGGTGGCGCGTGAATTTGCCGGGCTGACAGGGAAGGAGCTGGTGTACGACCTGTATACCGGGACCGGTACCATCGCCAATTTCGTTTCCCGCCAGGCCGCTAAGGTCATCGGCATTGAATATGTGCCCGAGGCTATCGAGGATGCGAAAGTCAATTCCGCAATAAACGGTATCACCAATACCTTGTTCTATGCCGGCGACATGAAGGATATCCTGACACAGGATTTCATTAACGAACACGGACGTCCGGATGTAATCATTACCGATCCTCCGCGTGCGGGTATGCACAATGACGTGATAGACGTGATTCTGTTTGCGGAACCGAAGCGTATCGTATACGTAAGCTGTAATCCGGCTACCCAGGCGCGCGACCTCCAGCTGCTCGACGCCAAATATAAGGTGATGGCTGTACAGCCTGTGGATATGTTCCCGCATACGCATCATGTAGAGAATGTGGTATTACTGGAAAAGAGAAACAATTGATATGGAGAGAAACGTGTACAGGAAAAAAGGAAATTCAGTTGGACGTCCGGTAGGGCGTGCCGCAACGAAATGTACGGTATATAACGTGACGGAACCGGCCGGACTGATGGAATTCCTGATGAAGAAGATGGACGGAATCAGCCGTACCCGCGTAAAGGCATTGCTTGCCAATCGGGTGGTGATGGTCGACAACAATATACAGCCCCAATATAATTATCCGCTGGAGCCGGGCATGAAGGTGCAGATAAGCAAGGAAAAGCATAACCATGAGTTCCACAATCCGATGTTGAAGATTCTGTATGAAGATGCCTATATCATTGTTGTAGAAAAGAAGGAAGGGCTGCTTTCTGTTGCAACCGATCATCAGAAGGAGCGTACCGCACAGCATATCCTGAACGAATATGTAAAGCGTTCCCACCGCAACAACCGTATTTTTGTGGTCCATCGTCTGGACCGTGAAACCTCGGGTATCATGATGTATGCAAAGGATGAAAAGACCCAACATACCTTGCGCGACAATTGGCACGACATCGTGCACGACCGTCGTTATGTGGCTGTCGTGACGGGTGAAATGGAGAAGGATCAGGGTACGGTACAGTCATGGCTTACCGATCGTAAGCTGTATGTAAGCTCCTCTCCGGTTGATGATGGGGGGAAGTTCTCGGTAACTCATTACCGCACCATCAAGCGTGCCAACGGTTATTCGCTGGTGGAGCTGCAACTGGAAACCGGACGCAAGAACCAGATCCGTGTGCACATGCAGTCGTTGGGGCATCCGGTTGTAGGCGACGACCGTTACGGTTGTGAGACCGATCCGCTGGGACGTCTGGCGTTGCATGCCTTCAAGCTTTGCTTTTATCATCCGGTTACCGGTGAACTGATGGAATTTGAAACTCCGTATCCGGGACCGTTCAAGAATCTGATGTTAAAGAAATAATCTGTCACAAGCCATAAAGAAACAGATGGGGGGCTGCTATCCGACAATCGGATGGCAGCCTTTTTTATATCTGTAAATTGTTCAAGTTATTTTTCGGAAAGAACTTGATTTTCTTTGTGGAAGAACTTGATATTTCGACTAAAACACCTTGACGTTTAAAAGAAATTGTCAAGGTGTTTTGTCTTATTTGTGAAGGCGTTTTGAAATGCACTGAAATTGGTTGAGAGACCAATTGTCATGTATTGGATTTATTCGCCCAATTTCCCGGTACAGCGCAGGTATTCCGTTTCATAGATCTTGTATTGGGTCAGTGCTTCTATGCGGTTGCTTTCGGCCTGTTGCCATTGCGACTGGGCGTCCAGCAGGTCGGTCAGCGTACTGAGGCCGTTGATGTAACGTTCCCGCATTACCCGCAGGTTTTCTTTTGCCTGGTCGCTGCCTGATTCGGCAGTCTGTACCAGGTTGTAGCCGTCAGTCAGGTTCTGGATGGCCTGGCGTGTTTCGATGTCAAGCAGACGTGTGTTCCGTTGCAGGGCAAGCCGTGCATTCTGCAGGTCCAGTTTCGCTTTCTTGACCTTCTTCAGCCCTTCTCCCCAATGGAAGATCGGGATACTGACAGAGGCCATGACCAGTCCGATACCATTGTCCAGTTTCTCTGTGAAAGGCAGGTAGTTGCCCTGCGGGTCGGCCGTCATACCGTTCATCTTGATATTGCCGTAATACGCATATCCGGCCGACAGACCTATCTGCGGCAGAATATCTCCACGTGCCACTTTCACCTGTTGCTCCCGGGCGGCCACCTGCTGTTGCAGTAATTTCAGTTCGGGCCGCAGCGCGATGCTTTCATCCAGTCGGGTAGGAGCGGTTATCCGGATAAGGGTGTCAACGGGAACCGGGTGTGTATCGAACGGTTCACCCAGCGTGTGGCAAAGAGCCATCCGGCAAAGGTCGGCTCCGTTCCGTGCCTTTTGCAGTTGGTAGCTGATTTCACTTCGCTTGGCATTGATACGCAGCAGTTCGTTGTCTATCCCCATACCGGTTTTTACGGCCGTTTCTACCTGTCGGTACAGGGTGTCCATCTGTGTCTGATACGTTTCCAGCATGTGTACCTTCTGTCTGACGGCGATGTAGTTCCAGTAAGACTTGTCGGCTTCGGCTACTACTTCCATCCGGGTTTTCCTCAGATTCTCGGCGGCACTTCCTTTCCCTATCCGGGCCAGTCTGTTACCGGCTATGATTTTTCCGCCGGCATACAGCGGCTGCATGACACTGATACCGGCCAGATACATACCATGCATCTGCAGTTCCATTCCCATCATGTCCATGTCGGGAAACATATACGTGCCCGAAACCATACCGTCTAACTTCGGCAGGTAGGCGCTGAAGGCGATGTCTTTATCCAGTTCGGCCTGTTGCAGGGCGTTGGTCGCCTGCTGTAGTTCCTCATTGCGTTGCAGTGCCAGTTTCCGACATTCGGCCTGTGTGAGGAGCAGTTCTTTCTGTGCGGGTGCCTGTATCGCAAAGCTGACAGTCAGGACACCCAGTAGGATGTATCGTTTCATGAGTGTAGTTGTGTAAGGTTAGATTCCGGTTCCGGTTTGTGGATGCGGAACAATGCGGTGTAGAATATCGGTAGCAGGATCAGAGTAATGAGGGTACCTACCGTAAGGCCACCCATGATGGTGATGGCCATGGAGCCGTACATCGGGTCGTTTACCAGCGGTACCATTCCCACAATGGTGGTGAGCGAGGCCATCAGTACGGGACGTACACGTGAAACGGTGGCTTCCACTACCGCATGGTACGGATGGAAGTGTTCTTCCGTTTGCAGACGGTTGATTTCGTCTACCAGTACGATGGCATTCTTCACCATCATGCCGATGAGTCCCATCATGCCGATGATGGCCATGAAAGTGAACGGTTGGCGGAACAGGAGCAGGGCCGGTGTAATGCCGCAGAATACGAAGGGGAAGCAGAGCAGGATGAGGGATACTTTCCTCCAGCTGTTGAAAAGCAGCAGCAGGACAGCCAGGATGATGAAGATGGTGACAGGCAGATACTTCAGCAGGTTTCCGATGGCGTCTCCCTGCAGCTCACCTTCGCCTACCCAGCGCATGTTATAACCGGCAGGTAGCGGTATGGCTTCGATTTCCGGACGGATGGAAGCTACCACCTTGGCCGGTGTCGCCTCGTAAAGGTCTGTATTGGGGTCACATTCCGCCTCGATGGCCCGTTGTCCGTTCAGCCGGTAGATGTAGTTTTCCTCCCAGTCCAGCCGGATGTCGCGGGCTACGTTGCCGAGGGGTACACTGCGGAACAGGTCGTCCTGCAGTTCATCCATGCTTTTTGCGCCGGTCATGATACCTTTCAGGTCGTTGTTGCTCATGCGCAGGTTTAACGTGCTCCACACCGGAATGTCGTTCAGGTCGGTGATGCGGCTTCCGTCGGCGTTCCGTACCAGCAGGTTGATGACAACGGTTCGGTCCTGGTCGTTCAGTACCCCAATCGGCATTCCGTCGGTGGCGGCCAGCAAGGCATTCCCTACATCGCTCCGTTCAATGCCTGACCGTAATGCGTCTTCGCGTACATAATCGGCTGTCAGCGCCTTGCCTTTAGGTTTCCAGTTGTTTCCTACCGAGTAGGTATCTACATACGGACAGCGGCGCATGATGTCTTCGGCCTGTCGGCTCAGCTCTCTCAGTACTGCCGGGTCGGGGCCTGAGAATTCCACTTCTACCGTATGTGAGGAAGCTATGGAGAAGTTGTATTTGCGGATACGTATGTAAGCGTCCGGGTAGCGTTCACGCAACTGTTTCCGCACGCCGGGAATCTGTTCCATTACTGTCTGGTAATCTTTACAGTCTACCATCAGTTCGCCGTAGCAGTCTCCTCCCGATGTCATGGGGCGTACCAGGCAGTAGTGTGCGGGGGCGCTTCCCATGCTGGCGGCCACCCGTTCGATGGCCGGGTTTTGTCTGAGCAGTTCCGACATTTCCTGCAGGTCGTGGCGTACCCGGTTCGGGTCTGTCTGTGCGGGCAGGTAGTATTCTACGATGAACTGTTTGTAGTCGAAGTCGGGGAAGAAAAGATTCTTTACCCGGGTCATCCCGAAGATGCAGAGTGCCAGAACGGCGGTAGCGGTGACAAGTGTCGTTTTCTTATGTCCGATCAGGAAGCCGATACTCCGGCGGATGAACCGGTGGACAGGTGAGTTGTGTACTTCCTGCTTTTGATCCTCTTGCTTTTCATGGATGGGTAACCACGATTTGGCGCAGATAGGGACCTGGGTCAATGCCAGTACCCAGCTGGCCAGCAGGCTGACGCAAAGTACCAGAAACAGGTCGCGTGCGTATTCTCCGGCCGAGTCGGGTGAGAGATAGACCGCCAGGAAGGTTGATACAGCGATGACAGTAGCTCCCAACAGCGGCATGGCGGTGTGTTGCCCGATGCGGTAGAGGTATGTTTCCGGTCCGAGTCCCCGTTTCTTGTCGATTAAAATACCGTCCATGATGACGATGGCGTTGTCTACCAACATTCCCATGGCCACGATGAATGCTCCCAAGGAAATGCGTTGCAGGGTAGTGCCGCACATTAGCAGGATGGGGAAGGAGACTGCGATAGTCAGTATCAGTCCGAAGCCGATGATGATTCCGCTGCGGAATCCCATGGTGAATACCAGTACCAGGATGACAATCAGGACCGATTCTATCAGGTTGACCATGAACGAGCTGATGGCCTCATTCACCTTGTCGGGTTGGAAGAATATCTTTTCCGTTTCCATGCCTACGGGTACTTCCCGCATGATTTCTGCCAGCCGTCTGTCTACGGCTTTTCCCACATCGGGCACGATGGCGTTTTCCTCCAGGGTCAGGCAGATGGCCAGTGCCGGTTTCCCGTCTACAAAGAAACCGTTCCGCTGCGGTTCGGAGTAGGTGCGTTCTATCTGTGCCACATCTTCCAGCCGGATCTGTTTTCCTTGCGGGGTACTGATGAGCAGGTTGCGGATGTCGGCTTCATCGGTTACGGCACTGCCCACATGGAGCTGTATCCGGTCGTTCCCGTCCAGGTAGCTGCCGGCATTCACTGTCTTTCCGGCATTTTGCAGGCTCATCATGATCTGGGTAGGGATGATGCCGTTGCGTGCAATCTTTTCTTTCGACAGGGTGATGTTGATGACTTCGTCCCGGTTGCCGCTGATGAGGATACGTTTCACACCTTTCACTCCCAGCAGCTCCCGTCGGATCAGTTTGGCATATTTGTACAGTTCGGGATAAGAATATCCGTCGCCTCTGAAGGCGTAGAAAATGCCGTATACATCCATCATGTCGTCCACCACAATCGGGTCGTAACATCCTTGGGGAAGTTTGGAGCGGCTGTCGTTCACTTTCCGTCGCAACAGGTCGAAATGCTGCTCCAGGTCTTTTTTCAGGACAGTCATCTGGAATTCCACGGTGAAGGTAGCCATTCCGTTCTGACACTCCGACTTGATTTTCTTGACGTTGGGAAGTGCACGGAGTTCTTCTTCCATCATTTGCGCTACTTTCAGTTCCACTTCGTGTGCATTGGCACCCGGATAAGGAACGATGACCATGGCCTGTTTCACTGATACGGCCGGATCCTCCAGTTTAGGCATCTGCAGGAATGACAGTATTCCGGCTATCAGGATACCTGTCATGAGCGACCAGAACAGCGTGGGCCGTTTGACAAAGAATTCGGTAAGTTTCATCAGATAAGTCCTCCTACATTGGTTTTACTTTCCGTGTCTGTTACACGTACCTTCTCTTTTTCCTGCAAGGCATTCACGCCTGCTTTCACTACCTGTTCTTTTCCGTTGAGACCGGCAGAGATAATGGCAGCTCCGGTACCGTCTATTCCGCTGCATACCACTTTCCGTCTGCTCACGGTAGAATCGGTTTCCACGACCCAGACGTAGGTTTCCTCCTGTTGGCGGACAATGGCGTGCAAGGGTAGGGTAAACGTTTTCCCGGTACTGTCAGTCCCGTTTATACGGATGGTAATGCCGATGTTCATTCCGGCGCTGAGCCGTGTATCGGGCTTTCCGTCGAAAGCCAGTTTCATCTGATACAGCTGGTTTCCGTCGGCTTTCGGGGTAATGCTTATGATCTGCATCGGCATTTCTCCGGCATTCCTGAAAGAGGCCCGGCTGGTGATTTGTCCGAAGCGGGAACGTAACAGATAAACATCGGCCGGCAGTTCGGTCTCTACTTCTATCCGGTGCACATCCAGCAGGTTGATGACCGGTGTACCGGCATCCACCATTTCGGCCGGAGCGAAGTTTACGCTCTGTACATATCCGTCCGTGGGTGCATACAGACGGGTATACTCCAGCTTGTTCCGGTTGACCTGTAATTGCACTTTCAGTTGCTGCAATCCGGATACCGCTTTTTCATAGTCGTTTACCGATACGCTTTTACTGCGGTAGAGGGCTTCCAGACGCTTCACCTCATCTTCCAGTTGCCTGTATTGTATTTCCAGCGCTTCTACTCCCAGTTTGTAGTCGGCGTCGTCCAGACGGGCGATAAGCTGTCCTTTTCTGACATAATCGCCTTCCTTTACCACTATCTGTTCGATTTGTCCGGGTGTCTTGAATCCCAGACTGATGTCGTGACTTTCCCGTACTACCCCGGAAAAATGTTTTACACGTTCAGCTCCGAAACGGACGGGAGTAGTGACCATAACGCTACGGGTGAATGTCTCTGCGGGTTTCTCGGTACATCCGTTTGCCAGGCAAAGGACGACCGGAAGCAAAAGTAATTTTTTCATGTCGGTGGATTTTAGGTTCTTTATGGGCAAAGGTCAGTTTTTTTGTCTTTTCTTTCACGACCTTATCAACCTGAAAAATGTCCTAAAGTTCGGATTTATCTGTAGTTTTATAGGATATGATTCTAGATTTCTGTTCCAAATGCCTATCTTTACACGACTTGTAGAGAATGGGGTATGAAAAAAGAAGATTCTCCTTTTAAGGTGTTGCATTTGTTGATGCTTCCTGATACGGAGCATACGTTGACGTACGGGGATAAACTGGTTCTGATGGACAATATAGGTGTCAGTCCTGAAATGAATTCCGTATCCGATTTCGTATCCACGTCTTATCCGTTCAAGCTGACGTTTGCATTAGCTATGTTCTGTCGGCGCGGATTTATGAGGGTTCGGTTGAATCTGAAGGAATATACATTGGCCGAAAATGATGTATTGGTGGTATTGCCCGGTTCCATTGGTGAGTGTCTGGAAATCAGTGCCGATATGGAACTGGTTCTCATCGGGTTGTCCGACTATTGGCCGATGAGGGAACAGCAGACTTCTTTGACTATGGATTTTCTGAAATTCTTTACTTCCACCGCACTGATGCACATTTCTCAGGCAGATATGGAGGAGAGCATGCATCTGTATTACCTGATGCGGGCCAAACTGGAACAGCCCGACTATGTCTACAGGCTGGAAGCGGTAACTGGCTATTTGCAGGTATTGTTCTATAATTCCTATCAATGGATATCCGAGTATAACCGGCGGCATTCACAACAGGTGGAGAACCGGCAGCAACAGTTGTTCGACGCCTTTCTGAAACTGGTACAGGCTCATTACACGGAACATCGCAGCATGACCTACTATGCCGGGGAACTTTGTCTCACCCCTAAGTACCTGTCGCAAGTCATTCTGGAAGTGAGCGGGCGCTATGCGACAGATTGGATCCGCGATTATGTGATTCTGGATGCGAAGGCATTGTTGAAGAGCGGGAAATATACCGTACAGCAGGTTGGTGACCTGCTTAATTTTTCGAATGCTTCTTTTTTCGGTAAATATTTCAAGGCGGCAGTGGGATGTACCCCGCGGAAGTATATGCTGCAGTAATAGGACTTTTCAGCATGAAAAGTTATTGGATTGATATCGGGTAAAACAGCCGTAATCACGGTTCATCAATGATTTTCCGTGCAATCCAGGCACATGCTTCCGCATCACACAAGGCATGATGATGTTGTGACAGGTCGTATCCGCAACGTAAAGCTACAGTCTGCAGTTGATGGTTGGGCAGCTCCTTCTTGAATGTTTTACGTGAGGCCCGGCAGGTACAATAGAATGTATAGTGTGGATATTCCATGTGGTATGCTTCGAAAACGGCTTTCAGGCATCCTTCATCGAACGGACTGTTATGTGCTACCAGCGGGAGTCCGGCAATCTGTGGAGCTATTTCGGCCCAGACTTCAGGAAAGGTATGTGCCCGGCAGGTATCCTGGTAGGTCAATCCGTGGACTTGGGTGTTCCAATAGCTGTAATAGTTGGGGTACGGACGGATGAGCCTGTATATCTTTTGTTCAATGACTCCGTTCCTGACTATTACTACACCCACACTGCATACGCTGGAACGTTCTCTGTTGGCTGTTTCAAAATCAATGGCTGCGAAATTTTCCATAATTGGAGGATCAAATTGCTTCTGTGTGCGAAGTTACAAAGAAAATGCAGGAAAAAAGAAGAGTCCGGGAGCTTTATGGAAAGAATCTGGGATGGAATGTATGGAATTTATGTTCAGAATTGTACGGGGTGTCCGGAAACGGACACCCTTGTTTTTTGTCAGTCTATTGTACATTAGTGTGTTATGTATATGGCATGGTCTTTGTCTGAGGAACTGTGTCGCTAACAATAAACTTGATTATGGATAGAGAAATACCGAAAGAAGTGCGTTCGAGGGAACGTAATAAAAGGATTGTAAAATATGGAGGTATCGGTGGAGGATGTGTGGCACTCTGTATCGTGCTGATTTCATTGATGCGCAGCAGCGTGAAGGAAAAAGACCTGGTCTTTTCGGAAGTGAGCCAGGGTACTATTGAAGTGAGTGTCAGTGCATCGGGAAAGGTCGTTCCGGCATTTGAGGAAATCATCAACTCGCCTATCAATACCCGTATACTGGAAGTCTATAGAAAAGGAGGGGATAGTGTAGATGTGGGTACACCTATTCTGAAACTGGATCTGCAGAGTGCTGAAACCGAATACAAGAAGTTGCTGGATGAAGAACAGATGAAACGTTACCAGTTGAAACAGCTGGAAGTGAACAACAATACGTTTCTGAGTGATCTGGAGATGCAGGTGAAGGTGGCCGAGATGAAGGTGAACCGCATGGAAGTGGAACTCCGGAACGAACGTTATCTGGACAGTCTGGGTTCCGGTACGACAGACAGGGTACATCAGGCGGAACTGAACTTCAAGACCGGAAAGCTGGAACTGGAACAGTTGCATCAGCAGTTGGCCAATGAACGGAAAGTAAAGGCTGCCGACCTGAAGGTGAAGCAACTGGAATATGAGATTTTTCTCAAGGGCTTGGCCGAGACCAAGCGGACACTGGATGATGCGCAGGTGCGTTCGCCACGGAAAGCTATCCTGACGTATATCAATAACCAGATAGGAGCACAGGTGACCGAAGGTTCACAGATAGCGGTCATTTCCGATTTGAGTCATTTCAAGGTGGAAGGTGAGATAGCAGATACATACGGCGACCGTGTAGCTGCCGGTGGAAAAGCCATTGTCAAGATTGGCAGCGAGAAACTGGAAGGGCAGGTGAGCAGCGTGACACCTCTGTCGAAGAACGGGGTCATTTCCTTTACCGTGCAGTTGGCCGATGACAGTAACCGTCGTCTCCGTTCGGGATTAAAGACCGATGTCTATATAATGAATGCCGTCAAGGAAGATGTGTTGCGTATAGCCAACGCCAGTTATTACGTAGGCCGTGGTGAATATGAGCTTTTTGTAGCGGACGGTTCGGGTGAACTGGTGAAACGGAAAGTACAGTTGGGTGATTCCAATTTCGAGTATGTGGAAGTGGTCTCCGGACTTCAACCGGGTGACCGGGTAGTGGTGAGCGACATGAGCCAGTATAAGAACAAGAATAAACTGAAATTGAAAAAATAAGGTAATACCGGAGTTCCATATGTAAATGGCTCCTTGAAACGAAAAAGAAAATCGTATGTTAAAGAATTATTTCAAACAGGCTTGGACACTGATGCGGCAGAACCGCCTCTTTACAGGTATCTATGTGGTGGGCACAGGACTGTCCATAGCGTTGGTGATGACGCTGTTCATTATCTTTTATGTCAAGTTTGCACCCATTTATCCCGAGTATAACCGCAACCGTACATTGGTGCTCAAACCGGTGAAGCGTTATCCTAAACAACAACCAGACCATTGGAATATCAATGGAGGTGTAGCTTATTATGTGGTAGACAAGATGTTGCCTAGACTGCCTCATGTGGAGCAGGTGGCAGGTAGCATGCCTGGTTTTTGGATTACTTGTCAAGTGTCGGTTGCCGATATGCAGCCTTTGAAAATAAATCCCCGTTTCGTTAATGGAGCCTTTTGGCAGGTATTCCCGTTCCGTTTCATCGAGGGCCATCCTTTTACACAGAAGGATGTGGAGGCCCGTGCGTTGGTGGCAGTGCTGAGTGAGTCGACCGCCCGCCGGCTTTTTGCTGCGGCCGACGGGGTGGTGGACAAGCATTTCACCTTTAATGGTAGAGACTACCGTGTGTGTGGGGTGGTGCATGATGTTTCCAATGCGACTCCCGAAACTGTGGCCGACCTGTGGATACCATTACTCAACACACAGGAGATCAGTGAAGAACTGGACGAACAGGGGCTGCTGGGTAATGTCTTTGCCTATTTATTGGTTGACCGTGCAGAAAATCTGGAAGAGGTGCGTGACGAGGTGCAGGATGTGTTCCGCCGTTATTCCCAGCAGGATAAGGAGTATGAATATGATTTGATGGGGCAACCCGACCCGTATTGGGTGAGTACCTTCCGCCAGGATCTGGACCGGGCTCCCGATATGACCGAACAGACGAAAAGCTTCCTATATATTCTCTTGGCCCTGCTTTTTATTCCGGCGTTGAATTTAAGCGGTATGATATCCTCTCGCATGGATAGTCGTATCTCCGAGTTGGGCATCCGCAAGGCCTATGGGGCTAATCGCTGGTGTTTGCTCAAGCAGGTGTTGACCGAGAATCTGCTTCTTACTTTCACCGGGGGGATGCTTGGTTTGTTGTTTTCTTATGTGATTGTGTTGACGGCCAGTGACTGGATATTGACGTTGTTCGACAAAAATATCTATTCGGGTTCGGTAAATACTTCACTCACCGGAGAAATGCTGTTCAATCCCATGGTCTTTGGTTGCACTTTTGCCGTGTGTCTGTTGCTCAACGTAGTTTCGGCATTGATACCGGCCCTGTGGGCATTGAAGCATCCTATAGTAGCGTCATTGAATATGAAAAGATAAATATGTGTTATGTTACAGACTATTTTACATCAGCTTTGGAATCAGCGCCGTCAGAACGGCTGGATATTTATAGAATTGCTGGCCGTCAGCTTTTTCCTTTGGACGGCTATTGATCCCGTTTATGTTCTGACAGCCAATTATCATATTGACAAAGGATACAATCCCGAAGGTCTCTATGTAGTAAATATCGGCGTTTATGATGAAACACACGGCAACTATGATCCGGCCATGGCAACCGATTCAATGACGAAGGAAGCTTATTGGCGTATAGCCCGTATTGTCCGTGACCAGCCAGAAGTGGGCAGCTGGAGCATTTCTACCAGCTGGAGTTTCCCGAACAGCAATTCATGGAATGGTACCCAGCTTTTTACCGATACGGCTTCATTGCACCGGGATAAAGGCTATGTGCATGCCCAGCAATATCATTTTGTGGCGGCCGAGGGCAGCAATATGTTTCATACTTACGGCATGAAGGATGCCCGTACAGGCGGTGAAATGGTGTTGTTGCCACAAACGGGAAATAAAGCATACATTTCGGCCAGGCTGGCACAACTGCTTTTCGGTACTACCGATGTGGTAGGAAAGAAAATCTATGAAAGCGAACAGGGCATTGAAGTGGCGGGCGTTTTCTGCAATTTCAAGCACCGGGATTATGAGCAGCCTTATCCACTTATTGTCCGCATGTATAGCGATATGCAAGGTGGCTCTTATATGCCGTGGATGTACAATTTTGTCATTCGCCTGAAACCGGGCGTGGATGCATCGGCTTTCAAGCAGCGTTTTCAGCAGGAGGTCGCACCGTTGCTTTCGGTGGGTAACTTCTATTTTAATGGTTTGCAGGATTTTTCCGATTTGAGTGATGCGTATGCCGTGCGAAGTGGGGTGACCAATAAGTTGCGTTTGCAATACGCCTTGACAGGATTCGCCTTGTTTTGCATCTTCCTGGGTATGGTAGGTACTTTCTGGATACGTAGCAATGCACGCCGCGAAGAGATAGGTGTGATGCGCAGCATGGGAGCCTCGCAGGCATGCATTGTACGGCAGTTTCTTATTGAAGCATGGCTGCTGGCAACGATTGCTTTTGCTGTAACCATTCCTTTCCTGTTTTATCACGCATATACCAACGGTATGTATACTTTAGAGATGAGTGAATATTTCGTGCCCGATCCAGCCTATGGACAGAACCGGTTTGGCTTTCACTTTACCGTGGTTTTGCTGTTCAGTTACCTGATATTGCTGTTGGTTGCGCTTATTGGTACCTATATTCCGGTACGTAGAGCGGCCCGTACGTTGCCGGCCGATGCGTTGCGCGATGAATGAAACGTACGATAAAAATGGATAGGATGTCCGGAAACGGACACTTTCTATCTTGATAATATTCAGATAATCAATGGGAAGCATTTCTGGCATGACTTTTGATTCTCTGATTATGAAATTTGAAAATGTATTACTTAATAATGATTAGATTATGAATATGATTGAATTGACTGGAATCAATAAGATTTACCGAACTAACGAAATAGAGACTCAGGCGTTGGAAAACGTGAATCTGAATGTGGAAAAAGGAGAATTCCTCAGTATTATGGGACCTTCCGGATGTGGAAAATCAACGTTGCTTAACATAATGGGATTATTGGATACGCCGACGAGCGGAACCATTCAGATAGCCGGTACGCGGGTAGAGGGTATGAAAGATAAGGAACTGGCCGCTTTCCGTAACAAGAATCTGGGATTCGTTTTCCAGTCGTTCCATCTGATTAATTCATTGAATGTGATAGATAATGTAGAACTTCCGCTTCTATACCGGAAAGTTTCGGCCAAAGAACGCCGGCATCTGGCCGAAGAGGTGCTGAAGAAAGTGGGTTTGAGCCACCGTATGCGGCATATGCCTACACAGCTTTCCGGTGGCCAGTGCCAGCGTGTAGCGATTGCCCGTGCCATTGTCGGAAATCCGGAAATCATTCTGGCCGACGAACCGACCGGTAACCTGGACTCCAAGATGGGTGCCGAAGTCATGGAGTTGTTGCATCAGCTCAATCAGGAAGACGGGCGCACCATTGTAATGGTGACACACAATGAGGAGCAGGCCAAACAGACTTCACGTACGGTACGTTTCTTCGACGGGCGCCAGGTGGAATAACAGGTTTCAAATGAATCTGATCAGGATAAATAAGCTTGTGAAAAAGAAAAAGATAATATAAATATGTTTAGACAATATATCAGACAAGCCCTCTGGCATCTGCGTGAAAATCCTGTCATCAGTTGGATTTCCATACTGGGTACCGCACTCTCCATCTGTATGATCATGGTTATCGTCATTACCCTGCGGGTGCGTACGGCCGATTGCGAACCGGAGGTGAACCGCAGCCGTTCACTATACGTCCCCAATATGTCCTATCGTGCCAAAGGCGATATGAGTGGCAGTTCTGCCAATTCGAGAATGTCGGTGCAAACGGGCCGTGAATGTTTTAAGGCGTTGACAACAGCCGAAGCTGTTACCCTTGTGTCATCTCCCAGTAAGGTAAAGGCCTTATTACCGGCCGGTGCCAAGACGACTGTTGACATGGTGCAGACCGACGAAGACTTCTGGCAGGTGTTTCAATTCCGCTTTCTCGATGGCAAGCCCTTTACGGCAGCCGATTTGAACAGCGGTCTGCCTCGTGCCGTCATTGCCGCTTCGGTGGCCCGCCGCCTGTTCGGGCGGACGGATGTCAGCGGACAGCATATTGAATTGAATTACGTGGATTTCCAGGTGTGCGGCGTGGTGGCCGACGTTTCCATGCTGGCTACAGATTCCTATGCCCAGGTGTGGATACCCTACACGGCCGGTGATGCCGAGGCCAATTCGTGGGGCTACAACCTGATGGGGCCGATGCGTGCCGTTATCCTGGCTCATAGCAGGACGGATTTTCCGGCCATACGTCAGGAATGTGAACGCCTGCGGCAGAAATACAACGACGCACAAGACGGGGTAGAGGTGTTTTACCGCGGACAGCCTGATACACAGTTCACTCATCTTTACCGTACATGGAGCCAGGAGCCCGATATTCAAGGCGTAGTTCTACGTTATGTCGTCGTAATGCTCATTCTACTTATTGTACCAGCCATCAACCTGAGCAGCATGACTCTTTCACGCATGCAGAAACGAATGGCGGAAATTGGGGTACGCAAAGCCTTTGGTGCTACGGCAAACGAGCTGATGCAGCAAGTATTCTGGGAGAATCTGCTCCTGACCTGTGTAGCGGGTCTGCTGGGGTTGCTCCTGAGTTATGCCGCGACTTATCTATTGAACGGTTTCCTTTTCGGTAACTCAACCAATGCTTATTTGTCGGGCGAGACCAGCTTGACGGCGGGTGCCCTGCTTAGCCCGTGGATATTTATGGCTGCCTTTATTTTTTGTCTGCTGATGAATCTGCTCAGTGCGGGTATTCCTGCATGGCGGGCATCAAGAATGAATATTGTGGAAGCGATTAACGGTAAGGTGCATTAAAAAGCAAAAAATATGATCAGAAAACTATTGATTCAAATACGAAACGAATGGCGGAGCAACTTTTTCCTTGCTCTGGAACTGCTGGTGGTCTTTGTGGTGCTGTGGTACATTGTGGACTGGTGTTGCACGACGGCACGTGTTTATTTTGCACCGATGGGTTTTGATACCGAGCATTGTTACGAGGTGACGGTGAACCGTCTGACACCTAATTCTGCTTTGTATGACCCTAATCAGACCGTGGAAGACAACATGGATGCCTTGCTGGAGATAGCCGAGCGTCTGCGTCATCGTCCCGGCGTGGAAGCGGTAGCCATTTCGCAGAACAGTGTTCCCTATAGTGACGGTAGTAATGGCATCGACACTTTTGTAGATACGGTGCCTGTTCATGCCATGCTTCGTTTGGTTCAACCGGACTATATGCGCCTGTTCCACATTCAAGGAGTAGCCGTACAAGGAGCTGACGGGAAGACGGTGCGGACTACGAGTTCCGACTCGCTGGCTGCTGTGCTGGATCCTGGTACAATGATTCTGTCACGTAACGTAGCCGCTCGCTATGAGGCACTCGGCATGCCTGATGCCACTCCGTTGCTTGGCCGACAATTGCCCATGTGGACGATGGACAGCGACTCTCGTCCGCGTGTAGCCGGCATTGCCGAACCTATGCGCTGGAATCATTTCGAGACGTCCGACCAGTGGGGAGGCCCTTTCATTGCTATCAGTTTCTCTCGTTCGCATATGATAGAATATGAGAATCCGGCTTACCTGCAACTGAGCCTACGCGTGAAACCCGAAGCCGACCACGGATTCGTGGAGCAACTGATGGCTGATGCCGACCGTCTCTATCGTATAGGCAATATTTATATTCTTGACATCCAGCCTTTCACTCAATTGCAATATGTCAGTGAACTGGAGGATGTGAACGAGGTGCGGACACAGCTCTGTATTCTGTGCTTCCTGCTGCTCAATATCTTTTTGGGCGTTATCGGTACCTTCTGGTTCCGTACGCAGCATCGCCGTCAGGAAGTTGCTCTCCGCATGGCGATAGGCAGTACACGCCGAGGTGTCTTCGTACTTCTGATAACTGAAGGCCTGTTGCTTCTGATACTGGCCACCGTGCCTGCTGCCCTTATTGCGCTGAACATTGGTTTAGCTGAACTGGTGGATGTCGAGAAACTGCCTTTCGATGCTTTCCGTTTCTTCTCCTCCTTACTGCTTTCGTTTCTGCTTATGACATTGATGATAGTGTTGGGTGTCTGGTATCCTGCCAGTCGGGCCATGAAGGTACAGCCTGCCGAAGCCTTGCACGATGAATGATAAGAATGTGGAATCTTTAAAAAGACTCGGGTATGAGGTATTCTTTTGGACATAGTTTACGGTTACTCTTGAACCAGTTGAACCAGCACCGTTTCTATACGGCGGTGTGTGTAGTAGGAACGGCAGTTACCATGGCCTTTGTGATGGTGGTGGTGATGGTTTATGATTTCCGTACGGCAGATGTAGCACCGGAGACATGTCGTAGTCAGGTACTTTACAACTATGGCACTCAGTGTATGCGTCCCGACGGTACAAATATGTGGGGATACCGGGGATTGGGACCGACAGCCTTCCATGCTTTTTTTGACGACCTGCCGGGGGTGGATGAACTGACCTTTCACGGAGGTCTGCAGAAGGCAGTGTGTGCCTTGCCTGCCTCGTCCGACCGTTATCCGGTATTGCTCCGTCCCGTAGCGGCCAACTGGTTTGATTTCTTTCGTTACGATTTCCTGGCTGGACGTCCGTTTACTCAGGCTGAGTATGATGCCGGACGGGCTGCTTTCGAAACGGCGGATGACGAGTGGCGGAGCGTCCGCAACCGGGATGACGGTGTGGTACGCCGGTTTGTCGTCATCAGTGAAAAACTGGCTGGTGAGTTGTTCGGAGGAACCGTCGAGGCGGTAGGCAAGCAATTCCTACTGGATTTCCAGGAAGTCCGTGTCGTAGGTGTGGTACGTAATGTCAGCTCCATTTTCCAGACAGCATATGCCGATGTATGGGAACCGTTTACGTTGACCTACGAAGAAAATGTGGATCCTTCTATCAGTACCGGCGGTCTGATAGGATTTCATTATACCGTCCTCCACTTGTCGCCAGATACTTCAGCGGAGGAAGTACGTGCTGAAGTGAATCGCCGGATGGAACAGCTAAACAAGCAGGGACTGGAGTATATCCTTCAGGATCCGCGTCTGTATACGCATACGGAGTATACCTTTTTCCGTGATGGAAGTATCAATGCGGGACTGGTTTATGGATTGTTGCTGGTGATTCTGCTGGTAGTGCCCGCCGTGGGCATATCAGGACTGGTTCACGCCCAGATGCAGAGCCGGTTGGGCGAGATAGCCATCTGTAAGGCGTATGGGGCTTCCAATGCCGATATTATCGGACGATTGTTTTTCGAGAGTCTGTCTACCACCTTGATAGGAGGCGTGTTGGGGTATGGATTGTCGTGTGCGTTGGTATTGGCAGGTGGTGCATGGTTGTTCGGTACAGGGGGTGTGGAACTGGAAGGTATCGTGTTGGGTAGCGACTTGTTGTTGCGTCCGTCGTTGTTCCTGACGGTACTGGCGGCTTGTCTGGTGTTCAATGCCTTATCCGTATTGTTGCCCGCATGGATAGCCGTACATAGAAGTATTTCATATACATTGACGGGAGGAGAATAAGTTATGTGGAAACAGATTTTCAATCAGATATGGAACCAGCGGCGTACCAACGCCTGGCTTTGGGCCGAATTATGTATCGTGACCGTATTGTTGTGGTATGGTATCGATGTAGTGTATAATTTCGAAGGGGCGGCCTGGAAATCCAAAGGATATGATACCTCGTGTGTGTTCGACCTGACGATGGGTACCAAACCGTTGGAGTTCATTAACGATACAGACAATCGGCGGGCCGGAGAAGATTTCACCTACTTGTATAACCTGATAAAGGATTATCCCGGGGTAGAAGAAGTTTGTGCCTATTACGGGAGTGTCCCTTATACGAATGAGGTAATGTCCGAAGGATATGCGCCACATACTGATTCTACGAATGTCGTAAATTGTTACATCAGATATGTGACATCTTCCTACTTCAAGGTATTCCGCCTGAATCCTTTGGCCGGGCAGTTGGATGAGAAGCACTGGTCACCGGCCGAAAATCCTGTTCCCGCACTGATGAGTGTTGACTTGGTGGATTCTCTGTTCCAATTGCCTCATGCGGGTGATGCGGTAGGCAGGACTTGCTTCAATCCCTATTGGTTGAGCACGAAAAATCCGGTGACCAATTACCGGGTGGCCGCCGTTCTGCCCCGACACAAGCTGGGTGACTATGAGCGATATGAACCTTTCATTTACTTGCCTGCCGATAAGGCCTTGTTCTGGCAGCATGTGGCGATACGGGTTTCGCCCGATCATGTAGCAGGATTTGCCGAGCGTTTCCGGCGTGACATGCAGCCGGTATTCGACCGCGGAATCTTCTATTTGGATAATATCCGCTCGTATGACGATATGAAGGAGGCTTATGACGTTCAGGAAGGAACGGTAAATTACCTCAATACAGTTTATGCCGTGGCAGCTTTCTTTTTGTTTAATGTCTTTCTGTGTGTCTTTGCTACCTTCTGGTACCGTACCCGAAAGCGTCGTTGTGAGATAGCTTTGCGTATGGCATTGGGAAGCAGCCGACGGGTGTTGATGCGGTATTTTCTGTTGGAAGGGCTTACTCTTCTGCTATTGGCGGTGATACCGGCCCTGGTGATTGCCTTCAATATCCAATGGGCCGATCTGACGGTGCATACGTTGCTCGATGTTTCTGTGATACGTTTTGTGGAATGTTTCGGAGGAGCGTTCCTGCTCATGGCTCTGATGATTGTCCTGGGTATCTGGTATCCTGCCCGACGGGCCATGAAGGTGCAGCCTGCCGAGGCCTTACATGATGAATAATTTTTGTAGAATCCTATGATCCTGAAAATATGAAACGAACTTTTTTACTTATTTGTTCTTTACTCTCTCTTGACACGGTGTTTGCAACCGGAGAAACAGAAACTCCGGTGCGGCAACGTACCATTACGTTGGATGAAGCCATTACTTTGGCACGCGTACAGAGTGTGGATGCCGCCGTGGCTTTGAACGAGTTGAAGACTGCTTACTGGGAGTACCGCACTTTCCGTGCCGATTTGTTGCCCGAAGTGAATTTTACGGCTACCCTGCCTTCATACAACAAAAGTTACAATTCTAATCAGCAGGATGATGGTTCGTACACTTTCGTGCGGAACAACTACTTACAGATGAACGGACAACTTTCCATCGATCAGAATATCTGGTTTACAGGAGGTACCCTGTCATTGAATACGTCGCTTGATTTTCTTCGTCAGATGGACGGAACGGTGGGGAATCGCTTCATGTCCGTACCGGTTGCCCTGACTTTGAACCAGCCTATCTTTGGCGTGAATAACATCAAGTGGAACCGTCGTATCGAACCGGTACGCTATGCCGAGGCGAAAGCAGCCTTTCTGAGTGCGACCGAAGAGGTGACAATGACTACCATCAACCATTTCTTCAATCTCCTGCTGGCACGCGAGAATGTGGCCATTGCCCGCCAGAACCTGGCCAACGCCGAGAAGCTTTACGAAGTGGCGAAGGCAAAACGACGTATGGGGCAGATCAGTGAGAACGATTTGTTGCAACTGGAGCTGAATATGCTGGACGCTCGTTCTACACTGACTTCGGACGAAAGCTCTCTGAAGAGCAGTATGTTTACTCTCCGTTCTTTTCTTGCGTTGGGCGAAGACGAGGAACTGGAACCGGTAGTGCCCGATTCGGTGCCCGATGTACGTCTTGACTACGACGATGTGCTCCAGAAGGCACTGGCCAACAATTCTTTTGCCCACAACATCCGCCGGCGTCAGCTGGAGGCCGATTACGAGGTGGCCAAGGCGAAAGGAAACATGCGTGAAATCACCCTTTTTGCCCAAGTGGGTTTTACCGGTACGGATAACCGCTTCGACAGTGCTTACCGACGCCTGAAGGATAATCAGGTGGTAGAGGTCGGGTTCAAGATTCCGATACTGGACTGGGGAAAACGCCGCGGACAGGTAAAGGTGGCACAGAGCAACCGAGAAGTGACCGCAAGCAAGCTGCGTCAGGAGTCGATGAACTTCAATCAGGATATTTTCATTCTGGTGGAGCAGTTCAACAACCAGCAGACCCAGCTTCACCTGGCCGATAAAGCCGACCGTATCGCCCGGAAGCGTTATCACACCAATGTGGAGACTTTTCTTATCGGAAAGATTTCCACCCTCGATCTGAACGATTCTCAGAGTCAGAAGGATGAGGCACGCCGCAAGCACATCAACGAACTCTTCTACTACTGGTATTATTACTACCAGCTACGTAGCCTGACACTTTGGGATTTTGTTGCCAATACGGGCATTGATGCCGATTTTGAGAAAATAGTCAGAAGATAAAACCGCGGAATAGGCGATTTATATTTACTTTTGCCGATGTTATGATACTGATAATTGATGATGATAGTGCAATCCGTTCTTCGCTCAGCTTTATGCTCAAGCGGGCGAAGTACGAGGTTCTGGCAGTTTCCAACCCCAAGGAAGCTTTGGAAGCGGTACGTTCCGTTACACCCCAACTCATTCTGATGGATATGAATTTCAGCCTTTCCACCAATGGTGAAGAAGGGTTGGTATTGTTGAAACAGGTTAAGATATTCTGTCCCGATGTGCCGGTCATTCTGATGACGGCCTGGGGAAGCATTCCGTTGGCCGTACAGGGAATGCAGGCCGGGGCTTTCGATTTCATTACGAAGCCTTGGAACAATGCGGCCTTGATGCAACGCATCGAGACTGCTCTGGAACTGGCGGCGAAGGACGGTGCCGGAGAGTTGCCTGTGACTGATGACGACGGGTTTGACCGGAGTCATATCATCGGAAAGAGCAAAGCCCTGATGGATGTGCTGGCTACGGTGAAACGGGTGGCGCATACCGGAGCTCCGGTACTGGTGACGGGTGAAAGCGGAACGGGTAAGGAGCTGATAGCCGAAGCTGTCCACCTGAACAGTCCCCGCCGGAACAAACCGTTCGTGAAGGTCAATCTGGGCGGTATTTCGCAGACCCTGTTCGAGAGCGAGATGTTCGGCCATAAGAAGGGAGCCTTTACTGATGCTGTAGCCGACCGCAAGGGACGTTTCGAGCTGGCGGACAAGGGAACCATTTTTCTCGATGAGATAGGGGAGCTGGATCTGGCGTGTCAGGTGAAGCTGCTCCGGGTATTGCAGGAACAGACTTTCGAGCCTTTGGGCGAAAGCCGTCCGCGGAAAGTGGATGTACGGGTAGTGTGTGCTACGAATGCCAATCTGGAGCAGATGGTACACGAACATACCTTCCGTGAAGATTTATTTTATCGTATCAATCTCATTACGGTGCATCTGCCGGCCTTGCGTGAGCGGCGTGAAGACATTCCTCTGCTGGCACGTCATTTTGCCGATAGCCGTTGTAAGGCCGACGGTCTTTCTCCGGTAGAACTGACCGATGATGCCATGGATTTTTTGAGCAGCTTGCCTTATCCGGGAAATATCCGTGAGCTGAAAAACCTGGTGGAGCGTACTTTGCTGGTATGTGGGAAAGAACAACTGACAGCCGATGATTTCAAAGCCCAGTATCATCCGGCCGCTTATCCGATGGAGCATACCGACAGTCTGCAGGGGCTGACGCTCGAAGAGATGGAGAAACGTACCATTCTGCAGGCGCTTGAAGCACATGGTAACAATCTCTCACAAGCGGCTGTATCCTTAGGTATCAGCAGAGGCGCCTTGTATCGTCGGTTGGAAAAATACGGTATTTCATTCAACGATTAATAGGGTACATTTATGAAACTGAAGACATTGTTCTTTCTGCTGTTCCTGTTACTGGTTGTGGTGTGGGGCATCTTGTTGTCTTTTACCTTGAAGGAGGGAGGTACTCTGCTATATGTAAGCGAGGCGGTGATTATGCTCTGCCTGTTGGTGCTGGTCTATTTCTACCGGAAGGTAGTGACTCCGCTCAACAGTATAGCCAACGGTATGGATCTGCTTCGGGAACAGGATTTCAGCAGCCGTCTGGCGCCGGTAAGACAGGCTGAAGCCGACCGGATTGTGGCTATGTTCAATCGTATGATGGACCAGTTGAAGAATGAACGTCTGAGGCTTCGGGAGCAGAATCATTTTCTTGACCTTCTCATTAATGTTTCTCCCATGGGGGTGGTTATTCTGGATTTTGACGGGAAGATTTCCATGCTGAATGAGGCTGCTTTACGTTTTTTAGGATATATGGTGTCGGATGAACTGAGGGGGAAAGGTTTTCAGGAACTGGATACTCCGCTGGCTGAGGAAATAGCACGTCTTCCTAAAGATACGACCGATACGATCCGTCTGAGTGACGCGAAAATCTACCGATGTTCACGGTTGTCGTTTGTGGATCACGGCTTTGCGCATCCTTTTGTACTGATAGAAAGTCTCACTACCGAAGTAGTGAAAGCCGAAAAGAAAGCCTATGAGAAAGTGATCCGTATGATTGCTCATGAGGTGAACAATACGACGGCCGGCATTACTTCCACATTGGAGACGGTAGGGGATGCTCTGAAAGAGGTGGAAGATACGGAAGATTTGCGGGAAGTAATGAGGGTGTGCGTGGAACGCTGTTACGGGATGAGCAGCTTCATCACCAACTTTGCCAATGTGGTGAAGATTCCTGAGCCCTGTCTGGAACAGGTACATCTGAACGACCGGGTGATAGCCTGCCGGATGTTTATGGAAACGGTATGTCGTGACCGGCAGATTACCTTGCATAACGAGCTTTGTCCTGAGAATCCGATGGTGCGGATAGATACCGTTCTGTTTGAACAGGTACTGGTAAATATTATCAAGAATGCAGCCGAGAGTATCGGAGAAGGTGGTGACATCTACATCCGGACTACCGCTTCGCCGGTTATGCTGGAGATAGCCGATACCGGAAAGGGTATCAGCCGGGAGGTGGAGGCCAAACTTTTCAGCCCTTTCTTTTCTACCAAACCTAACGGACAGGGGATCGGTCTGATCTTTATCCGTGAAGTACTGACCAAGCATGGCTGTACTTTTTCTTTGCGTACCTATCCCGACGGGATGACCCGTTTCCGTATTTCTTTTCCTTCCGCATCTTGATGCCAATTGTCGGGATAATGTGTATTTTTGCGCTGGTGAACAAAAAGTTTGAATCATGATAAAGAATATAGTATTCGATTTGGGTGGAGTGATTGTTGATTTGAGCCGTGAGAACGCTGTCAAGGAATTTGTGGCTATCGGTCTGGCCGATGCTGACACAAGGCTTGACAAGTATCATCAGACCGGAATTTTCCAGGACCTGGAAGAAGGCAAGTTGGACGAGGAGGCATTCCGGAAAGAACTGGGACATCTTTGCGGACGTACGCTGGAAAAGGCCGAGGTGCAGAAGGCCTGGCTTGGCTTTATTCCCGGGGTGGATGTACGTAAACTTGACTGCCTGGAAAATCTGCGCAAGCAAGGTTATCGGTTGTATCTCCTAAGTAATACCAATCCTTATATTATGGGATGGGCATGCAGTGCAGGATTTACCGGATACCATAAACCATTGGATGAATATATGGACAAGATGTATCTGTCGTATCAGATAGGATATACCAAACCTGATCCCCGGATATTTGAGTTCATGCTGGAAGATTCAGGCATGAATCCGGAAGAGACCCTTTTCGTAGATGACGGGAAAGCGAATATCGAGCGTGGAAAGGAACTGGGACTCCATGTATTGCTGGTAGAAAATGCTACCGATTGGCGTGAAGCGCTGATAAAAGCGCTGAAGGTCGTGAAATAGTGGGGCGTAACTGATTGATATGTCGCATGCTGTAAAGAATCGGCCGTGAGAGTTCTAAAAAAATGCCTGTAAAGTTTGCATATTAATGTCAAAAGCCATACCTTTGCATCGCTTTTGAAAAAACAAGCCTTGTGATTCGGGGTGTAGCGCAGTCCGGTTAGCGCACCTGCTTTG
>ULQU01019717.1_pt1 | contig 30648 bp, 29 predicted proteins | sample 1954841 | NCBI WGS metagenome assembly ULQU01 (sample SAMEA4835664, study PRJEB28245) | human gut metagenome | biome: gut microbiome; material: fecal sample | place: Denmark | collected 2008
GAAACCATAAACGACGGACCGAACATAAACTGGTCGCCTATGTTGTTTACGTTTGTATCAGCTGTAAAGTCCATAACCAGCGGACGCATAATCGTGTAATCATTAAACCACGTCATACCTGCCAAAGAATAAATATACGGCATCAGACGATAACGGAGTTTGGAATAATAAACCACCGAATTGTAAGCCGGATGACCTTCGGGAGCAATTTCCCATATCTCACGGAACGGATACTGTCCGTGCGCACGATACAACGGACAGAATGCCCCGAACTGATACCAGCGCGCATTCAATTCACGCCATTCCTTATAATCGGCATTCTCCGTTTTCGTTGCATTCCACTGCTGCTGTCCGGCTACATAACGATTCTCTACACAGAACCCACCAATATCCATGGTCCAGTAAGGAATACCACTTACCGCATAATTCAGTCCAGCCGTAATCTGAGCCTTCATGTCTTCCCAACGGGTAGCAATATCACCGCTCCATGTAGCAGTAGAATACCGTTGCAATCCGGCAAATCCGGAACGAGTCAACAAGAACACACGCTTATTGTTATCCACTCCGCGCTGACCATCATAAATAGCTTCCGCATTCATCAGGGCATACGCATTGAAGTATTCGGTTGAAGGACCCAAAGCCGTAGGTCCACACAAGTCCTTGCGATACTGCATGTCGGTACAATCGCGGATATTCGGTTCGCTGGCATCCATCCACCAGGCATCAATTCCCAACGGATAATAATGATCATACATCTGCTTCCAGAACAGCTTGCGTGCATCTGCATCGTAAGCATCGTAAAAACCATAATGATAGCCCGGACCTACCCAGTCCTTCAGACTATCTTTGACAGACTGCTGATAAATCCATCCGTTCTTATCAAACTCTTTGTAATGCTCGGTTGTAACATAGAACTTCGGCCAAACGGAAATCATCATCCTACCATGCATGGCATGAATGGAGTCGACCATTGCTTTCGGATCAGGGAAGCATTTCTTATCGAATTCATGGCTTCCCCATGCATCTTCCGGCCAATGGTTCCAGTCAAGAACAATATTATCAATAGGAATCTTCCGGTCACGGAACCCTTTCAGGGCACCCAACATTTCATCCGAAGTATTATACTTCTCACGGCTTTGCCAGAATCCCATAGCCCACTTAGGCATGATAGGTGCTTTTCCGGTCAACGTACGATAACCGCTGATTACATCATCCATATCATCGCCGGCAATAAAATAATAATCAAGTTGTTTGGTCATTTCGCTCCACCATGACTGCTTACCCTGTTCTTTCGGATCTACCGGACTCAACACACGCAGACCTGAGTAAGACACTGCTCCATCGGGTTCCCATTCTACTTTGATAGGCACTTTCTTCCCGGCTTCCAGATTAACCGCAAACTTATAGCTGTTCGGATTCCACGCCGTACGCCAACGTTCCGGAACAACCAACTCATCATTGATATATACCTTTGTATACCCCGCATAATACAAGATAAACTTAAACTCACCTGTCAGCGAAGGTTCAATCATTCCCTCATAAGTCACTTTCGCTCCCATGAACGGGAAGTTTTCCGGCAGATTTACCACCTTCGACAAATCCTCTCGTTTCAAATGTTCAAAATAAAGTGAATCTTCCCGGCGCACCAATGTTTCTGCTCCTGACTTTTCACTGGGTACATACGTACCGGTCAGCGCACCTTCCTTGCCATCCTTATCGTAAAGCTTAAAGACTTTTCCAAGCTGAGAGTAATCATTCGGATTACCGAAACGGCAGAGCGAATAACTGTCAAGCAGAACACCATAATTTTTGTTGGATACGATAAAAGGAACAGAAACCTTTGTATTATACTGGAAAAGCTCTTCGTTCTTTCCCTTATAATTGAACTCTTCCGACTGATGCTGACCTAATCCATAAAAAGCCTCATCATCTGGAGACTCGAATACCTGACGGATAGAATATCCTTTTGTACCTTCTACTTCGATAGGAGTAAATGTTTTTCCTCCACCTTTATTTTCCTGAAGAATCATCTTCCCATTCTCATCTGTAAACCACACTTCGCCGGTAGAACTCAAGACAGAAGCCTTGACTTCCTTTGTAGAAACAGTGATGGTATCTCCCTGTTGCGATACCGTAAACGGAGTTTGTTTTTCCAGAGGAACAATAACCAGACTTTTCGGATCGGCAAACTTATTGTCGGGAGTGGCCGACACATGAATCAACTTATCCCCCATAACCTGAAAGCGGACCAGACGAGCATTCTGCTCTCCTTTTTGCTGTACCTTCACAATTACGCCATTATCTGTCTGTTCATAAACCTTTCCGGAGCAGGAACCCAAAATAAGTCCTGCCAGCAAACAGTAAGAAATGTTTTTCATAATCATAACCTATGTTTAAAGTTAAACATCAATACACGGCTTGGCGAGTATGCTCACTCATAAAACAATAAGACAAACAAAGTTATATCCTTCCCATATATTAATATAACATTTTCTGAAGCAAAGAAAATGAAGTTTAATTAAACAAACAAGAATCTTTTCTCTTTCTTCAACAAAACCAATTTATCCACTTATATATTTCAGCTTATGCAAGACAACAAAAGAGCCGATAGAAAACATCGAAAAAAATCAAATACGCCGACCTTTCCCGCTCCAAAGCCTTATATCTTTATTTTATAGACATTATTCATGCTTTTTTGCCCTTCACGCCCTTCACAATATGCAATAACGGTGTATTCTAACATCCCTTGATTCCAATTGTTATATTCTTCCTAAAAAGGAAGGTGCATTTTTCTAAATTTTCTATTATTCGGTACCTTCCCCAAAACCTCATTCTAAATAAAATAATCGAACAAACTTATTTTACAAGCAATTACTTATTATTAAAAATTTAACAGGTAAATCATCTGATTATCCAATATATAGCTATATTTGTGCTTAGATAGTAAAAAAACACTCCTATAAAATCAAAGAAACCAACGTTATATTTAATCATCTCTTAACCCTTTTTCCATCTATGAAAAAACAAAAGCTTGCAGTGATTATTCTGCTTATCATCGGCATACTGCCGTTGGCTGCACAAAACGAGACCTCCTCCTCGTCGCAAAAGGGAATTCAAAAAATAACATCTATACGGCATCCATTCCTCATATCGTTTTCCATCGGCCCCAATTTCAATACCGGCGGAAGAGAACATCCGGAATATTTCGGCTCACGTGCAGATGTTGCTACCCAGTTCGACTGGCGAATGTCCGTCGGGTTCGCACGCCACTGGAATGCTTATCTGGATATCGGACTGAGTTTTTTCAAAATCCAGACCGACGATTTGGCGACCAACATCGCTCAAGCCTTAGGTGATAAATTATTTCCCGGATTGAGCAGAATAAAACCTTCCGCAAGTATAGGCATCGGTTATACGGCAGAAATGGGCAAATGGCAGTTGATGCCAAGAGTCGGTATAGGACGCATGAGTGCCGGAGGCTCTGAAAAGACTCAAACCATCGAAGAAACAACATACAAACTTGAGATAAGCCGTTCATCTACATTCCTCAATCCCGGAATAGCCGCAGGCTACCGCACGTCCAACCTGTGTAGTTTTATCTTAGACATCAGTTATCGCTGTCCGCTACAACCTTGTAAAGCGACCTATACCGTCGTAGAACCCGATCTGCCTTCTGTGACAGAAACCGTAAATTCCCGCTCATGGGCAAATGATCTCAGCGTTTCTGTGGGTATTCAGTTGCATATGGGATTGGATTAAAAAAAATAAACGTAAAAAATACCCTAGCCGGAATAAAATCCAACTGGGGAAAACAAGAATATAGAACCGGAAAAAATAATTAAGAGAAGCAACTACTTAATTGCCCTTGATATATTCTTCGATGTCATGAATAGCCTCCTTTGCTTTACGCCGGACACGAGTGCAATGTAAAATACCTCCGACAGCTCCCAATACGAAACCTAAATTTCATCCATAACATATCATTTCGCCTCCAACTTTCGGATAACTTTCAAACAAAAACCAAGTAATCCAGCACGAAGCAAACAGAATGCCCAAATAAAAATTCAGTTAATCCACGCACACCAATGCCCTACTGATATCCAGCAAATTGCCTATCTTATTGTAATCCAATCATTACTCATTCAACAATACATTTCTTACAGCCTCATCCAAAGCCTTTTTCGGTAAAGCCCCCTGGGCCATTTGCGGTGCTCCAACCATCGGGACAAACAGCAGGGAAGGTACACTTCTGATACCGAAAACTGCAGCAAGTTCCTCTTCCTCCTCAACATTCACTTTATAAACATCTATCTTACCTTCGTATTCTCCTGCTATTTCATCGAGTACCGGAGCAAGCATCTTACAAGGGCCGCACCATGTTGCATAAAAATCAATGATTGCCGGACGAGTTCCCAAGAACTTCCATTCAGTCGGATTATTTTCATAATCTGCCACATTTTTAACGAACTCAGCTTTTGTCAAATTTCTTGCTTTCATAAAATTCCTATTTAAACGTTATTACTTTTTTCAACTTTATATGGCTTTATATAATCTTTATATAATACTTTCTTTCCAGAAGATGTACTGCAACCTCCTGCCGCACAACACGACCAATTCAAGACTGCCATCAACAGCAAGAGGATACCTAAAAAGACGATATAATAATCAGTTATATACAATCCATAAACCGCAAAACCTGTTCCGGCCAACAATCTCAGCCATCTTGCCACATCCCATTTTCCTAAAATCCTGTTCATATTATTTTCTTCTATTAATTTATATTGCAAAATTATTCTACCGGCTGATAAAAGACAACAGCTTTTTTCTATCTTTGTATAGATAAAACCTATCGACATATGACACTACAACAAATGGAATATATTGTAGCCTTAGACAAATACCGGCATTTTGTATTGGCGGCAGAAGCTTGTGGTGTAACACAACCTACTCTCAGCGCTATGATCCAGAAATTAGAGGAAGAACTGGATATAAAGATATTCAACCGGGAGAGAAAAAACATCACGCCGACAGGAATCGGTGAAAAAATCATCCGACAGGCACAAATAGCCCTTAATGAAACACAACGAATCAAAGAAATCGTAGCGGATGAGACGGACAGTATGAGCGGCAACCTCCGTATCGGAATCCTACCAACCATCGCCCCCTATATCATTCCGGATTTTATCTTTCATTTCAGTAATACGTATCCGAACGTAAACTTGTCTATAGATGAAAAAGAAAAGAAAGCCTTGTTACAGGATTTAAAATATGGAAATCTCGACATGGCTATAACAACACTACCCGAAGATATGACCCACCTACTTGAAATTCCCTTATATGTAGAGAAATTTGTTGCCTACTTCTCGGATACATGCAGCAAGGCAAGAGACATTATTGCCAGCGGCAAACTGCCAGCCGAACATATGTGGATTCTGAAAGAAGGACATTGCATCCCTAACGGAGAACAAAACTTTTGTAAGAATACAAATAAAGGGAAGCGCATATACGAAGCCGGAAGTATAGAAACATTAGTCAGGATCGTTGATCACAACGGAGGATATACCATTATTCCTGAGCTACACATCAATTTTCTGTCGGAACAACAGAAGCAAAACATTGCATACCTGAATATAATCCCTCCTGCCCAACGCAATGTGTCCATAATAATAAAGGAGGACTTCGTAAGGGAACGGATGCTAAACGCCGTAATAGATACTTTGAAAACAATCATTCCGGCACACATGATGAATGAAGGGATCGGGAAACGGACCATAAGATTAAGATAACCAAATTTTTTATTATGAAAAAACATAAAACGTTATTACTGCTATTCCTTTTATTATTGAGTTTGCCCCTATATATTCAGGGTGCAACAGTACCTGAACAAAATTTGGAAAGGGGACGTGAAACGACCCTATTGAATCGTTTATGGAAATATAAACGTGGAGATATCCCCGATGCTGCCCGTCCACAATACAACGACACAGACTGGGAGCCTATAGGATTACCCCACTCGTTCAGTATTCCCTATTTTATGTCGAAAGATTTTTATGTAGGCTACGGTTGGTACCGGAGACACCTCAAACTAGAAAAAGAAGATTTGTCAAAACGACTTTTTCTGGAATTTGACGGTGTTTTTCAAGAAGCGGAAATCTATGTCAACGGCCGGTTAGCCGGGAGCCACACAGGTGGATATACAGGTTTCAGCATAGACTTTACTCCATGTGCTGTAGAAGGAGACAATGTGATAGCAGTCAGGGTAAACAATCTCTGGCACGCTACGGTAGCTCCACGAGGTGGGGAGCATGTGTTCAGCGGAGGCATTTACCGCAATGTCCGTTTAGTGAAAAAACAACCGGTTTATTTAGACTGGTACGGTACAGCCATTACCACTCCCACTCTGGAAAAAAATGCCGGAAAATCGTCTGCAGTAAAAGTAAAAGCCAGTGTGAAGAATACCAGTGCCCACACAGGACGCTATACATTATCTATAACAATTAAAGATTCGTCAGGCAGAACGGTTACAAAATGTTCGAAAACGGAATGCGTCGAAGCAGGAAAAAGTCTGGATTATGAAATACAGACTTCAGAAATCTCCTCTCCGGCACTCTGGTCGCCGGCTTCTCCTACACTTTATACATTAGTCAGCCAACTGTATGCCGGAAAACATTTGCTGGATTCAGAAAAGATTACGTTCGGGTTCCGTTGGTTTGAATGGACTGCAGATAAAGGTTTTTTCCTGAATGGTAAACACTACTATTTCAGAGGGGCAAATGTGCATCAAGACCAGGCCGGATGGGGGGATGCCGTAACCGATGCCGCGGCACGCCGGGATGTACATCTGATGAAGGAAGCCGGTTTTGACATGATCCGTGGCTCACATTATCCACATTCTCCAGCTTTTACAGATGCTTGCGACCGTGAAGGTATGTTATTCTGGTCTGAAACGCCCTTCTGGAGTACGGCTGGGCCGAAAGAAGACGGCGGATGGACAGCTGGAGCTTATCCATCGAATGTTGCCGATACAGCGGCATTCGAGGCAAATGTGTTACGCCAGCTGGAAGAAATGATACGCATTCATCGCAATCATCCGTCGGTCTTCGTATGGAGTATGTGTAACGAACCTTTTTTCACAGACAGCCAGACAATGCCAGGAGTAAAAAAATTGCTGAAACGGATGGTAGAAAAAGCTCATTCCTTGGATAACACCCGCAAAGCAGGGGTAGGTGGAGTACAACGTCCGTTGGGAGAAGACCGTATCGACCTGATCGGTGATGTGGCCGGATACAACGGTGACGGTGCCAACATCCCGGATTTCCAACAACCTCCTGTACCGTCGGTCGTCACTGAATATGGAAGTACAAAATCAGACCGTCCGGGGCAATATATTCCCGGCTGGGGCGACCTGGAACGTGACGACAGCTGGAAAGGGCGTGCATGGCGGAGCGGACAGGCTATCTGGTGCGGCTTCGATCATGGCAGCATCTTTGGCAGTGATATGGCAAAATTGGGTATTGTGGATTATTTCCGTTTACCGAAACGTTCATGGTATTGGTACCGGAATGCATATACCCAGGTGGCACCTCCTGAATGGCCAAAAGAAGGAAAAGCCTCCAGGTTGCTACTGAAAGCTTCGAAAACGGATAATATTGCAACAGACGGAACAGATGACACACAACTGATTGTAGTAGTAGCGGATGCCGACGGACGGGAATTAAGCAATACACCGGTAGTGACATTACGTGTAATATCCGGTCCGGGTGAATTTCCTACAGGAAAATCCATCACTTTCCGTCCGGATAGCGATATCCGTATACTGGATGGTAAGGCAGCTATTGCCTTTCGGTCCTATTATGCCGGAAATACAATAATTGAGGCTTCTTCACCAGGACTCTCACCGGCACGCTTGACCCTAGGTTTTGTCGGAGAAGAGCCCTATCAGAAAGGGGTTAGCCAGGAGGTTACTGACCGTCCTTATGTACGCTATGTAAAAAATACAGAGCATAACGAATTACAAACTTATGGTCTGAATAATCCGACGTTTGCATCAAGTTCACGAAAGGGACATTCACCGGGGCTGGCTGCCGACGGAAATGAAAACAGTTATTGGATGCCTGCAGAAGATGACCGGTCTGCCTATTGGATATTAGATACGGAGAGAGGACTCATGCTAAACTGTGTGACGGCCCGATTCACAGAAAAAGTGATATGTAACTTTAAAATAGAAATATCCGACGATAAAGAGACATGGTACCCTATCGGTGTATATAATGCTTCAGACAATGAACAGGATATTCGTCTGGAACTTGAAAAACCATTGAAGATGCGTTTTATCCGATTCTCTTTCACGACAAATGAAAGTAGTGATATGCCACGTTTAGCCGAAGTCAGAGCGGAAGGGAGCGTGACCGAGTAATAGATTCTAATATAGAAAAAGTCCCGTAAAACGTTGATTTTACGGGACTTTTCTTAAATTGACAACCAAATGTCTTTAGGTTTCAGCGGAGAGACAGGGATTCGAACCCCGGGTGCCTCGCAGCACAACGGTTTTCAAGACCGCCGCAATCGACCACTCTGCCACCTCTCCAAAACTTCCTTCGGGAAGTGTTTCCTTTCAAAAACGATGCAAAGATACATATAAAATCCAAACCTGCAAATTTTAGAATTGATATTTTACTACATATAAAATTCTCCATTTACATGAAAAGATGTAATTTTGCATACAAATTTTAATCCCGACAAATCATCCAGAGACCTCAAAAAGATAAAATGGAAAATATAATATCAAAACCTGAAAGAGAAAAAATCATAGCACTCATCCAAAGAGAAGTGGTACCGGCAATAGGCTGTACAGAACCTATGGCCGTAGCATTATGTGTAGCAAAAGCAACCGAAATACTAGGATGCCGTCCCGATAAGACAGATGCGTATCTGAGCGCCAACATCCTGAAAAATGCAATGGGAGTAGGAATCCCAGGCACTGGAATGATAGGCCTCCCTATAGCCATCGCATTGGGGGAACTGATAGGCAAATCGGAATATGGACTGGAAGTTTTGAAAGACTGCTCTCCCGAATCTGTAGAAGAAGGAAAAAAGATAATCGCAGACCAAAGCATACATATTGCATTAAAGGAAAACATTACTGAAAAACTTTACATAGAAATCATATGCACCAAGGGGAACGACAAAGCGACAGCCATTATCAGTGGAGGACATACCAATTTTGTCTATCTCAGCCGCAACAATGAAGTATTACTTGACAAACGTACCTCATCGACAGACGAACATGAAAGCGAAGATGTACAACTGACCATGCGGAAAGTCTATGATTTTGCCATGACCGCTCCGATCGATGAAATCCGTTTTATTCTGGAATCCAAACGCCTTAACAAAAGTGCTGCAGAAGCTTCGTTCAAAGGAAGCTACGGACATGAATTGGGTAAGACCATCAAAAGCAGTAAAATTGAACAGAGTATCATGGGTAACAATACTTTCACCCATATTCTTTCATACACTTCCGGAGCCTGTGACGCACGTATGGCCGGCGCCATGATTCCGGTAATGAGCAATTCCGGAAGCGGGAACCAAGGAATTGCCGCAACGGTTCCGGTCGTAATCTATGCAGAAGAAAACAAGAAACCGGAAGAAGAACTGATCCGTGCACTCGTATTGAGCCATCTGACCGTCATCTACATCAAACAGAGTCTGGGACGTCTTTCCGCCCTTTGCGGATGTGTAGTTGCGGCAACAGGCAGCAGTTGTGGAATCACTTATCTGATGGGAGGAAATTACCGCCAAGTCACTTACGCCGTCAAGAATATGATTGCCACACTTACCGGCATGGTCTGTGACGGGGCCAAACCAAGCTGTGCTTTGAAACTGACCAGCGGTGTATCAACCGCAGTCCTCTCGGCTATTATGGCCATGGAACAGAAATATGTAACTGCTGTTGAAGGCATCATAGAAGACGATGTAGACTTGAGCATCCATAATCTTACCCGCATCGGTTCACAATCAATGAACGCTACCGACGATATGATTCTGGATATCATGACCCATAAACATTGCTGCCCATAAACAAAAATATAACTATCCGGACAAAACAAGACCTGGCATTATCCGTTTATAAATATTATATCCGACCGAATGAAACCGACAACAGAAAATGCGAATTATATTCAGAAACTGGTTGCCGAGGGCGAACACGTGCATCAGGATTTCAAATTTGCAATATCCGATGCCCGCAAAATAGCCCGTAGCCTATCAGCTTTTGCCAACACAAGCGGCGGACGCCTGCTTGTCGGTGTCAAAGACAACGGCAAAATAGCCGGTGTACGTTCAGAGGAGGAGATATTCATGATAGAAGCTGCCGCTTCCATGTATTGCAAGCCTCCCTTGGAGGTGGAAAACAAAATATATAAAGTAGAAGGAAAAGACGTTCTGGAAGTATCGATTGCCGAAAGTAAAGAGAAACCGGTATGCGCTATAGACGATACAGGCAAACCATGGGCCTACATACGCATTGCCGATGAAAACATTCTGGCAACTCCCGTACATCTAGCCATATGGAAACAAAACGATAACGAAAAAAAAATTATCGTAACCTATACCGACAAGGAAAAATACTTGTTGGAGATTCTTGGCGGACATAAACTACTTACACTAAACCAGTGCGTCCGACTCACACATATGCCACGCAGGCTTATAATTACTCTATTGGCCGACTTCATCAGATTTGAACTTGTGGAGCCGGTTTTCAAGGAACATACATTCTATTTTAAACTAAAAGAATAAGAATATGAATGAGATAACACAAATTCTGAACTGCATCAACAATAATTTTCTCACATATATCCTGATCGTCATGTTATTGGGCTGCGCAATCTGGTTCAGCTTCAAGACTCATTTTGTCCAGTTCAGATATGTCAAGGAAATGATACGCCTGCTGGGCGACTCTACCGCCAAGATCAACGGACATGAAAAACATATATCTTCATTCGAGGCTTTCGCCATTTCATTGGCAAGCCGTGTGGGAACCGGCAACCTGGCCGGAGTTGCTCTCGCCATCACGGTCGGAGGCCCGGGGGCCATATTCTGGATGTGGGTTATAGCCTTACTGGGAGCTAGCAGCGCTTTTGTAGAATCAACCTTGGCACAACTTTTCAAAATAAGAAGCAAACATTCATACATAGGCGGACCGGCCTATTACATGGAAAAAGGATTGAAGAAACGCTGGATGGGGATTACCTTTGCAGTCTTGATTACCGTTACTTTCGGATTCGCATTCAATTCCGTACAAAGCAATACCATGAGTGCAGCCCTTCACAATGCCTTCCATATCGACCCTTTATATTCTGGAATTGCCATATCTCTCCTCACGCTCGCCATCATTTTCGGAGGTGTCCATTCCATAGCCCGCGTAAGCAGTGTTATTGTACCTGTCATGGCTATAGGCTATATCATTCTGGCGCTTTTTATTATAATAACAAATATATACCGCCTACCGGAAGTGATAGAACTGATTATTGGAAATGCATTCGGGTGGCATCAGGCGTTAGGCGGAGGAATAGGAGCCGCCCTGATGCAAGGAATCAAACGGGGTCTGTTCAGCAATGAGGCCGGAATGGGATCCGCTCCCAATGCCGCCGCAACAGCCCATGTCACTCATCCGGTAAAGCAAGGACTAATACAGGCATTAGGAGTATTTACCGATACATTACTTATATGCAGCTGCACCGCTTTCATCATATTGTTCAGCAATCTGTATGGAAACAATGACATGGATGGAATCGAACTGACACAAGCCGCACTGAACAGTGAAGTAGGAAGTATAGGAACCATCTATGTAGCCGTAGCTATTCTGTTTTTTGCCTACAGCAGCATTTTAGGCAACTATTATTATGGAGAAGCCAACATCCGGTTCATCACAAAAAAACAATGGACGGTAAACCTCTACCGAATACTTGTGGGAGGAATGGTACTCTTCGGATCTTTGGCCAGCCTGGAAACAGTATGGAGTCTGGCCGACATCACAATGGCACTGATGGCCATCTGTAACCTGATAGCAATCCTGTTATTGGGGAAATACGCCTTCCGCCTGCTAGACAATTACATGGAACAGAAACGGAACGGAATCAAAAGTCCTTCCTTCTACAAGGAACAAATGAAAGATATTGAGCAAGATATAGAATGTTGGTAACAATTTTCTTATCTTTGCAGGCAAAGAAATAAAATTAAACAACTGTTATGAGCATATTCTCAAAAATTTTCGGAAAAAAACAGGCAGAAGAGGCTGAAGGTTCTGTACGTGTAGGCGGAATGGAAGACTTCATGACCCTGATCCGTGTATATTACCAGGCTGTAATGGCAGCTCAACTGGGAATCAGCAATATCAACTTCCTGCCAGACATGGCTGTATTCAAACGTACATTAAAAATCCCAACCCAGAACAATAAGCTGGGAATAGCCGAACGTTCACGGTGCAAAAAAATGCTGCAGGACCTTTACGGAATCAATGATATCTTCTTCAAGGAAATAGACAATTCCATCAAGAAAAATTGCAAGAACGTTAACGATATCAAGAATTACCTGTTCATGTTCCAAGGATTCAGCCAGGACCTGATGATGGTTATCGGTAACATCATGCAATGGAAATTCCGTATGCCTGGAGTTTTCAAGAAGATGTTACGCACAATGACAGAAAAAGCCGTACATGATATTGTAACCAAAACCAACTGGAAAGACGATGGCGTACGCAAGACCTGCTATAATATACGCCAGTACCAACACGCATTAGGATACTCTGAAGCCTGGATCAACGAATATGTATACAATATCGTATTGCTGGCAAAGAAGGAGCCTAAACCAAAAACTGAATAACAAAATGGAAGAAGGTAAGTCTTTTATTCCTATTGAAAATCATCCGTTGGAACCATTCCTTCCTGAAAATGCAATCCTGCTTATGCTGGGAAGTTTTCCGCCCCAGAAAAAGAGATGGAGTATGGATTTCTTCTATCCCAACCTTCAGAACGACATGTGGCGCATTTTCGGACTGATCTTCTTCAATGATAAAGACCATTTCCTGAAACCGGATAAAAAGGCGTTCGACAAGGAACGCCTCATTCTTTTCTTGAAAGAAAAAGGTATCGCTCTTTACGATACAGCTTCAGCCATACGACGCCTACAGGACAACGCATCCGACAAGTTTCTGGAAATAATAACTCCAACCGATATCGGACTGCTGCTGAAGCAACTGCCTTTATGCAAGGCCATTGTCACGACGGGACAGAAAGCGACCGATACCATCAGAGAACAGATACAGATACAGGTACAAGAACCTGCCGTTGGAGGAAAGAGTACTTTCTATTATATGGACAGGGAAATTGATCTTTACAGAATGCCATCCTCAAGCCGGGCATATCCGCTAAAACTCGAAAAAAAAAGCAGAAGTTTACCGGCTCATGTTCAAAGAATTAGGGATGACAGAGTGAAGTACAGATGAAAATATTTACACGAAGCACTTGCAATAGTGAAAATTTATAGTACCTTTGCAGCGCAAACACGGGAATAGCTCAGTTGGTAGAGCATCGGTCTCCAAAACCGAGTGTCGGGAGTTCGAGTCTCTCTTCCCGTGCAAGAACAAAAAGCTGTAGCTCAAAAAGTTGCAGCTTTTGTTCATTTTATCCCGGGACGATAACGGGACGATACAAATCTGATTGTTCAATATATTACGTTTCCGAACTCGAAAAACGTAATAAAAAAATGTATTCTCCAAAAAGAAAAAGTTCATCGGTTTACAGTATTATTTCATACACAGAACCCAAACTTCACACAGGTAATAATTGGTATATCGACTTCTATTCTTATGATCCCCTAGAGCAGAAAATGAAGCGTAAGAAGTACATGCTTAATGGCATCGCTAAAGTTTCTGACCGTCGCCGTAGAGCTAATGAAATAATCACCAACCTTAATATTAAACTCCGGTCGGGATGGAATCCGTGGGCTGATGTGGAAAACTCTAGACAGTACACACCATATATAGACATTATCAAAAGATATCATATATATTTGGAAAAGTTATACGCTGCCGGAGCAATCAAAGAAAATACAATAAAAGATTATCAGAAACGCCTGAAAGTGTTTGAAGAGTATACAGCGAAACACATACCGGCAATAATTTATGCCTATCAGATAGATCAATCTTTCCTATCAGACTTTCTTGATTACATCCTATTGGATCGTGATTCTTCAGCCAGGACAAGAAACAATTATCGTACCTGGTTATCTTCTCTCTGTAACTGGATGGTAGAGAAGCAATATTTGATTTTTAATCCTGTAGAAAAGATTCGAATGTTACAGGAAGAAGAGAAAAAACGGTCGGCTCTATCTCCTGCAGATATACATAAACTTAAACGATATCTCATGAAAGAGAACCTTCATTTCCTGTTCCTATGTCAATTCGCTTACTATACTTTTATCAGACCTGATGAAATAACAAACATAAAGTTGTCAGACATCTACCTAAAGGAACAAAAAGTATTTATACCATCCAGTATCAGTAAGAACAGAAAGGATGGCATGGTCGGTCTTAATGACAAGCTGATAAAAGCAATGATCGATCTCGATGTTTTCAGCAATCCTGGAAATTATTACCTGTTCGGTAAAGGCTTCAAGCCATCGAAAAATAAAGTAACCACTAAAGTCTACAGAAATTACTTTAATAAGGTACGTGAAAAGCTGAGATTCCCAGACAATTATCAATTCTATTCCCTAAAAGATTCAGGAATACGTGACCTGGCCAATGCTGAAGGTATTGTCATCGCCCGTGACCAGGCGCGCCATGCGGATATCTCCACAACCAATAAGTATCTGAAGGGTAGCAATATGACGGTACATGAAGAAACCAAGCATTTTGAAGGGGAATTTTAAAAACAAAAGGCACAACACCCTCACGATGTCATGCCTCCAATATAAAATGTAAATAAAAAAATGTATCTAATCATCTAAAAAGTATACAGCTACTTGCGCAACATGATCCACGCCGGACGGCCATCGGGGGAAATGGTTAGTTCATAGCCCAAATCCACCATCGCCCTGGCGATATCGTTAATGCTGATCTCTGCCATATCAGAGAGTTCATCCTGGATCTGCTGTGAAGTTTTGTAGATTACATCATCTGTAACTTTATCGGCAGGAAGATATTCCTGGAAGTAACGATAAAGAATATATTTGTCGAATTCTACTTTTTTATTTGCCATGATCTGCCTCCTTTCTGTCGCTCAATGCGATTCCCATAATTTTATACAATCTCTCAAAATCTTCACGAGGACACATTATAGAGTCACGTCCATTCATGAATATCTGGTACTCTTCAATGAACAGACCTTTTTCGTTATAATATGCCGTCTTTTGTACCTTGAAGCTGGTTTTATCGTCATCCATTATAAACCTCCTTTCTTGCAAAGCAGAACGGAACAGATAAACCAGCACAGGCAAGCAACAGCAGCCAGCCAATGAATAAAAAAGGAACAGCTAAGAATGCTGAAGGAAGCAAGTACTTGAGAAACAAGCATAGCCTGACGGTTTGATACTCTCTCTTCCATAAGAGCGGAAAAGATGCAATTTTCACGGTTCAGCCATAACGATATACGGCTTTCTCTTGCCTGGCTTGCAGGCAACGCAATTTGATTTTTCATTTTGGTAGACAATTAAAATGAAACAATATGTAATTAAAATTACGGGAAAGGAAACAAGAAAGGTTCCGCTTTCCCGTTGTCTACCACCTGAAACAGGCTGTGGGTGCATTAACACTCCACACGGGGGTCGGAACCCTATAGGTATATAGCCAAAGCTATGGACATAAAAAATGCCCGCAGCAATGTTTATTGGCGAGCCTTCGCGCGCCTGTTTCAAATGGTAGACATTGCAAATGTATGTTTTTGTTTTGAAATGGCAAAAGAAAAAGCGGAAACTTTTTAGGTTTCCGCTTTTTCTTATAAGATTATTTTTTCTTTGTATCAGGCTTTTCTTTATTGATAAATATCGAAGCAACAGCGATTAATGTACTAGCCCCTAATATACCTGCAAACCACGGTCTATCTAGATACAAAGCATAAGCTGCAAGACCCACTATTACTACAATAGATAAAAAAGCAAATGCCATACCCCACCAATTCATTCTTCCTGTTCTTGATTCAGACTTTCGAATTAGGTCGTACTTTACTTTATCCATCTCATGTCGATGGTTTTGTTCCTTAACGGAAGCTTCCATCAAGAAAGTAACAATTTGAGGATCTATTTCCTTATAGGCTGCTAATTCTTGGGGAGAAGGCAAACTGTTGTCATCTACGGTATAAGTTCTTTCCAGCTGCTGACCTACACCACCTTGTCCTGCAACGACAGTTTCTTTTTGTTGAATTTGTTGTTTAGCCATTACTTAGTTTTAATTTTTCCCAAGCATCTCTTACATCTTTTTCAATATTCTTTCTATCCTGCTTTAATTTGGATTTATCATCCATCTTATCAGATTCAATAAAAAGTTCTTTCTTCAATTGGGAAATAATTTCAGATTCTTGTTTGTATTCACCGCGGGAAGAATCACGCAAAACTTTTGCCCCATTCGCGATGAATCGAGTAACGTCTTTAATTACACACATGATACCTCCTTTTTTTAATACTATTTTAGCGCTTCTTATTGCAAAAGTAATTATAATTTTTATAGTATACAATAGCAAGTCTAATATCTTAGATATAAATAACAATATCTCTCCTACCTGCATTATATAATTTAACATAAGAACTAAAACACATAAGATAATAAACTATTCCACCTCTAAAAAGTAACATCCACAATTATAAGATCACCAAGAATAACTTAGATTTCAACCTTTTACACTGATATAATTAGCAATAACAAATAAACTTTTAGGATATAACTTTCCCAGTAAAAGAAACAAACTTAATGCCCAAGATAAACAGACATATAAACTCTATTCAGAATCTGCAAGATAAAAAATGCCCTCTGCTATTTTATCCATACCTTTAGGCGTTATTTTATAGTGTACTTCTTTACAGTAGTATTTTTTATTGCGTATGACAAAAATCCTGTTTAGATCATATACTTTATTCGTCAAAAACTGAAAAGTATATTCGACTGAAGTATCTATCTCACGTTTATTCTTATAGACTCTATTAAACAAGCCATTATCTCCATCCAGGGTAATTGTATAATCGGGCAAGGTAAGAATACTCTGATCACCGCCAAGCGTAGTCGGCTTTTGAATGAAATATCTATCATTCGAACCCATTGGCATTTTATCCCAATACTCACCTGGGTATTCATTAGGGCCTCGATTTAATGCTTTTTGTATACCATAATAAATACCGACATACAGCCTGTCAGGGATATCTGTATTATTGCCAGAACTATTTATCAAATCATTAATAGCAGTGCTTTCAGGATCCACTCTTAACTTTTTTACAGCTGGACCAATAAGGTAGCGTCCACCTGTAGTACTATGTATTTCTATTTTTTCGACTTCAGCAGGTACAATCTGGAATGAGCTTTTATCCCGTGAATCTAAATTACCTGCATCCTTGAATCGGTCAACGATTATCAGACCTTTTTGGGTTTCTCCAGAAACAGAATAATCGGTAACAACATAATCAAGTCCGTAATCTGTAGAATGCAAAATATAAGGCCCGGAATAATATTGCTCATATTGTGTCTTAAAATCATTAAATTCTGAACTCGAAACAAGTGAACAATTTTTTCTTACACCATCTTTAAGTTTCAGGTAATTATAGTATTTATCACTCGGTAAATCATAAGACACATATTTATAAGCAAAAGCATAATTAGTATCTACATCGAATGTTTTTTGAATACTATCATCAACAATATCATCTATATATACAAGCTCCTGATTCTCAAAATACCTGTTCATACTAATGATATTGAATCTTTTATTTACCTTATCAATAGATATGATACAGTCAAGAAAAAGTTCAAGCTGTTCAATAAATTCATTTATAGTCCAGTCAGGCAACAACTCCTGCAACATTGCTTCCTTATATGGATTTACAACAAACAATCTGCTAAAGACAGGATCTTCTTCAAGTTCGTTTACCCCTTTCGTAAATCCCAATTTGGTTATCAAATTTTCCAACACATACAATAGATAGTACTGTGGCACAATATTCTCAACGTCAGTAAAAGAAATGTCCTCACCTACCTGAACGTTGTTCAATATAGACAGATCCCCATTCGATTCTGTATAATTCACAATTGGTGTGTACACAACTTTATTAGATGGGAAACCGCTGAACAATGTATTGATTGCTTCTTCCGACGTCATAGAAATACTATCAAGATTCATATCCCTTATGCTAGTTTCACCACCTTCATAATTCAATTGTGAATTACCAGCAATTATCTGAATCTTGACCGAATAGTTTTCAATCGAAAGAACAACCTCCACACCTGATATTATTTCAAGAGCTCCTGACATTAATGTAGCCTTACGGCTCTTTATTCCTTTTGTGACATCAGACCTATTGATATTCTGATAGATTCTCCGATTACCAGGATCTCTCAAATCGATATCTATGTCATAAGTATATTCTCCATTGCGGGTGAAATACGGATTCTCTGTTATCAATTCGAGTTCAAAATTTTCAGAAAGTACAACCTCCTGGCCGTCGATGAATAATCTGGTCATAATTTAATCCTCCTTGATACATTGTTTTTCATACGAGCCACCAAATCCTGAGCTTCGTTTACACCCATCTTGCCAGTAGCCCGAGTATATGTATAGATCGGTTCATCCAATCTCTTATTAAGTGAATCAATAACCTTAACCGCCTTCAGCAGGATAACAGACATTCCGTTATCAGCAGGTACACTTTGCTGATAGTAGGTATTGTTTGTTGTTGATGCAACACCTGATAAAACCGCAGAAACATCTTTTGCTGTCAGGCTACCGATAGTATTGTTCCGTTGCGCCTGATCAATTAAGTCCAGAACCGGACGAACAGCCGGATTCTGCACGGCATAACGGTTAGCGACAAATTCACCAGCATGGACTATACCTTTGGGTTCATCATGTCTACCGGTACCGGTGTAACCACCCGTTTCAAAGCCATTGATCGCTGCTTTTGCAGTTTCGAAAGCTGCTGTAATCAAAGCTATCTCAGCACCGGCTTTAAATAGTCCAATGAATCCTAAAGTTGCAATATTTTTCATTTGTCTTTCTGCGATAGAGGCCAACATTATTTTTTGCAGTGTTTCCAAAGTCAGCGATACTAATGCCTTCATATAATCTTTCATCGTCGCTTCTGAATCTGAAACTAATTCCGCAAATGTAGATCCCCAATCGGAACCAATTTCTTGAGCTAGTGCAACAGCTTTTTGAACCTTTCTTTTATATTCCTCTTGATTTTTCTCTGTATCTGTCAAACTTTGTTTTTCTATCTTATCCTTTATCGCAGCCTTTTTTTCTTCCGACACACGGGTAGAGTTTAGAACAGCATCATAATATCTCTTTTGGATTTCAGCCAACTCCTGATAATATTCTTCTTCCGAAGAAAGAGATTCATAATGCCTCTTTGTCGCTTCCTGTATCTCCAGCTGATATTGTTTCTCCAGCCTGGTGAAAGTTTCTTCTGAAATTTCTTCTGTTTCTTCTTGTTCCAATCGAGCACATTCGTCTTTAAACTTAATTCGTGCTTCGAGGATCTTCTGCTCGATCTGCTGCCGTTTCTCTGGTTCCAGTCCGGCAATGGCCAGCATGTTCTCGAGGTGACGCATCTCCAGATCTTCCATAAACTGACTATATTCCTGCTGTGTCATCTCGTCGCTGGCGAGGTACGACTTCTTCAGGTCTGTCAGTTCATCGTAGTACCGTTTATTCTCTGCCGTTACCTGAGGATTTTCTTTTGTCGCAGGAGAACTATTGCTTCCGCCTTCAGTTGGATTTGGGTCTGAATCCACAACCGGAGTTACTATATCAGGAATTTTATCAATGATATTTTGAAGTTCTGTCCTTTGTTTAGCCAAAGCTTCAATCGCTTGTCTTTGCGCTTTGAATTTACCATCAAGTCCCTTCAGCAGAACTTTTCTAGTAGTTTCATTTATATCGTCACGCTCCTGAATACGTTTTTTTTCTTTTTCAAACTGTTCGTTGTAAGCAATCTCTTCTTTTGTAAGTTTATCCTCTATAATAGCCAACTCCTCTTGAGCGTCCGTTTTAAGATTCTGTTTCTGACGATCATTCAGTTTGCTTAAATTATCAGCACGCTTATTTATATCAACAAACGAATCTGAAATTTTAGTCATTTTCTCCAATTCTTCATTGTATGACTTCTGCTCGTCTTTGGCTTTCCGAGTATTCGGAATCACGTAAGTCATCAGAGCCGTTGCAATAGCCGTCAAACCAGCTACAGCTAACCCAAAAGGATTTGCCTTTAGTACCGTATTGAAACCTCGTGTTGCTACTGTTGCCAATTTTGTCCAGGTTTCGTACAGCTTGGTAGCTATTGTGGATGCGTTTACCGTAACTGTATATGCAGTTATAGCAGCAGTTGATGTAATGATAATTCCTTTGTACTTTATAAACCAATCTATCAGTTTTGGAAGAGCCACGATGATCTTTGTTGTCCATCCGGTCAGGAGTGACAATGATGGATTAAGCCGCTCCATCAGCTCGATACCTGCCTCCTTAATGCTATTACGGTACTGCGCCATTTTGGCCTCATTAGTATCAGAGTTAATAGCTGCCTGCTCCATAGCGATATTGGTATCCGTCACGGCTTCAGTATATTGACGTACTTTGTCTGCATTGTCTATCAGAATGGTGGCAGCCGAGTAGGCTTCCTCACCAAACATGGTTTGAATCTCTGCGGCAGACAGTGACTTTTTGTTCAGGTTCTCGAGCGCAGTCTGCAAGCCAACCACTTTCGGGTTGGTTTCATCCGGTCCGGTCTGCAGTACCAGGAAGAACTTACGAAGTGCGGTTCCAGCCGGTTCTGCCTCCAGTCCTTTCTCGGCCAGCATCTGGATGGTACCTTGCAGCTGCTCGATGCTTACTCCCGCACCGGACGCGGCCACACCCGCATTCTTGATGGATGCGGCCTGGGCGGAAACATCGGCTGCACCTTCTTTAGAACCGGCGGCCAGTACATTCACATAGCGGGCTGCCTGGTCGGCTGATTCTCCGTACATATTGAGAGATACGGTGGTGGCTGTCACAGCATCCTTCAGGTCGATTTTGGCGGCAGCGGCCAGTCGCATGGCTTCGATGGTGACGGCGTTCAGGGCTTCTTTATCTTTCAGCAGCTCCGGCTTCTTGGAACCGATAAGCATGTACGCCTGAAGGATTTCGTCGGATGACTGGCGGATACGTAAGCCAGATTCATCCATAGTAGTAGACAGTTTTTCAGCCTGTTCGGTAAGCCACTGAATAGATGAATCGTCCAATCCAGTCAAAGCTTTCAACTCAGCCTGAGAAGATTCCTTGGAGTCACGGTTATTACGAAGGGTATTCAATGCCATGGAAACTCCAGTGAGTGTAGCAGCACCAGTTGCCAGTAAGCCTCCCCACCTCGTCAACCCGTTATTAAAACGAGAAATCCAGCTTTCGGTTTCCTGCACTTCCGCCTTGATTTTTTGAAGTTCGGCTGTCACCAGTTTAGCCTGCTGCTGATAGTATTTCCACTCTGCAGAACCCCGCTTGATGTGCCCGCTGTTTAACTGGCGATTAATAGCCGTCAGGGTGGCGCGAAGTTCTTTCGGTGTCGCCTTATCGAGGTTGTTCATCACCTCAGTAAGCGCTGTCGTATCTTTCTTCAACGTCTTGATCTGTGCTTCCGTTTTCCGAAGTTCGGAAGTAACTTGCTTAATTTTCGACGTGTCACCGGCTTTGTACGCATCTGCCAGTTCCTTTTTCAATCCAGATGCTATTGTTTCCAGATTCTTAAGTTCCTGCTTGGCTTCCTCACCGTTTACACGGACCTCGACGGTTGCTACCTGGTCTATAGCCATATTACTTCTTGTTTAAGATTTCACGAATTTTGTAAACTGCAAACAGAACAAAGATTATAAGTACTACGACAGTAAATACCATACAGAACTTCTGCCAAGAGGAAAGTTTCCTTTCAACTTCCACTGTTTTGACTTTCTCTTTAATAACTGTGCTATCTTTGCCTGGGATATAAACCGTATCTGGAGGAACATTAAAGTCCGTCAGCAGATTTCCCATAGAATCCAACTTAAACCGGAGGCGTGCATTTTCCGACTGTGCCATATCCAACCAAGAAAGCACAACCCTACCATTTGAATCACACTCCAACAAAGCCCGGATGGATGCAGAATCCGCAGGTTTGAATACCGGTATCAGCTTATCATGTACGATGATCTGCGTGTGATTGTCGGAAGTAAGGTGTTTCCCGGTTTTGCAACCGAGAAACATGGAACAAAAAACAATTGTAAAGAATGTAAGAACAAATGGTCTCATAATAAATTCCAGCCTGATTCAACATCCAACATTACGGCAGGAACACCGTTCTCTACCTGTGATATAGCTGCAGCAAAAGCGCACATGGTTGCCTTATCCTCTACATCTGGAACGTAGGTAGTCGGTACCTGCATTTCATCACATACACGAGAAATATATCCGGATGTGTTGTTTTCACATCTGGGCGCCCAACGATTGATGAAATCTGCAATCGTCTGACAGCCGTACTTACGACGGTAGTTCTGCAGCAGTTTAATCAATACCCGATAACCATGTGCAATATCTTCGAATTCTTCGAAGGTGTTGTCATGCTTTTTAGATTCAGGTACTTCGCCTTGCCAATCGATAGCATCTGAATTACGGATATTGCCTGGGTTGTTGTTTCTCAAGCCACGTGGTAACTGTTTCATTTTTTCACTCCCTCCTTAATAGTTTTGATAATCTTATGAGCTTCATCCGGTGTAGCACATTCCATAATGCGAACGGCCATATCTGCAACTTCGGCTGCATGACTCTTTTTCTTTCGAAGATTTTCAATGATGGATAAACCTTCTACAATCATCACGCCAAGAGTCCCAAGGATTGCTCCATAGGGTAGATTATACCAAGGGAAACACAATCCCAGTATATCAATCATAATGAAGAACAACAATAACCTGAAGTAATCGACAATTTTAGCACCGGTCTTGCGCAGCGGCCGGCTACATATTTTCTCTTTGTTGGCCCGGGCTGCATCAATCCCTGTCCATAGGTCCAGTAAACAAACACTGCAAATCAGTACTAAGCAGATAAAGATGATCATCACGCCGGAACGGATGTCTTGTGTGATAAATTCTACATATTTTTCCATGTCTATTATGTTTTTCTCAAAAATATTGTGCCATAGGAAAGCGTAAAAAGACAAAGCCTTGCAAGATATCTTACAAGGCTCAAGTATCAATCAATTAAATTTGTTTTTATTTATTCAAAACTGACTGAACTAGGGGGCATTTTATTCATATTGTTGAAAGAAAATCATCAACTCATATAAATTAATTGAACATGTCAAATCTGAACCATCATAATCTGTATCTGTGATATTTCTCGTATTCCAACCTCCTGAATGCCCCCCTGTAGGAAATCTTCTTAGCCATGCTCTACCGCCTGCATTATTAATCATCTTAACAAAAAAATCAGCATATCTTATAAGGACAGTACTATCATCATCACAATGCCATATTTTAAGAGGATGAGGGAAATACTTTTGTAATCTATAATATGCATTCTTTTCTTCATCGTTATCATAATTATTATTAGCTGTATCTATATCTGTTGTATCACCAAATGTATTTATCATAAGATTATCATATCCAGTTATTTTAGATAGATTACTGATAAAATATAATTGATCAAGCGTTGCCGATTCCCAATTGTCAAAATTCCATTGTCCTGCTATTGTTCTTTTTTGATTTTCTCCGTTCCATGGTTTCATATAATTATTTTTATATACCGATATAGTAGGCGCAAAACCAGCACAAGCGAGAATTGGAATATTCCCTGTCTGTGAAATCATTAACATTGCACTGCCGCCCATTGATAATCCTAAGACAAACGTTTCTTTATATAAATTATATTTTGTAATTACATAGTTGTAACCTTTTGTGTATGATTGTATTATATACTTATTACTATAATGCTGATTAGTTATTGGAAATCCTTTTTCTTCTCCCCATTCAGTAGACATTCCATTCATATCAAGAACAGCATATCCTTTCTTGATAAAATATTGCCACCCAAAATTATTCATTGGGTTTGTATTATCTGTTATTCGTTCTCCAGTACCTTGACAAAAAATAATTAATCTTGTTGGAGTGCCATTTGGCGTATAATTTTGAGGTAATGCAATAACTCCATAATCTGTTTTAAAATTTTTACCAGCCTGAACATTGGTGCTATTAGATAAATTATCTTCATCTGCATAATTAATTTTCACGCTAAAGTTTTCATAACCTGCCGCTGGCCGTTCAGCTTTTTTATCTTGATTATTTATGTTTCCAATTTCATTATTTAATTTGGAATATCCTTCTTTTAGATTTGTAAGTTTATAAACTATAACATTACTTGAATTTTCTGAATATAATTGTATTCCATTAGCATCTACATTAGCCGTGTATATTCCATCAATATTTCCCGGATGCCCGTCAAATAATATTTGCTTTGCCTCACTTGCAATAGTTATTTTCGAATCGCAAAGAAATGCTGCACAATCTTTATCGGAAGATAACCCAGAAAAAACTATTCTTAATTTATCTCCACTTTTAATACCTCCTTCTATAGGAAAATAAATCGGTGAAGCAGCAGACATTGAATTATTAATAAGCTCCATTTCTAGGGATAAATCTGAGGACAATTCGGTCAGTTTATCATCCCGTTTCTTCAGTTCTTCATCAGTTGTTGTCTTATCATAATAATCTTGTTCTAGCTTGTCAAGATGTTCAAGCATCTCCGTTCCGATTCGATTAGCCGTATTCTGCTTATTCGTTTTCTCGTCACGAATCTGTATCGCCATCTGCTTTAATTCATCGAATGTTTTTGTTTCCATAATTTTAGTTTTTAACGAAATAAATTCATCATGTTATTATACTAAAAGACACAAGTTATGTGTGTCTATTGCGTGATCCGTACAAGCGCGATCTCATCGTAGTGCTGCGTCTATGGTTTGCTTCCTCGATTTTATCAACCAGCAAACCGCAAAACTCTTCCCCGTACATGTACGCCATCTGTTCTTTCAGCACCATGATCGACGCAAAGTAAGGACGTGAGAACCATTCACGAGGTGTACGGGGATTGCCAGATGTATAATATCCACCAGGCTTAGGACCAACTTTCCGAGGGACGTTAAGCCTGTGTTCCTCTCGATATATAGGGTTTAAAATCTGCAAGTCACCGCCATTACCCTTAGTATACCCGTTGCCGACACCCATGTCCTGGTAGATACCGTACTCGAGAAACTTGTGCTGGATAGTAGATACAGAGTCAGTGGATGATATCACGTTATCCCGAATTTGCTGATGCAATGAGTAAGTATTGATGACGTGCAGCCGTTCGATTTTCTCACGCCAGATTGTCACCATCATTTCCGCCCAGGCTTCCTGATATTTCTTACGATCTTCGTCAGTTGCTGCCGGTCTGTGATTATCTGTCTTAGCCATCCCATTCGTCCTCCTTATAACATAGATCAGTCGGTTCTGTCAGTTCGGCCATGAAGTACAAGCCGGTACAGCCGGATATGAAATACTCCCCCAGTTCACGGGTGTAGATTCTGGATACATTCAGGAAAGATAAGTCCAGATCTTCGTATATGTATTTATCACGGATCATACGGGAATGGAACTGCCGGAAGATTTGCCGACAGATATCCAGCTTTGCCGCACGATCAGTCATGTCATCGTAGCGGTAACGGATCAGAAGAAACACCGTGAAGGTACGCTTCTTGAACCAACCTCCCCCGATCTGTTCGGTAGCTGCATCGTTAGTATCGTCGATGCAGACGAAAGCGGACTGACGGCGGAAATTGTCAAGCACATCCTGGAGTGAATTGATACCGCTACAGGAACAAGGGAAAAAGGCGTTGGCCTTGGCCAGCTTATTTTTCTCGGTCAGCTCCTTGAAATAGGTGTGCCCGTCGAAGAATTTACTTGTGTCCATTTTGTCTTGATTTTAGGATTTGAATATCGTGTGCTTTGGCGTCCAGTTCTGTCAAGGCCCGCCAGCAATCCATCTGCAAAACTTCCTTTTCTTTCGTTACATCGCCACCTGTCAGTGCCCGGATTTGGGCGTTCATCGCACCCATCAGGTCGGGTAGTTCAGGCTGATCAGCGTCGGCCGAACGGTGAAACGGCTGAAAGAAATGCGGAAACAGAGAAGTGAAGTACAGCTTAATACTACCCCACCAAAGGAACACGGAAACCAATTCGTATTCTTTGATCCGGGAAAAGGCTGCCTGCAACGAACCTTTTATGCCCGGCTTTTTCTTATAGAGATAACTATACAGGGATTTAAGCTGGGAAACGTTCTGCGAATACAGATAACCTTGATAGTAGTTCTCACAACAAAGGTAATCTTCGAAGCTCAGGCCGTGCAACATCGCATCGATGGCACACCGGCCGCCGATCTTGTCCAGTCTGACGGGATAAGCATTGGGTTCGGAAATAAAATCAATCTGCCGGAGAAAGCTACGGATCTGCCAGTCCTGGAGAATAAATCTCAATTTCTTGTGCCAGTTCAAACGGAAAGTGCACAGCCAGCCTTCTTTAATCCTCCTGCGAACACGTATTCCAGTAAATCGCATAAAGACATAGGTCTTTGCCTTGACCGGAGGAAACAGCGTGATGACCAGGAACACATACCGAAGCTGTTCCTGGTTGAGTTCCTTCCAGGAAGAGGGGAAACGAAAATCGAGGATTCTACCCCCAAAAGTATACGGAATCTTCTTTTTCATTCTGGTAAGTCTGGAAATGTTTGACTTTGTATGCCTCGGAGTCCTTATAACTGGTGAATACCTCTACCTTGGATTCCGCATAATTCTCGATGCGTTCCAGCATGCTCTTTGCAGCCGGCCAGTGTCCCATGATACAAAATCCGATAAACTTGCACATGTAGTCTGCCATGGCGGTTTCTTCTTTTGTGAAAGCGTTATGCCGAGCTTGTTCGAGGATATGATCGAAAAACTCTAACGACACGTGCTGCCGGATCTTTTCTTCCGCCTGATACATTCTCGTGCGAAACTCATTCAGTTTGGAACGATGTACATCTGAAGAAGGAAATTCAACGTACATCTTCAGCTGTCGGGCGGTATATATCAGGTTGGGGATATTGATACGGGCCTGTGCTGTGTCTGCCCAGTCGGTACCGACCAGCAGCTCCAAACACCGATCGTAGGTATCTTCGGCTGCATTGGTAACTTGCTGCAACAGGTTCTTGACTCTGTCGGCCGAAGCCGGAGCCAGATTCTGATTAGACACCACACCGAAGCCGGTCGGAGTCAATACCAGATCGAGCTGCGGAATCTGCTCCTGATAGGTACGCAGACAAACCAGCTTTGTGACCGCCTGCTCGAGTCCAGGAACCGTATCTAATTTATCTGCCATGTCACCCAGCAACACATGATTAATGCTCTGAAGGGTATCGTCCAGGTGAGGAGCAATCATATCGTATACCTCTGCCGTGGAATTGGTGGCAGAGGAACATATTTTCTCGAAAATCTCTTGTGAAAATGTAATAGCCATATTGATTCGTTTTAAGATTTACTTTCAAGATCCGAAGCTGTCTTCTGCTTTGCATCAGTGTTCTGGTCAAGTGTAGTGAGTAGCACCATGGGAACATCCGGATAAACCTTCTCGCTCCAGCCGTTGTACTCGATGACGATGTTATGCGGAATGTTCATCAAATCATGAAACGGTATCTCCAGTGCCTGCTTGAGCGTGAACAGCTCGCGCTTGTCCGAACCGGAGTTGTTGCTCTGCCCTTTACCCGGAGTAGCACCTACCAAATTTGGATGAATGTTGTCGCCATAGCAGGTGATGTTACTGGCTTCCTGAATATCTTCGCTCCAGTCACCACCCTCCTTGCCGGTTTCAATCACGTTGATGCGAACCATACGGACTTCACGGCCGTTCGGATCGATGTAGTAACCGGTGATCCAAACCTTGCCGCTGTTCTCAATGCCGGAAACGAAGTTCTTGATGTTTTCTTTTTCTTTCTTGATGCGCTCCATCTTTTTCAGCGGGTCGGTGATATGATCTTCTTCACAGATGTTTCGCCAGTAATCCTTGTGAACCTCGACCTGATATTTTACGCTGGCATGGTTGCGGAGCTTAGCCTTCTTGCCTTTCCCGATCAATCGCTTGATATCGTACCAGTCGCCCCGGAAGATGCTGGTGTAATAAGGAATTGGGTAATACTGGAACCCCGGTGTCGGGAAGCGTACCAGAATAGCGAATTTCCGTTCGCCGGTACGAATCCTTGTTTCACCATCGCGCCCAGGTTCACGCCCCATGAGTACCATCAGATCACCCATCGGATCGCGCGGATCAAGCAAACGAATGACTTCGTAATCCTCCGGACGAAGTGAAACATTATCACGGAAATTAGCATAAATCACATGATTTATTTTGCCATTTCTCGCCTTTTCAAAACGGCAATAGCAGGCTTCTTTATGCACCAGACGATTAATTTGCTTGCCATCCTGAGAAAGAATAATGACCGACACACAAAAGAAAAAGTATTTCATGTCTGTTGCCTGCTCGAGCTGGAACAACGGCAAGCTGTTGCGAACTAACCAGCGTTTGATTTCGGGATGGGTTGTCGGCTGTTTGGTATCAACGTCCATGTACTTCAATCCGGCACCATAACAAGTAATGACATTGAACAGCTTGTTCTGGCTCATCACTTCATCAACACCAATCATCTTGATAATATTAAAAGGAAGCTGATTGTCTTCACCGAAATTTACATACGCCATGCCTTTCCGATTCGGAACAGGTGTCGTTCTGATATTCGCGTCTTCGTCAAAAACCAAGCTGCTGTCCTCAACGGATGCCATTTCAGCGGCTACATTGGAAACCTCGATGTTGAATATCTCACCAGGAATGAAGTTGTCGTCGTATTGTGAAATTGTTTTGTCCATATTAGAGATAAATTGTCATGTTGTTTATTTCGAATAGAGATATATCGCGGAAAGCCCGGATCAAACCGGATGCCGGAAGGCGGACACGATGAACACCTCGGCGCCAATGTGAGCCGACACACACTGCACCACGGTATTCCAGAATGTCGCCTGTACTAAGCTTCCATAACTTCAGGTTACAAGGCTGCCCCGACTCGAGCAACCTCAATGCGTCTTTGATATGTATTACGTTCATAGGCTTTAATTGTAAGTATCATCGAAAGAATCATCGAACACTTCCGGGAGCAAATGAATCCGCTGCTGACAGCGAGAAGCCAAGATGTATGTAACGGTAAATGAAAACAAGCCATCGTCTTCATCGCTCCGGCTGGTATCACTCTCTATAATGGTTATCGGGATATCTCCGGAATCGTCCATCAGCCAAGCTTCCGTAGTTCTCGCCAAATCATCTGCCAGAGCGAACATAGATTCTGGAATATATCCTGTATTGAGTGTGTGCTTACGCTGCTCGTCTACGTAATAGGTCTTGTACTGACCGGCAAAGTATGACGCACTCCGGGTAAGCTCCGGTTCTACCGTATCGCCACCGATAAAGTAGAAAGTTTCTACCAATCCAAATGAGTTACGGAACTTCAGACCAATGGCCTCCGGTTCTGACTGATCCACATGGAAAATCTGTTTCCGAGAAGCAGCCATTACAGCGTAACGTAACAAATGATATCCTGACAAGTTAAATCTCGAAGGAGATACGTCGACCGAATAAATACCGTATTTAGTTACAATACTTAACGGTACAATTCTCTTTAATAGCCGATTGTCATCATTTACAAATACACATTCAGCCGCAACCCCAGTAGTTGCCTCTTCCTCAGTCAATAGCCCATTGACGAAATACAGAGTCTCTGTCCGGCCAAAGGAAGTAACTTTGTCACGTCCCGCCAGGGTAGTAAGAAAATAGCCATTCACAAAATCTTCCGCGGAACAAGGAACAACAGAACGACACAACAAGACTGTGAAAGTTTTAGAAATGGGAGTATCTCCGGAAGCGGAAACCGTATAACTGAACTGAAGCAACGGTGACGCAATCAGATAAGGTTCCATCAGGGAGAACATATCGAGTATCCGTATCTGGTTGCTTGCATCCGGCGTATAATTTTCCTGCAATATGACGGTATCGCCTTGCTTCAGAACAAAATCCACCTGTTTGTCTGCGCTGATCGTAAAATTGTCCAGCTGGGAAGACAGCACAAAATCGGGTATATCTTGAGGAATAGTGAGCATACATCTTTGTTTTTCTCAAAGATACCCAGCCCCGGAAATGGGTAAAAAGACAAAAGGTGCAGCATCATTAAGACGCTACACCTTGTTTTATTCATACAGCTACTTGCGCAACATGATCCACGCTGGACGGCCATCGGGGGCTATGACAAGTTCATAGCCCAAATCCACCATCGCCCTGGCGATATCGTT
>ULQU01027004.1_pt1 | contig 30386 bp, 49 predicted proteins | sample 1954841 | NCBI WGS metagenome assembly ULQU01 (sample SAMEA4835664, study PRJEB28245) | human gut metagenome | biome: gut microbiome; material: fecal sample | place: Denmark | collected 2008
GATTGTTTCTAGCAAGTTCCTCGCATGGACTTGATGCCCTAACATATTCTTAAAGCCTAACAACAACAGCAGTATCATGGCTTTGCTTCCATCTCTTCACCTTACTTTTGCAAATAGAATAAGAGTATGAAGCGCTAATTTTGCTACTATCCAACTAAAGCTATGGTGCTGCTGGGAGAAGAGAAGGCACAAATTGAAAACCAATAGGAAGAGTAAAGGACTGTTTTCTTCTTCTCCAGAAAGGAGGAGCAATGAATTATCTGGTATTGATATTCATACTATTCATTGCAATATATGCATCTTTATGAGCATGATAAATTATACAAAATTAAAATATAGGGATTCGATAAGGAGTGATTTTGAATGAAAAAATTGAATAAAAAACAGGGCATTATGCCTTTTATCAGACATATGCATATTAGTTATTCTTATTTCCATGGTTCTCACTGGAAATAACTGGAACTCAACAGAGGTAAAAGTATTCTGTTGCAGTTCATTATTTATGAATATACTGTTCGTACAGTATTTTCTTATTACAGGAGGCAGATAGCTATGAGTTACTGTATTGGTATTTACGTAAAAGTCGATGGGTGTGGCAAATGCGTAGAAATTGCTTATCCAACTTATTACAAGCCCACTTACAATTTAGGCAAATTATTCAGGTCGTGCATGAGTTGGGATTTTAAGAGTGGCGAATATTACAGATGTGACAATGTAATCAAGAACGTAGACGAAGGAATAAAAGAATTGGAGCATAATTCTTTAAAATATACTAAACTACTGCCTAGTAATGGTTGGGGCACAATGTCAGGCGCAATTGAAACATTGAGATCCATAAGAGAATGCATTCTGGAAGAGAATGAAGACATACCATTGAAATGCTTATATCTAAAATGGGAGTGATTAATTATATGGATATTATCGGAATATTACTCATAACATTATCAATAGTTTTGATAGCTATCGGGTATTATTGGAAAGAATAGCGATGAATAAAATGCAGGACTAAATAAAAATAAAAGATGGCTCGTGAGGTCGTTCGAGGGTGTCAGCACAAAACGCAATACTTATAATATGACTTATAATTCTCCAATTCATTTACTGAAAATCGTTTCTCCTAATACTTTTACTAATAAAGTGTTGGCATTCTCAAACGATTTCATGAGCGTTTAAAGATAAATGAGAGGTACAAAATGGCAAAACTTGCGAAAATGAAGTACAAAACTATGGGTGGCGATGTAAAAATCAACACGTATAATGCGACAATATCAAAAAAGATTGTGGCGGAATCAGGGATTGATCCTGAAAAAGAAATCACAGTAAGGGCAGAAACTGGAAAAATCATTATTGAACAGAAAAAATAAAGGCAAAAAATATGAAAGAAAAAACACAGAAACTCTATAACATGAATTGTTTGGATTATCTGCAATCAGAACAATTCGTTAAAGATGTTGAGGGGGGGGCAACCTATTATTGTAACCGACCCACCATTCAACATTGGGTATCATTATAGGACCTACAAAGATAGGATGAAAGAACAAGAATATTTATGCTTTCTAAATAAAGTGCTCACGATGAATCAAACTCCGTATGTTGTTATTCATTATCCTGAATCACTTTATAAGATTGCATTATTCAACGGCGAGACTCCTTCTAGAGTTTGTTCATGGGTGTATAACTCGAACACTGCTAAACAACACCGTGACGTAGCTTTCTTCGGTGTAGAGCCTAATTTCAAACAGGTGTTACAACCGTATAAGAATCCAAATGATAAACGAATTATGAAACGTATTGCGGAAGGTAAATTAGGATGCAAACTCTATGACTGGTGGAATATCAATCAGGTCAAGAACGTGTCGAAATCAAAAACAAAACATCCTTGTCAAATGCCTGTCGAGGTCATGAAGAATATTGTAGGTATACTTTCTAAAAACTCCGTAATAGTTGATCCTTTCATGGGTAGCGGAACAACTGGCGTTGCTTGTAAAGAATTAGGGTATGAGTTTATCGGATGCGAAATTGATACAGAGTATTTCAATATAGCAAAAGAAAGATTGGAGAACATTTCGGTCGAAAAAAATCACGAATGAAAAAGATAAAAGAAAGGCAAAGAGAACGTGGAACAGATTCAGAAGGAGGACGAAGAAACATGAATAATTCACATGTATTAACAGAGGTTACAGACATTCTTGTAAAAGATTTCATTCCTAAATACAGCACAATCGAGCTACTTGAAAGCAAAGAAACATTTCCGTTTGCAAAGCCTGTAGGCTTGCTTCCTTTTAAAAAGGTGAAAAAAGACTATGGAGACAGAAAGATTCTCTCTGTGTTTGATTTTAATGACACGCACTCAACATCAATCATTATCGAGCAAAAAGATAATGCTAAAGAAGGAGAACAAGAGGGGAACTAGACTTATGTTAAATATTGAAAAGTATAAAGGTGAAATAAAAGAAAGAATGAAAAAGCCATACAATTTAATGGATTTATTAGAAAGATTGATGGCTGAAAAGACTGGAAGAGATGTTAAAGATATTTATATCACAAATGTATTTGACTGGCTTTCAGAAGAATACAAAAAGCCAATCCTAGATGAAGTAGAAAAGAAATATCTGAATGCAGTCATTAGACCGTTCAGATGTGATGTTAAATTTATTTCAAAAGAAATAACTTTCATTGAAGACAGATACCGCATCAAGATTATTACAAAACAATCAATTACAAAACAATCATTTGACGGAGCTTGCCAAGAATGCACTATCTTACCGAGTTTTGAAACTGATATGTACAAAGGCATGGAACTCGGCAGAAAGTATACACTTGAAGAGCTTGGACTATAAATTATGATTGAAAAAAGGGCATAAAAACCCTTTTTTTTGGTAATAATTAGAGTATAATTACTCTTGTGAAAGAGGGTAAAAAAATGTTAGAAAAGGAGGGCAAAAAAATGGTATTTTCTAATAAAACATATGACATTCTAAAGTGGGTTGCACTTGTTGGAACAAACGCATTTTCAGTGTTAATTATCACGCTCGGCAAAATCTGGGGTTGGAGTTATGCAGAGGCTATTGCAGGAACTATTTCGGCAATTGGAACGTGCATTGGTGCATGTTTACAGATAAGCTCAGCAAACTACAACAAGGGTGAATAAATGAATCCAGAAACAAGCGTAAGCATCGCATTACTCATTTCTTTGACATCGCTTGCATGTACGCTGATAAATACCTTTGCAGGTGGAAAAAAACGTCAGGAAGAACAGGCAGAGCGAGAAAAGAATAGGCAGATGGATATCGAAAAAAATTTCGTAAAAATCAACGTAAAACTGGACGATTTTTGTGACACCACAAAAAAAATGATGATAGAAAATGGCGAAAAGGCTGAGCAGTTGAAAAAGGTATCAGAGCAACTCGTTCTTATTACTGAACGTATAAATACGTTGTTCAAGTACAAGGATGATCACGAAGAAAGGATTAAAGGGCTTGAAGACAAGGTCAAATAAGGAGGGATAAAAAATGTACGGTATTGATATTTCAAAACACAACGGCAATATTAATTTAGAGCCATATAAAGGGCAGTTTGTAATAATTAGAGTTGGATATGGACACTTTCATTTAGACGAAAAATTTGAAAGAAACGTGAATGAATGTAAACGTTTAGATATTCCATTCGGTGTTTATCATTATTCATATGCATTGAATGAAGCAGATGCAGAAGCAGAAGCAAGAGGAGTGCTTAATGTAATCGCTAAATATAAGAATGATATCAAGGTTGGTGTATGGTTCGATATGGAAGATGCAGATGGCTATAAGAGAAAGCACGGATTCAAGTTCTCTAATTCAACAATTGCTCCAATTTGTTATAAGTTTTGTAAGATGATTGAAGACGCAGGATATTATTCTGGCATTTACACTTCTAGCTCATGGCTTGACTACGTAAAAGGTTTAAATGATAGATTTGATAAATGGGTTGCAAATTGGGGCAAGAATGATGGAACACAGCACACAAACACTTCTCAATATGGCACATTACAACAGTACACTTCTAAACCACTAGATAAGAATGTAATGTATGCAGACCTTTCAAGATATTCAAGAGGTAACGCAACACAACCTCAGACAAAACCAATTGATCAGATTGCTGATGAAGTAATTGCAGGGCAATGGGGTGATGGAGCTGACAGAAAGAAACGCTTAACCGATGCAGGATATGACTACAATGCTGTTCAGAATGCAGTGAATGCAAAGCTGAAAAAGAAATCTAATGAAGAGATTGCACATGAAGTTATTGCAGGAAAGTGGGGCAATGGTGATGATCGCAAACAGCGTTTAACAAGAGCAGGATATAACTACACTGCAATACAAGCAATTGTTAGTAAACTGATGAGTGCTAACAAAGCAAGCAAAGCAGTATATTACACTGTTAAACGTGGCGATACATTAAGTGGTATTGCTTCTAAATACGGAACAACATATCAGTATTTAGCACAGATCAATGGTATTGCTAATCCGAATAAGATTCGTGCTGGACAGCGTTTAAGAGTGAAGTAATGGCACAAGGCTATTATTCATGTAGTAGATGCGGGAAGATACATCCGAAAGGGTATGTATGCCATGTAGAAAAGAAACGCTACAAGTACAGTTACAAAGAGTCAAGGATGAGAAGCAAGAGTGCATGGACAGATAAGAGCAAGCAGATCAGAGAGGATGCAAACTATCTGTGTGAAGTATGCAAAGACAAAGGTATTTACAACTACAGAAATGTTGAGGTACATCACATAGAGAAGCTGAAAGACAATCCAGACCTATGGTTGGATGATGATAACCTTATCTGTTTATGCAAAGACTGTCATAGGTTAGCTGATGCAGGAATGATTGACAAAGAGTATTTGAAGAAGTTAGCTAGGCAGAGAATAGACAGGATTAAATAATCCCCCCCATGGTAACGGGCATTGTCTGGTGTGTCTTCAAGATGAAACGCCCAAACGAAAGAACACAAAATTAAAAAAATATTATGGTTTTTTGGAAAAACGGCAAATTTCGCAGTATAATGTGAATATAGCCGTTTTTATGTTTCAAAAAGAAACAAAAAAGTAAAAAATGAAGGAGGAACAATTCAATGAAGCTAAAAGTAGATTACATTCCTATTGAACAGCTAAAACCATATGAAAAGAATGCAAAAATTCACACACCGGAACAGATTGAGCAGATTAAAAATTCAATTCAGGAGTTCGGCATGAATGACCCTATTGGCATCTGGGGTGAGGAAAATCTAATTGTAGAAGGTCATGGAAGGCTTATTGCCTGCAAGGCGCTAGGATTTGATGAAGTACCTGTCATTAGATTAGACAGCTTAACAGATGAACAGCGTAAAGCATATACATTAGTCCATAATCAGACCACAATGAATACAGGCTTTGATTTTGATGTTCTGAATGAAGAATTAGACAACATCGACATTGATATGAGCGATTACGGATTCGACATCGAAATTGATGATATAGATGAAGGCACGGAAGTAAAAGAGGACGAAGCACCAGAAGTCAAAGATGGAGAACCAAAAGCGAAGAGGGGTGATATATATCAGCTCGGGCGTCATCGACTAATGTGCGGAGACAGTACATGTTCTGATGATGTTTTTAAACTGGTAGGGGGGAATACATCACCTGCGGTCGATCTTTTAATTACAGATCCGCCTTACAACGTTGATTACACTGGCGGAACAAAAGATGCACTTAAAATAATCAACGACAACATGGACGCAGATACATTTCACGACTTCCTTTACAATGCTTTTATAAACGCTTTTTCCACCATGAAAGGCGGAGCATCTTTTTATGTGTGGTATGCAAGGAAAGAGGTTGTAAATTTCTCAACGGCGTTAGCAGATGCGGGACTTTCCGTTAAGCAAGAGTTGATTTGGAATAAAAATTCTTTTGTCATTGGTAGACAAGATTACCAGTGGAAACATGAGCCTTGCCTGTACGGATGGAAAGAAACAGATTCACACCATTGGTACGGGGATCGGAAGCAAACGACAGTTATCGATTTTGACAGACCGACAAAATCGGAATTGCATCCAACGATGAAGCCTGTTGGACTTTTTGATTATCAGATAAAGAATAGCACAAAGAAAGGCGATAACGTGCTAGATCTTTTCGGAGGGAGCGGAACAACAATTATGGCTTGCGAGCAAAACGGGAGAAATGCTTATGTAATGGAATATGATCCACATTACATTGACGTAATCATAGAACGATGGGAGAATTTCACTGGGCAAAAGGCAAAATTATTAAATAAGGTGTAAAAAAATGAAACAGAAACTAACATTAAATGAACAGGCAAAAGAAATTATCAAAATTGCAGAAGAAAGCGGCGTGCAGTCCAATTTCTTTTTTATCACGACATTCAAGCGTTATCAGGTACAGCTGAATATCTTAACCGAGCTTGAGAAGACGATAAAAGAAGAAGGCGCATTGGTAACAAAAGAATACGTCAAGAACAGGAAGAATCTTTATACAAATCCTGCAATAAGCGACTACAACAGAACAACTGATTCTGCAAACAAAACGGTTTCAACATTGATGCGTATTTTGCGCAATTTTGGCGTTGACGATGCAGGAGAACAGGATGCAGACCCGCTTATGAAGATTATCAATGGCGGTGATGATGATGGCAGTGACGAGCAGTAAGGCTTATGAATACTGTAAAAACTCTGTCAGAAAGAAAACAACTCCTAAATACGTAAAAAAGCAGATGCGAGACTGGATGAAGATTGCAGAAGGAAAAAATGCAAAGTACTTTGTATCTGAAAAAAAGGTTCAGCAGATTGAAAACATTCTGAAACTGCTTATCATGCCGAAAGGATTGAAAGCAGGACAGTCGATATATAAGTGCGCAACTGGCTATCAGTGGTTGATCTATACAGCCATGCTATGTACTGTATATCGTGACAAGCCGAAAAAGCGCAGATATGAGACAGGGCTGTTGGAAATTTGCAGAAAGAATTTCAAGACATATACAATCGGAACAATCTTTATTATTTTGTTTCTTACTGAGCCTAGGTTCTCAAAGTTCTTTTCAGTTGCGCCGGACGGAGCACTTTCGAGAGAAATCAAAGAAGCAATCTCAGACACAATCAAAAGCAGTCCACTGATATATGAGTACAAAGGAACGAAGCGTTTCAAGCTGTTAAGGGACTACATCAAATTCAAACCGAATGAAAACACGTTGATCCCGTTAGCATACAGCAACAACCGTATGGATGGACGTATGCCGAATGCATTCATTGCGGACGAAGTTGGAGCCTTGCCAAACGGCTATCCTGTCGATGCAATGAGATCAGGGCAGTTAAACGTAGTTAACAAATTAGGTTTTATCATCAGCACAAAATACCCGACAATCGACAATCCTTTCGAGGACGAGGTTGCATATGCTAAAAAGGTTCTGGACGGTATTGAGAAAGACGATACTGTTTTTGCACTTCTATATGAACCAGACAAAACGTCAGACTGGGAAACAGATGATCTTGTTTTGAAGCAGGCGAATCCTGCATCATTGGAAATCCCTGAGATTTGGGATGATCTTATCAAGAAGCGTGCGAGAGCCATTGCCATTGAGAACGAGCGAGAGAACTTTGTTACAAAGCACTGCAATATTATCTATCAAGGGCAAGGAACTGAAACATTTATTGATGTTAAAGATGTACAGGCGTGCAAGGTTGCGGATATTGATTGGAACGGCAGAGTCGTATATTTAGGCGTTGACCTTTCAGAATCGAATGATAATACATCTGTTGCCATGGTTTCTGTAGATGATGATGATAACATTCTTGCAGAAAGTTTTGCATTCATTCCAGCAGACAGGATCACAGAGAAAACAATTTCAGAGCGTGTGAACTATCAGGAATTATTGAAGAGTGATAAGGTATTTGCGTGCGGTGACAGAGTTATCTCATATGCGTTTGTTGAGCAGTTCATTTTGAGCCTTGAGAGCCGTTATAACGTACAAATACAGGCGATTGGATATGATAGATGGAATGCATTAAGCACAGCGCAGAAATTGGCTAATGAGGGCTATAACACGGTTCAGATTAAGCAGTATTCAAGCGTGCTACATTCTCCGACAAAGAGGATGAAAGAAGCAATACTTAAACAGAAATTCAAATACACAGAAAACAAACTTCTTGAAATTAATTATCAGAATGCTAAATGTGCTTATGATACCAACAAAAATATGTATGTGAGCAAGAAAAAGAGCAACGGTAAAGTTGATATGGTTGTATCACTTATCAATGCAATTTATCTTCTTGAGCAGGATTATTTCCTGAATGAAGGTGACTTCACATTCCAGATGATTTAATTGATATAAACGTGCATTTATGCTAATATATGGGTGTAAAAATGTTTCAAATAGAAAATACTAACAAAGGGCGGTAACGAGAGTGGCACTATTTAAGAAAAAAATCAAAAATAAAATAAATCTTAACGATCAAAGTGTTCAGCTTGACGATGCGCTGTTGTCGGCATTGCTCAATAATGAGACCATCACAAGGGATAAGGCGCTGACACTTCCTGCCGTATCAGGTGCCGTGGATTTTATCAGCGGTTCGATTGCGTCCATGCCTGTTAAACTTTACAAGTACAAAAATGGCAAGGTTGAAGAAGTGCAGAGAGACAGCCGTGTACGAATGTTGAACGGTGACACAGGAAACACGCTTGACGGGTTCCAAACAAAAAAGGCCATGGTCGAGGATTACTTACTCGGTAAGGGTGGATATTGTTTCATTCAAAGAGACAGACAGAACATCGTGACGGCACTGAAATATATTCCAGATATAGACGTCACAGTGTGGTCAAATTCCGACCCGATGAACCGTTTCGTACAGTTCTATGTTGGCACAAATAAAATATATCCGTGGAACATGGTAAAGCTGTTGAGAAATACAAAAGACGGCGCAAGTGGAAAGGGATTGACAGAAGAAATCTCAAAGGCCCTTGAAACGGCATACAGTACGTTGGTATATCAGCTTGGATTGGTCAAGACAGGTGGTAACAAAAAAGGGTTCTTACAGGCAGAGCGCAGACTTGGACAAGAAGAAATCGACAAGCTGAGGTATGCATGGAAACGACTATATACGAACAATACCGATAATGTCATGGTTTTAAACAACGGCATCAAGTTTCAGGAATCATCAAATAGTTCCGTTGAAATGCAGTTAAACGAAAGCAAGAAGACTTTACAGGATGAAATAAATGGAGTATTCCATATTCACAGTGACTTCAATCTGACATTCAAGGAAGCAATCTATCCGATTGTTAAAGCATTTGAGACAGCACTCAACAGCACGTTGCTGTTGGAAAAAGAAAAGAAAAACTTCTTCTTTGAATTCGATACAAAAGAAATTGTGAAAGCAAGCATCAAGGAAAGATTCGATGCTTACAAAGTTGCAAAAGATACAGGGCTTATGACTATCAATGAGTTGCGCAGAATGGAAAATCTCAATTACATTGAGGGCATGGACGTGATTAATGTTGGGCTTGGCGCAGTATTGTATGACACCAACACAGGAATATATTACACGCCAAACACTGGACAAGTTACAGGTGGAAATGAAGAAGAAAAAACGGCTGAGAAAGTTGAAGAAACTGAAAAGGGGGCAGATGATGAATTACAAGTATCTGAAGAATCTGACGAAAACAAGCGCTGATTTTTATATTTATGGCGATATCGTTGATGAAAACGTGCCTGACTGGTTTGGTGATAAGTCAGAAACAGCAATTGACACAAACACATTCAAGGCAGAGCTTGACAGTCTGAACGGTGTGACAGACTTTAATATTTACATCAATTCAGGTGGTGGCTCAGTGTTTGCAAGTTCAGCTATGGTCAGTATGTTAAAGCGATTCAGACAGAACACTGGGGCGAAGATTCATGCATATATTGATGGATTGTGTGCAAGTGCAGCAACGTATCTTGCCATGGTTGCAGATGATATCAATATTTACAAGAATTCGATAATGATGATCCACAAGCCAATGACATATGCTTATGGAAATGCTAACGAGCTACAGCATGACATTGACACATTGAATCTGATTGAGTCTGGAACGATGTTGCCAATGTATGAAGCAAAGGCAAAAGAAGGGATCACAGCAGAGAATATCGCAGAACTGGTTGGCAACGAAACATGGTTCTGTGGCAATCCTGATGATGATATGTACATCGGAAATTATTTCAGTGTGAACGCATTGGACAGTGTGAAGGACGTACAGGCATGTGTAACTGACTTATTCAGAAACTACAAGCATGTGCCAGATGCATTAAGAAAGCCAAAACAGGTTAAAAAGCCTGTCGAGGATTGTGCGCTTGATTATTCAGCGTACGAGAATATTATTAGTTCATTAAAGAAGACGGAGGGGTGAATAAATGAACGTAAAAGAACTCATTGAAAATCGAAATTCAAAAGTCGCTCAGATGGAGAAACTGCTAACAACTGCAAAGGCAGAAAACAGATTACCATCTGAAGACGAAAAGAACCAGTTTGCAAACCTTGAAAAAGAAGTCAAGGACATTGATGCAACTGTTGCTATGTATGATCAGATGGCAGAAATGAGCATGAAGCCAGTGCCAAGCGCACCTGTTGAAATGACAAATGCAGAAAAAGATCACAAAGCATTTGAAAATGCAATCAGGGGCATTGTGAATACTGACACGCCTACAATGCCAGCAGATGCAAAGACACTTATTCCGACAACTGTTTGGAATGAAATCATTTCACAGGTTATTGAAATCTCACCTGTATTTTCTATGGCAGACCGCTATAACATCACTGGCGATCTAGTATTACCAAAGTATGATGCACAGAATAGTTCTATCGTGATGCAGTATGCAGATGAAGGAACAACAGCAGAATCTGGAAAGGTTGTTATCAGCCAGATTACTCTTGGTGGATTCCTTGCACGTTGCCTTGCAAAAATATCAAAAAGCTTGATTAACAATTCCAATTTCGACATTGTGGGATTTGTCGAAGCAAAAATGGCACAGGCAATCGCACTATATTTCGAACATGAAATTCTGTTCGGCACAGTAGGAAAGGTTGAGGGTTTAAAGGGCATTACATCAGATATGACTGTTACAACTGCCACAGCCACAAAGATTACATCTGACGAGCTGATGGATGTGCAGGACAAGGTAATCGACAACTATCAGGCTAATTCCGTATGGATCATGAACCGTGAAACTAGAAATGCAATCAGAAAGTTAAAGGATAATGAAGGCGATTATTTATTGAACCGTGACTTTACAGCAAAATGGGGATATACACTTCTAGGTAAGGATGTTTATTGTTCTGATGCAATGGACAAGATTCTTGCAGGAAAGACAACCATTTATTACGGTGATTTCTCTGGTCTAGCTGTGAAGGTTTCAGAAGATGCTAACATGCAGGTATTGCAAGAAAGATATGCAGAAGAACATTTACTTGGAATTCTAGCTTTCGTTGAATGGGATGCAAAGGTTGCCGATACTCAGAAACTTGCAAAACTTGTCATGAATAGCAAATAAATCATTAGAAAGGGGCGAGCAATATGGAAGTAAGCAAAGTCAGTGATATTACAGAAGAATGCGTTGCAGACTATTTGAGATTGGACGAAGTAACAGACAGCGATATAAATACATTAACCATGCTTATTTCCATCGCTACTTCTTTCATCGAAAACTATACTGGGATTGATGATCTGGACAAATATCCTGAATTTGTGATAGTGGTGCTTATTCTTTGTCAGGACATGTGGGATAACAGAACAATGTATGTTGACAGTAAAGACCTGAACAACACGGTGCAGAGCATTCTTGCGATGCACAGTGTGAATCTGTTGTGAGGTGTGAACAATGTTAAACGCAGGGAAGTATTCAAAGCGTATCACGATATATAAGACCGTCATTGTTACTGATGATGATGGCTTTCAGACAGAACAGAAAAAGGTGATTCTTACACCATATGCGTATGTTAGGACAACAAAAGGATTTACGCTGATTGCCAACAATTCTGATTTTGAAAAAGCATACACCAACTTCACAATTCGTTATCCGAAAACAAAAATCACAAGGGATATGCTGATTGAGTTCCACGGCAAGACATATACGATTGAGTATCTGAACAACGTTGATGAAAACAGCGTAGAATTAGAGGTTCAGGCAAAGGAAGTGACTCACTGATGGCAAAGATTGTTTTTGATATTGATGAAAGTGTATTGAAGGATATATCTTACATCGACAAGCAGTTTGATCACATCTTTGGTGGTATGACACAAGCAGGTGCAGAAGTTGTTTACAAGAATGCTATTTCGGCACTTCCAGAGGCGCTGAAAAGTTCAGGCTTCACAAAAAACGTGAAGCTGTCACGAGTGTATAAAACACCGTCAGATGATGGTATCAACACGAAAGTCATGATAACTGGATATTTCAAAAACAAGGAAGGCAAGAAGACTCCTGCACCACTTGTTGCAAACATGTTTGAATATGGCAGTGACAAAAGGAAATATCCAAAGCATCCTTTTTTCCGAAAGTCTTTCAAAAAATCGCAGATTATGAAAGCAATGGAAGAAGAGCAGAGGAAGTTGAGCGGGGGACTGTTAGATGAATAACCTCATTGAAAAAACATTGAGCGACTTCACAGTCAATGGCAAAAAAATTCCAGTCAAGTTCTTACGATACAACGGACGTTCGGAAACATACATCACTTACACAATGACAGATGCGGACAGCGTGTTACATGGCGATGATGAACTGCTGAACTACGTTGAATATTATGATTTTGATATTTACTCAAAAGGCAATTACAAGCCGATTATCAAGGCGTTAAAAGGATTGCTTAAAGCTGTCGGGTTTATGTGGGAACCTGACCGTTCATCCGAAGATATGTATGAGGATGATACGAAGTATTACCACAAGACATTATGTTTTTCAATCGAAAGGAGCGAATAATGGCTAAAATCGGGTTAAATAACTTCCGATACTCAAAACTTACGGAATCGGAAGAAGGAACAGCAAAATATGATGGCGCGAAAAAGCCAGCCAAGGCTATTTCGTGTAAGGTGGATATCAGCAACAATGATGCGTCTTTGTATGCCGATGATGCATTGGCAGAAAGTGATACATCTTTCCAGAAGGGTTCTGTTACAGCAGGAATCGACAATGAAGACGTGCAGATGATGGCAGACCTTCTGGGGCATACAGTGGCTGAAGACGGGAAGGAACTTGTCAGAAATGCAAACGATGTTGCGCCATATGTAGGTTTCGGAAGAATCGTTACAAAGATGGTGAACGGAGCTTACAAGTACACGGTAGAATTCCTGTGCAAGGTTAAGTTCTCAGAACCGTCACAGGATGATTCTACAAAGGGCGAAAGTGTATCATTCAGCACAACTGAACTTGCAGGAACTGTTGCAACATTGGCTGATGGCACATGGTCAAAGTCAAAGACGTTTGATACAAAGACTGAAGCTGTCACATATCTTGAAGGACTGATGGCAAAGGCTTAAGTCTAAAAAGAATATTAAAGACAGGGTTCGTCCCTGTCTTATTTTTTTAGGAGGGTAAACATGAAGGAAGTCTCAAAGACACTTGAATACAAAGGCAAGAAATACAAGCTAGTTTTCAATCTTAATGTGATGGAAGTTATTCAAGATAAATACAGAACACTTGAAAACTGGGGCAAACTCACAGATGGTGCAAAAAATAATGGTGAGCCAAATGCAAAGGCTGTTATCTTTGGAATCACGGCAATGCTGAATGAAGGAATTGACATAGATAACGAAGAAAATGGTACAGAAGAAAAGATGCTTACTAAAAAGCAGGTCGGCAGAATGATCACAGACATTGGCTTGAAATCATCTGCGCAGTTGATGAATGGGGTTGTCGTTGACAGCACTAAGAGTGCCGAAAAAAACGCATAATTCCCGATGAAAATGAACCAGAGCCGATAGACTTTACATGGTTCTACTTTATCGGGCGTAACAAACTTGGTTTTACATTCCATGAGGTTGGCAGATTGACAATGACAACTTTCAACCTGTTCTATAAGCATTACAAAAACGATTTTGACTTCGAGTTGATGCTTGAAAAGACAGGAACAACATACGCAAAAGCATACGAGAAATCACAGCATGAAGACGACTGGTTCTAAGGGGGTGAGTGCATGGCATTAGGTGGAACAATCAAGCTACAAGGTGAGAGCGAATATAGACGAGCGTTGAAACAGATTACACAGAATTTGCGTGAAGTATCTTCAGAAATGAAGATTGTCACAAGTACATACGACAAGAACGACACAAGCACTGATGCATTGACAGCCAAGAGTGACGTGCTGAATAAGAGACTTGAAGAACAGAAATCAAAGCTAAAGTTAGTGTCTGACCAGTACAAGCAGTATCAGAATGCTGTTAAGCAGTCAGCTGATGAACATACACAATTAGGCGAAAAGTTGGAAAGTGCAAAGGGAAAGCTCGCAAGCATTGAAGCGCAGTCTGGAAAAAATACCAAAGAATACGAAGAACAGAAAAAGGTAGTTGATGAACTTCAAAAGCAGTATGACGAAAGTACAACGGCTCAGGACAACAACAAGAAATCACTATCACAGCTTGCAGTGCAGATGAACAATGCAAAAGCTGACGTTATCAAGACCACAAAAGAGATTGACAATCTCGGCAAAGAATCTGATGGTAGTGCAAAACAGGTTGATGATCTGTCAAAAAAGATGGGTGATGCTGACGGTGCATCAAAAAACCTTAATGATGGTTTCACAGTACTAAAGGGTACGATGGCTAATCTTGCTTCACAGGCAATCAGCAAGGTTGTTGATGGATTCAAGAATCTTGTAGGTGGTGCGGTTGACTATCAGAAGTCTATGGAGTATTACACGACATCGTTTACGGTCATGACAGGTTCAGCAGACAAGGCAAGCGAGACAGTCAAGAAACTTGCGGATATTGGAGCAACAACGCCATTTGATATGCCACAGTTGGCAGATGCAACATCGTTGCTGATGAACTATGGTTTTAGTGCTGATGATGCGGTTGACAGTATGATGATGCTTGGTGATATCTCACAGGGAAATGCTGACAAGCTGGACAGCATTTCGAGAGCCTATGGGAAAATGAGCTCAGCGCAGAAAGTATCGCTTGAAGACATAAACATGATGATTGACGCAGGATTCAACCCATTACAGGAAATCTCAGAACATACTGGAGAAAGCATGTCAAGCCTTTATGACAGAATATCAAAAGGCAAAATGTCGGTGGATGAAATCACAGAGTCAATGAAGCGTTCAACATCTGAAGGTGGCAAATACTTTAAGTCAATGGATGCTCAGTCTCAGACTTTGGATGGCAGACTTTCGACATTGAGCGATACGATCAATTCCAAACTTGGTGAAGCATTACAGCCGATTCTGAAAAAAGCCTCTGATGAATGGATTCCAAACATTACAAATGCAATCGACAATATGGATATTGATTCTGTCGTTTCTGTCATTGATGATATTATTTCTGGTGTTGGTGATTTATTCGGATTTATTATGGACAATGGCGATACGATCATATCGCTTGTTGCAGGAATCGGAACGGCAATGTTAACGTGGAAGGTAGCAAGCATGATTAACGGCGTGGTTGGAGCAGTTAAAGCATTTCAGGTTGCTAACGAGGGCGCATCTGTTGCACAGGCATTGCTTAACGGTGTAATGAATGCCAACCCTATTATGTTGGTTGCTACGTTGCTTGCAGGACTAATAGCAACAATCGTCACATTGTGGAACACAAACGAGGGATTCCGCAATGCTGTTATAAGCGTGTGGAATGCATTCAAGGACACGGTCGGAAATGCAATTAAATCGGTAGGTGGATTCATAGACAACCTCATATCGTGGTTTCAGGCACTTCCTGGACGTATTGGAGCATTCCTTGGTAATGTTATAAGCAATGTACAGAATTGGGCTTCTAACATGGTTTCTAGGGCTTCTGAAGCAGGTTCTAATTTTGTTGGCAGGGTTGTATCATTCATCCGTGGTCTTCCGTCTGCTGTATGGAATTGGCTGTCAAGTACATTGAACAACGCATGGAACTTTGCGAGACAGTTGGCACAAGCAGGTGCAAATGCTGCATCTGGGCTTGTGAATAACATCGTCGGGAAAATCAGAAGTCTTCCAGGTCAGTTGTATAACTGGGGCGTTGATATGGTTCAGGGTATCGCAAACGGTATCAGGAGTGCGATTCATAAAGTCACAAGTGCAGTCAGCAATCTTGCAAACAAAATCAAGTCTTTCCTTCATTTCTCAAGACCTGATGAAGGCCCATTGGCTGAGTATGAAAGCTGGATGCCTGACATGGTCGATGGATTGAGCGATTCTTTAAGAAAGGCAAGCCCTGAGCTAATCAGCCAGACAGAAGCATTGGCAAGTGGAATGTCTGACGCATTCAATGTGAATGGCAGTGTTTCGGCAAGTGGTGGAAACTATAACAACATGGTTGAAGCATTCAAGGATGCACTATCACAGGTTAAAATCGAGATGGACGATGAAGAAATGGGCCATTTCGTGGATAAGACTGTTACAAAACTTATTTATGAATAAGGCGGTGAAAATATGAGAAATTACGTTATTCAAAATGGAAAAGACAGCCGATATTTAAAAGGATTGCTGATACAGGAATTGCCACCGATTACAAAGCCTTTGATGCGTACAAGCATTGAGCAGATAGACGGTCGTGATGGTGATGTGATCACAAGGCTTGGATATTCAGCTTATGACAAAAAAATGAAGATCGGTCTGTTTGACGATTATGATATTGATGATATTATTACGTTTTTTAATTCAAGCGGAATGGTCACGTTTTCAAATGAGCTAGAAAAATACTACTTGTACGATATTCTAGATGCGATTGATTATGAACGACTTATGAGGTTCAGAACGGCTGAGATCACGTACCATGTACAACCATTCAAATACAGCAATATCGAGAAACTGAAGGCGTTCAGCAATCCGACAAGTGCTATCACAGTTAGAAATAACGGCAATTATGTATCAAAGCCGATTATTCATATCAAAGGAACAGGGATTATCAATCTGTCGTTGAATGATATGCAGTTGTTCAGAATTGATATGAGCGCATCAAATTCAATCACTATAGACACAGGAAGACTTGAGGCGTACAATGATGATGTATTGATGAACAGATACGTTGTCGGAAATTACGATAACTTTGTGCTGAAAGTAGGGTCTAACTCCGTGTCATGGGATGGAACATTGACATATATTGCGTTTGAAAAACAGTCGAGGTGGATATGATGGAAAAGATGAATCTTGAAATGATTAGAGGCGACACATTGGCATTTGCTTTCGAGGTTGAGTATGACGAAGCCTTGCAAAAACTGGACAGTGCATACTTCACATGCAAAGAGAACTTTGATGATGATGCGCCGATATTCAAAAAGTCGCTAGAGCATGGCATCACATTTGCAAAGCAGGAAGATGGAAAGCTGTACTATGTGGTACGTGTGGCTCCTGAAGATACGGTAAGTGTTGAGCCGGGGCATTATTATTACGATTTGCAAATTGGCATCAATGGCGATGTGTTCTCAATACTGATTGGCTCGTTAAAAATTCATAACGATGTAACGATAGGGGTGAACTAGTATGAACGATTTTTTCAAAAAACCGCTTGTGAAAATACTTATGCTTAAAGGCGAAAAGGGTGACAAAGGTGACAAAGGGGAAGGAATTCCTGCAGGTGGTTCAACAGGACAGTTTTTGAAAAAGAAAAGCAACACTAATTATGCATACGAGTGGGCTGATATTGCTCGTATATTAAACACTGACATTGATGTTATCATGAAAGGGTAGGTGGTAACATGGAACATATTAAAATGCCTAGAGGGGACATTAGAAATATTCATTTTACCGTTCGTGATGCAAACGATACAGAGGTAAGCAAAGAATTTACCCAAATCACTTTTACGGTAAAAGCAAATACATCATCGAGAAGAATTATCATCCAGAAAAAACTGACTGATGGAACGATAACTAAAAGCGGAAATGTATATTCATTCTCAATCATGCCAGAAGATACAGATTGCATTGATTACGGAACTTATTATTATGACATTGAGCTTATCAAAGGTGACAAGATACATCAGACGTTTATAGGCAAGCTGATTATCACGGAAGAAGTCACGTTCGCGGGTGATACCGAAAAAGGGGTGTAAGCATGGATGTTTACAAAATTATCATGCTTGCGGATGATGATTATTTAACCGTAAAAATGGATAGCGTTTCAGTTATTGGGACAGATGGGATAGACGATTATAACGAGTTAGAAAATATTCCTAAAATCAACAATGTTGAAGTAAAAGGAAGCAAATCGCTTGCAGACTATGATATTGAGAGCGCAAGCGAAGCAAAAAAAAGAATTTGAAAATTTGAACAGCAAAATAAACACACATGAAAAAAATGCAGATATGCACGTATCACGTACAGACAGGATGAAGTGGGACAGTGGTACGACGTATACTATTAGTAAAGAAAATCTGATTATAGGATGAAAATAAAAATGGCAGATATTTCAGAAATTACATTACCTAGTGGAGTCACTTACGACATCAAAGACGCAACAGCAAGAAGTGAAATCAGTATTCTTAAGGGTTCTGGAACAGGTGCTATGCATTACGCAGGAGTTACAACAACGAAACTTGAGAATGGTTCTAGCACATCACCAATCAAGATCAATGAGGCAGATTATACGCCATCAAACGGTGACGTTGTAATCTACGGACAGCTTGAATTTGTATGGTCTACATCAGACAAAAAGTGGCACGAGTTTGGTAGTACAGGCAGTCTCAAGGGACTGGCATTCAAGGATTCTGCGAGTGCATCATATACACCAGCAGGTTCAGTTTCCGCACCGACTGTTTCGGTTGCTGTAAATACAGCGAGTGTTACGCCTATCACTGGTGTAGGCACATTGCCAAGTTTCACGGCATCGGTTTCAAATGAGACTCTAACACTTGGATTCTCAGCAGGAACTTTGCCAACAAAAGGAACAGATGTAACGGTTGCAACAGGCATTAAGTCTGCTAGTGCATCAGCACCAGCGTTTACAGGAACAAGCGCAACGATTACAACAAAATAAAGGGGGTTGCTTGAATGGCTGATATATCAAGTTTGAAAGTCCCTAGTGGAGCAACATACATGCTAAAGGATTCCACAGCCAGAAGCCATATAAGCAATAAAAGCAATCCACATGGAGTAACAAAAGCACAAGTAGGTCTAGGCAACGTTGCAAACTATGATCAGTCAAAAGCAATAAAAGGCATCACAAGATCAGGAACGACATTTACGGCAACGGCACTAGACGGAACAACGTTTACGTTCACTCAACGAACATATTCAGCAATCGAGGATGCACAAATTGATGCAATATGCGTATAAGGTATAAGGGGGGATTAAAAAATGGCATTTTTAGACGAAACAGGACTTGCCTACTTTTGGGGCAAGGTAAAAGCAAAAATAACAGCTAGCAAAACAGAGACAATCAATGCAGTTTATCCAGTTGGCTCTATTTACATGAGCGTAAATAGTACTAATCCATCAACACTGTTTGGTGGAACGTGGGAAAGGCTGGAAGGACGTTTTCTAATTGGAGCAGGGACAAACATGAGAACAAACACTAATGTAACTTTTGGCTCACTCGGGGTAGGAGAACCAGACTTTGCAAATGGTGAAACAGGTGGCCAATACTATCATAAATTAGGCATTGACGAAATGCCTGAGCATAATCATGATACAAACGACTATACATTGGTTGTCAACAAGAACGCTGTTCGCATATCAACCAATATGGGGGCTAAGTGTGTAGGTGCGGCGGAAGAAGCTACTAATATCGTGCCTAACATAAAAGCAACTAAAAACGAAGATGGCAACGCAACTGGAGATGCAGGTGGAGGAAAAGCACATAACAATATGCCACCATATTTAGCTGTTTACATGTGGAAGAGAACTGCATAAACATGCTAAGAAAGGAGGAACTAAATGATTAGAGTATTTTCTCCTAACGATAGAACATTTACATCAAATGGTGATGCGGTTATCCGACCATTCAAGGCAAAAGTACATAAAGAAGACAACGGAAAATTCTATCTGAATATTGAGGCAGACATATCATATGTTGACATTCTGACAGCAAATAGAATCATTGTTGCAGATACGCCACAGGGTGCACAAGCATTCCGTATTAAGAATCCAGAAAAGACTAAACACAAGATCACAATCAAAGCACCGCATATCTCATATGATGCAGAAAACTATGTGATTGCAGACAGTTATGTTGTTGACAAGAATTGCAATGATGCAATGGATCATCTGAACAGGGCTACGGACAATCCTAGCCCATTTCAGACGTATTCTGACATTGCCATGGTAGATTCATATAGATGTGTTAGAACATCGCTGTATGACGCTTTTAGCACGGTTCTAGAGCGTTGGGGTGGACACTTTGTGCGTGACAATTACAGATTCGGAATCATGAGCACGATTGGACGTGATAACGGTGTGACTGTACGATACAAAAAGAATCTGAAGGAAATGACATGCACGGCAAACTGGGATAATGTTGTGACAAAACTTATGCCAGTTGGAAAAGACGGATTGATGTTGGACGAAGTCTATCTTTACAGCAAGACGCAATATGACATTCCATTTACAAAAGTCGTGTCTTTCAACCAAAATATTGACCAAGACATTTACAAAGATGCTGACGGAAACCTTGATGAACTTGCATACAATAATGCACTGGTTGATGATTTGAGAACGCAGGGGCAGGCATACGTTGATGCTAATTGTACGCCAAAAGTGAATTACACTTTGAAAGCAAACGTTGAAAAGCTGACTGACATAGGCGATACAATCGAAGTTATTGACGAACCAATGGGTATTGACATCGTGACACATGTTATTTCGTATGAGTATGATTGCATTCTGGAAAAGTATACGGAACTTGAGTTTGGAAATTTTCAGCAGAAAGTTTCTGACCTTATGGGAACAGTAAGTTCAACAATTCAGCAAAGCGTAGAAAAAAACAATGCGAATCTACAGCTGACATTCTCAGATGCAATTCAGCAGGCACAGGACTCAATACTCGGAATGCTTGGCAATTCTTATGTAGTTTATGAAGGCGACAAGATTCTGGTTGTTGATGCATTACCAAAGGAAGAAGCACACAACGTCATCATGATCAACAGCGGTGGAATCGGATTTTCAAGCACTGGAATCAATGGAACATTCGAGAGTGCATGGACGATTGACAATGTGCTGAATATGCAACATATAAATGTGATTAATCTTGTTGCTGACATGATTAAAGGTGGAACGTTGAAACTAGGCTCAAACCTTAACCAGAATGGACAGATTGAGGTATATGATGAAGCAAATAATCTGATTGCAAAACTTGATAAAAACGGGCTAATCATGTATGGCCTTGATGGTTCATATCTTGTAGTCAATAATTCAGTTGGCTTCGCAGGATATGACCGCACAGGGGCTAAAACATTCTGGGTATCAGGTGACGAGTTTCATCAGAAAAAATCTGTTATTGAGGAAGAGATCACGTTATGCAACAAGGCAAGGTTTATTCCGATTACAGTAAAAGATGGAGATACTGTTACAAATGATGGTATCGGTATAGTAGGAGTATAATATGGCTACATCAGGAACATTCAAAACATCAGCATACGACGGCGCGTGCCTACAGTTCGATTGGATGTTGAAAAACCAAAACATCGTCAATAATCAGTCTGTTATCACATGGACTCTGAAGGGTGCAGGAATCAAGTCTGGTTATTGGTACATGGCAGGTCCTTTTAAGTGTGTTATAAATGGAACTACAGTTTATCAGTCAAACACAAGAATTAAGTTATACACTGGTACGGTTGTGGCATCTGGAGAGCTTGCAATCGGGCATGAAACCAACGGCTCAAAGTCATTCAGTGCATATGCAGAGTGTGCAATCTATACATCGGCTGTTAACTGCAAAGGTTCTGGAAGTTGGAGCCTTCCCAATATTGGCAGAGCATCACAGCCGAGTCTTAACACATGGCCGAACAATTCTCCGAATTTTAACATCGGCGATACTATTGTTGTGCATATGAACCGCAAGTCAACCGTTTTTACGCATACAGTTGTGCTGAAGTTGGGTTCATACAGTTATACTATCGGCACTGGTGTAACGGATAATATTTCGTTGAATACGGACAAGATCGCATCGAGTTTGTATGCACAAATGCCAAACAGTAATGAAATGACAGGCGAAATTGTGGTCACGACTTATAGTGGCAGTGCGGTTATAGGTACGTCAAGCTGTACAATCATTGCGCACGTTGTGAATTCTAATCCTACATTTAATGTTGAATATGAGGATTCAAATTCTAAAACGGTTGCAATCACAGAAAACAATCAGTACATTATCAGGAATAACTCGACATTGAAAATCAGCGTAAACAATGCGCAGGCATTAAACAGTGCCACGTTGAAAACAATTACTGCCGTTATAAATGGAAATGCTTATACAGGCACTTTAAGTGGCTCCACAGGCACAATCAATGTCGGTGTGGTAAATATATCATCCGATGCAAAAGCGACCGTTAAATTGACGGATTCAAGGGGAAACGAGGGCGTCAGTGAGATCACGGTGCTTGTGTATGACTGGATATTGCCAAGCGCAATCATCAAGCTGAACCGCAAAAGCAATTATTATTCAGAAACCATCTTGAATGTCAATGCGAATTATTCTTCAATAGGTGGCAAAAACTCAGTCACAATTAAGTACCGCACGAAGAAGGTTGCAAACAGCACATTCAGCACTTACACGACAATTCAGGATAACACCGATACGAACTTTGCAGCTGATAACGAGTATGAATGGAACGTTCAAGTTGAGGTTTCCGACCTGATAGGAAAAACAACATACAATCTGATTCTTCCAAAGGGGATTCCTATTGCTTATTTTGACATTAAGAAATACAGCTTTGGTGTGAATTGTTTTCCAAAGCATGACAACAGCTTTGAAGTAAATGGCGTGTGCTTTAGTGGTAATGTGCTTTATAACAGCGCAAGCGGAACAGCAGGAACTGTCACATTATCAGATAGTGCGGAAAATTATACATATCTTGAAATCTTTTACAGATCATCAGGTGATAATGCTTGTGGAAGTGTGAAGGTATTCAGTCCAAACGGAAAACTTGTGCATTTAGGTACGATTCACTATATTGCAGATTATGACTATGCAAAGTTCGCTCTTGTTAGTGTGTCGGGGTCAATGATCACGTTTAGCCAGAATTACCAGATCATTTTAAAAAGCAACGGTTCAGTATATTCAGCAGAAAATGCAATTTATATAACGAGAGTAGTTGGATATTAAACAAAATCATGGTATACTATTAGTGCAGTGTTTCATGTTCACTGCATTCCTTTCTCAGCCTGTCGGTTTTCGGCGGGCTGTTTTTTTATTTGAAAAATTCTATACTAACTTGTCATATCCTACAGGTTAGCATATCTTAGTAAAGAAAAAATCACCGTTTGCATTCGGTGACTTATTGGTGTATATTATAGATGTATTTTCGTTGACATTGGTCATAAATTCTCCTAGTAAAGAGCAGGCAGAAATGTCTGCTTTTTACTTGAAGAAAACTTCTATTTTGTCAGGTGAAACGTGGACAGAATCAAGAACATTGCGCCACAGTGTGCGCTTGTTCTCTCGTGTTAGATTATCATATATTGAGCGCCAACCGCTGTTCAAAAATTGGTTAAGATGATCAGTGCTTTGAGGTTTGAAAGATTCAAGCCTTTTTATTTTGTCTTCTGTTTCAGCGTACAGACGTTCATAGGTATTTACGGGCATACGCTTTTTGATGAAGATATAATTTAGATTATCAAGCTCTTTTCTTAGTTCTTTTAATTCCTTTTCGGTTGTGTTCTTTGTTTCAGATGTGATGCTTGATATTGTTGCTATATGATCTTTAAGCAGGGCATCAAGATTAGACAACAGATATTTTTCCGTTGCAAGTTCCGCATAGTGTTTTTTGTGGGTGCATGTATGCACTGAGTGGGCATTGTTACATCTATAGTAATAATATCGCTTGCCACCTTTTGGATGGCTCACTCCAACAAGCTTAGAACGGCATTCTGGGCATCTTAACAGTCCAGTAAATAAATATACATGGCGTTGTATTCCAGTGCGTATATTGGACTGTAAGGCGGTCTGAACGGCATTGTATGTGTCTTTCGTGATGTATGGTTCGGCGTAGTTGGAGTTTCCACGGTATGATCCTGCATAAAATTCATTTTTAAGTATGTGCATATATGACATGTAAGGTCGAGACAGTCCGTATTTATTGTTGACGTATTCGACAGTATGATGAACTGATTGATGCAGGAGAAATGACGAGAAAATGTCTTTCACGATTGGCGCTTTGGATTCATCAATTACAATGCGTTTATTGCCGTTTTCTGTGGCAATCCTGTAACCAAAAGGAACGTTCCCAGTGATAGGTTGACCTTGTGCGACTTTGTACTCAAATACGGCTTTGATGCGTTCAGAGCCTTTTTTTAATTCATGTTCCGCAAGGTTCACCTTCAAATTGAACATAAACAATCCGTTCGCAGTGGACGTGTTTATATCGTCTTCACAAATGGAAATCATGGCAACATTGTTCTGCTGAAGAAGTTCAAGCATCTTGTTAGCTTCGAGAACGTTACGTGACAGGCGGTCAAGGCGTGTGAAAGCTATTGCATCCAGACCACGAAGGCTTGACAGCATGGCTTGCAGTTGTGGGCGCTTCATTGTGCTTGCTGAGAAGCCCTCGTCGATATAAATGTGTTGCAATTGATGATTATGCTCGGAACACCAGTTTTTTATTTCGTCAATTTGTGCTTGTATTGAGTATCCGTATTTCTTTTGTTCGTCAGTGGAAACACGAGCATATCCTGCCACTCGCAGTTTTTTTCTCATAAAAAATACCTCCGATTGATTGAAAATAAAAAAAGCAGTCCATACTAGCCGATGAAGGGCGGTGAAAATATGGACGCAGAAAAAATATATTCGTTGCTGTTTAATCTTTATGCTGAACAAGAAGATCTCAAAATTGAATATGAGTTAGATAACTCTTTTTTTTCGACAGGTTGTTTCAATCAGAAACATTCTTGCTGTCGAGGTACAGTTTCATTATCTTCAGATACAGTTCATCCTTCTCAGATTCTGGAAGATTGTGAAACAGAGACTCGATGCGCAGTGTGAGGTCTGTCGTTTCATCATAGGTTGACGTATCAATTCCAAAGTAAGATATATCAATTCCGTAAACTTCGCAAAAACGTTTCAAAGTGGAAAGAGTCAAGGAACGTTTTCCAGACTCAATATTTGATATGGCAGGACGAGAAAGCCCAACAAGGTCAGCGAGTTCAGACTGTTTAAGATTACGGGAGTTGCGTAGTTCTTTGAGTTTCCTTCCGATTGATTTATTGTTAATCATTTTTTTACACCACCTAAAAAGTTTATATTTCGATAATAACACACCGTAGCTATTTGAAACAATAAAAAATAATCGCCTTTTGATGGAAAGTAGTTGCAATTTGATTACAAGGGTTTATAATGTAAGGCAGAAAGGGGGCACGAAATGAAAAGAGCGGAATTGAAAGCATTCAGAATTTCAAAGGGTTATACTCAGAAGGACGTTGCAGAAATGCTTGGAATATCAACAAGCCATTATGCTTGTATTGAGCAAGGAACGCATAATCCTTCTACAGAGCTTGTCAAAGTTTTCTGTAAAATATTTGGATATGAATATGTGAATTTGATCATTGGGAGCTGAAAAAATGTTAGATATCGTAGCAGAAATCGTAGAAAACGGTCATGCAGAAGAATTAAGAAAAATTATTGAACAGTACGAAATTGATGTTTCAAAAAGAAAGGAAAACAAGAAAGATGAAAGGATTTGAAAACATTACGCCAGAAATCGCGACAGATTTAATCACGCTGGTAAACCAGTTGAAAGGACTTGAAAAGTCCGCACAGGTCAACTATTCAGTTAAGAACAGGAACACAGGGGAATGGATGCGAAAGGCATTTGATTATGTGCCATTAGACAGCATCCTAAACAAAATAAAGGAAAATAATAACTTTGCTTTGCTTCAACCTATAGGCATTGATGAAAACGGAGTGTGCGGTGTTAAGTGCATTCTTGTACACAAGAGCGGACATGTATTTGAAACAAGCACTTATCCGTTTGCAGTAAAGGAAGGTGCGAAGATACAGGACGAGGGCGCAGAGATCACATACCGCAAGCGTTATTCATTAGGTGCATTCCTTGGTATGGCAACTGAAGAAGATACGGATGGCAATGATAACGAAGCAACGAACAGCACGGAACGCAAGGCATCACCAAGACAAATTGAGGTATTGAGGAAGATCTATACAGGCGAGAATCTTATAAAGCTGTTAAAGATGAACAATATCGAAAAGCTGGAAGATATGCCGATGTCGAAGGCAAGTGAGTTGATCGGTAAGAACATGAAGCAGAGAAAGGCGGAAAATCATGAATAATTACGTTAAGTATGTAGTGTGTAAACACACTGATAATGGCAAGACATATCTGTTCTATGCACCGTTTTTTTCAAACATCAATAGTGGTGACGAAGTGTTAGTTGATACGCAGTTCGGAGAGAAAAGAGCAACTGTGCTTGAAACTTGTGATGTTGGCATTGGTTCAGATGTTGAAAAAACATTGTTGATGCTTACAGGAGCAAACAAAAAGACAATTAAAAGAGTTATCGGAAAGTATAATTTTATCAAATTTGACTATGAGGATGATGAAAACAATGGCTAATATTATTGAAAGAACAGGATCAGACGTTACTTTTTCTAAAGAAGTATGCGAGAAGATTGTAAGCCTTGAGAAGCAGGCGAAAGAGATTAAGAAACAGCAGGACAGCATGAAGAAAGATATTCTTGATGCTATGCAGAAGTACGGCGTATTAAAGATTGACAATGAGTTTCTGAAAATCGCATTCATTCCAGAGCATGACACAGAAAAGTTTAACACCAAGACTTTTAAAGAAGAAAATCCTGATGTATACGACTTGTACGCAAAAATCTCAAAAGTGAAACCATCCATCCGCATCACGGTGAAATGATGGAGACATTCAGCATTAAAGGCGGTACGCTTGAATATTTCGATGATACTCATACATATCTGTATGATGGGCTTATGTTGCCAAGTGTCACACAGATTCTTGGCGTGAAGTATAGAAACGATTATGCAAGTGTACCACCTGCCGTGTTGGATAATGCATCTAAACGAGGCACGGCAGTACATAAGGCAATCGAAAACTTTAATGTTTCTGGTTATGATGATGGAAGCGAAGCAGTGCGAAACTTTAAGTTTTTGCAGAAGCAATACGGATTCGAGGTTCTGGACAGCGAGTTGCCGATTGTGATTTTTAAGGATGATATGCCGATTGCATGCGGACGGTTGGACATGACAATGCTCATGGATGGTGAAACTGGCATTGCTGATATTAAAACCGTCAGTTCTTTAAACAAAGAAAAGATCGCATATCAGCTGAACTTATACAGAATTGGATTGATGCAAAGTTACGGAGTTGATGCAAAATTCTTGAAGATCATACATCTCAGGGATGGCATCAGAAAAGTTATTGACTGCCCTGTAAATGAGGGCATGGCGTGGGAATTGATTGACGAATTTTTGAATGAAAAATGATGAAATATGAGGAAAAAACATGAGAAAAAGATGCAATGAAAAAATTGAAAACGTAGATTTTAAAAAATTAAGGAAATGTTTAAAAGATCACGGAATCAAACAAAGAGAATTGTCTATAGTGTGCGGATATTATCCAGAATATATCAAAAAAAATGTTTTACAAAGGCATTTTCTAAACAAACACGTTAGTGATGTATTAACTTATGCTTATAAGATTGATCCTAGCGAGTATATGGATACACAGCCAAAAGAAGTAACTAACGCAGAAGACGATAAAATGTATACATTTACTATTTCATGTAATGAGAAATTTTTAAAGAAATTGGCGATAAAATCTATGGAAGAGCATACCACTATTGAGAATTTCATGTTTAAATGCATCCTTAAAGAAATTGGCGACAAAATTTTGGAGGAAAACGAAAAATGAATACAGTTGTATTAATTGGACGTACTACAAGGGACATTGACCTAAGAAGGACAGGAAATGGCACGGCTGTTGCAAGTTTCACTCTTGCCGTCAACAGGGACTTCAAGACAAATGACGGGCAGGAGGCTGATTTTATTCAATGCGTGGCATGGAAAAAGACGGCTGAACTTTTAGAGCAGTACGTTCATAAAGGAGATAGAATCGCAGTTAATGGCTCTATCAGAACAAGGAATTATGAAGATAGTCATGGGAGAACAGTGTATGTTACAGAAGTGTTAGTTAATCATGTTGAGTTCCTAGAAACTAAGCGTGAAATGCCATCTGATAGCCCTAGCAATCAAAATAAGAGTGATCCTTATAATGGCTTGGGGAATCCAGGATACGGATACGACATAGATTCGTCTGATTTGCCATTCTAGGTGGTAATAACGGTATGATAGGAAATGCAAAAGCTATCATCCAGTGGTTGTTCGACCAGCAGGATGCAGAAAAGCTGTATGAAATCAAAGAGAAGAAATCGAAAAGATCATTGACAGCCAATGCGTACTACTGGTCTTTACTCAACCAGTTGGCGAGCGTTATGAGAATGGATAACCAAGAATGCCATTTTCTCATGCTTAAACGATATGGGCAGTATGAGGTTGTCAGCATTTGTTCAGATGTGATCCTACATGGCTATTTTAAGTACTATGAGGAGATAGGCAAAGGCACGGTAAATGGCAAGGAGTTCACACATTACAAGATTTATAAAGGCAGTTCACAGATGGATTCTAGGGAGTTTGCTATATTGCTTGACGGCGTAAGAAGCGAATGCGAAGAGCTAGGAATACCAGTGCTAACACCGTCAGAGATAGCACAATTAAAGTTCATAGGGGGTGATTAGTTGAGAGATTCAATTATGCCTAATGGCATGTATCAGGCTAACGGCCACACATATTATTACAGCAATCAGCGTTATGAGGGCACACATAGGCATGAAATATTTTTTGGCACTGCCAACAGGAAAAAATCAATCAAATATGGTCTTGTCGTATTCATCAGACCTGAAGATCACAACATGTCTGAGTATGGCGTGCATAACCGAAAAGGGCATGAATTTGATATGTATCTAAAAAAATTGGGGCAGGAAAGAGCCATGGACGAGTATTCATGGACAACAGATGAATTTATCGACATTTTCGGAAAATCTTATCTGTGAGGTGATTTGATTGTATAGAAAATATCACAATACAAAGACGGTTGCTGATGGCATCAAGTTCGATTCGAAGCTTGAAGCTGAACGGTATGCACAGTTGAAGATTCTGGAACGTGCAGGAGTTATAAGGGAGTTGGAATTACAGCCTTCTTTTGAACTTTTGCCATCATTCAAGAAGAATGGCAAGACGTGGCGTAGAACCGTGTATAAAGCCGATTTCAGGTACATCTTGTGCGAAGATGATAGTTATATCATCGAGGACGTAAAAGGCTCTACAGCGGTAATTACGGACGTTTTCCGTTTAAAGCAAAAACTGTTCGAATACAAACATCCAGACTACACAATCAGCATCGTTACGAGTAAAGACATCAAGAAGTTTCAAAAAGAAACGAAAGTCAGCAAAATGTGTTGACTTAATCACAATGTGATGATAATATCAGAGAGTAGTAAAAAATCTACACCACCTATTCAGTAGTTCGCGCCTGCTGAATGGCATGGCATGAAATTGAATAGGTATAGCAGACCGTATGGCATTTAGAGCGCGAAACTAAATGTTATACGGTTTTCTGCTATTAGAAAGGCAATAATATGACAAATTGTAAAGCAGAAAAGAAAGGAAGCAAAAACATGAGTGAAAAAGATCAAAAGGCATATTATGCAGTAATTCCTGCAAATGTAAGATATGACAAGAGGTTAAAAGCAAATGAAAAGCTATTATATGGAGAAATAACGGCCTTAACAAATGAGCGTGGCTATTGTTGGGCAGGTAATAAATATTTTTCTGATTTATATGGTGTTACACCGCAGGCCGTAAGTAAGTGGATAAATGGTCTTAAAGATTGCGGATATATCAGTATTGAGTATACATACAGAAATGGGACTAAAGAAATTGAAAGTCGCATAATCAAATTGGTATCAACAAATGTTTCAGAGGTATCAACAAATGTTTCAG
>ULQU01026513.1_pt1 | contig 30355 bp, 17 predicted proteins | sample 1954841 | NCBI WGS metagenome assembly ULQU01 (sample SAMEA4835664, study PRJEB28245) | human gut metagenome | biome: gut microbiome; material: fecal sample | place: Denmark | collected 2008
AAATAAATTGTGTCAACTTATTTAGTACACTACAGTTTTACTTCAAATGCACTTGCGTTTTAGATCAAACGTACTTGCGTTTTTTTTCGAGAGAAAAAGTTTTCTTACTAAAGAATTTGGCAGTAAAAAACTGCCCCATCCGAATGGATGAGGCAGCTTATGTAAAGTCTTGTCAGATTTCCTTATTACTGAAGGATAACCCCTTCATCACTTGTCGGATTCTGAGTTAATGTGCTTCCGTTCGGGTAAGAGTTAATCGCTGTCTGTGGTATATAATAAGTCACACGATAGTCGGTGGCCAGTACATCATCTATTGGATGAGGACCAGGGTATTTTCTGGTCAATGTACCACCGTTACGGAATACATCGTAGCTGCGTTCTGCCTGATAAGCCAGTTCCAATTGACGTTCTTTGTCTACCAGTTCGGCAGCGTTAGCTGAGAATGTACTTGCATCGTAGGCTGCCTGATCATTGATAGCTCGTGTACGGATTTTATTGACATCATCTCTTGCTCCTTCAAGATTTCCCAATTTTACGTAAGCTTCTGCACGGTTCAGGTACATTTCATCCAAGCGTGAAATGATGGGTGAATGTAGCTGTGATTCCAAGTTATCCTCACGTGAGCACTTCGTGATGTAGAACATAGGATAACCATTGTTGAGTGCCATCTGGTAATCAATTACTCCTGTGTATGTAGCACCATTGTAATTGATGGTGTAATATTCTTCCTCAGTAGTACGTCCTGTATAAAGGCTGATTGGATATTTGTCTTTGGGCTTCTTGTTCTCGTCTACTGTCCAACATTCCGTTCTGTCTTCATTTACACGAAGTTGTACGTAGGTATATCCGGTACCTGCCGCATTCGGAGTGATAAAGCGCAGCACTTCTGTATAATTCCCGTTATCGTCTACTGAATATTGAGGTTCAATAAACTTAGCTCGTGCGTCTGTAATTCCTTCATCACCTTTTCTCCAGTCATTACGTTTGGTTTCATCCAGGAGCTCGATGTATTTGGCACTGGCGTACATTTCTCCCCATCCCATACCACCGATGTTGGAGTACATACCTCCGATGCCATAGTAATAATCATATCCAGGAAAGTCTGCGGCCAGACGTTTGATGACAAAGATTGCTTCCGGATAATTTTCGGGAGCTGTTCTGGCCGACTTCATGTAATCTTCGCGTAATACCAGACGGAATTGAGGTGACTCAATGACGAGGTTGGCATAATAGCGTGCTGAGTCGGCATACACAGTGTTAGGTTCTGTATAAGTTCCGCTCATGTACAGATATACTCGTGACAGCATGGCTTGAGCTGCTTCTTTGGAGGCATAATCTGCATTTTTGAATGGAGTCGTAATCATCTTCTCAGCCGTACGCAAGTCATCAATGGCTTGTTGGTAAGTCTCTTTTACAGTAGAACGGTCTGGCAGAGACAAGTTTCCGATTTCATCTTCACTTGGTGTTCCGTTTACGATAGGTACTCCAAGGTTCTTATCAGGTGCCTGGTAATATGGACGCCCGAAAGCGCGGCACAGGTAGAAATACATCATTCCACGCACATAGTAACATTCTCCTAATTTACTTTTAATTTCCGGGTCATCTGTATCTTTGGCCATATCGATGATATTCGATGCCTGTGCAATAGCTTTGTACCCATAATCCCAAAAACTTTGCAGACGGTAGTTGTCGGGTGTACGTGAGTAGGTGATGAATTCGTAGAAGGCATCAGTAGAGGCACCGCGAATCATCATGTTATCACCTGCGTATTCGCCTAAACGGTGCATAGGGTCGGACCATGTTTTCAGCTGTGCATACATACCGTTCAACATGTTGTCAAAAAGCACCTCCTGGTTGTCTGCTACCTGGTCGGTTGACATGTAATTATTGGGGAATCGGTCTATGTCACAAGACGTAAATACTCCTCCTGTGATACTCAGGGATAAAAGTATGGTTGAAGTTATATTTTTCATAAGTGTGTGCTAATTAGAAGGTTAAATTGATACCGAACATGAATTTACGTGTAGATGGATAAAGGTTTGCTCCTGCAGTACCGATTGACTTGTAGGTACCGGTAGTTTCATCGTAGTAAGCTGGAACTTCAGGGTCGATGCCTGAGAATCCTGTAAGTGTAAATACATTTTCAGCTGTGAAATAAATACGCATGTTCTGGATATAATATTTAGACAGGTCTAAATTATAGCCAATAGACAGAGAACGCAGTTTCAGGTAATCTCCATCTTCCAGATAACGGGTAGAAGCCTTGTTTGAATTGCTCTTGTTTCCGTAAGATGCGGCAGGGTGAGTAGCGATGTCGCCTTCTTTTTCCCAACGTGACCAGCCGTCAATCAGCTTCATCTGGTTACGGTCTGTATAGGCACCATCTGAGTCGTATTCCTGGCGGGAATAGTTATAGATTTTACCTCCGAGTGAGAATCCGAATGAAGCGTTCAAATCAATGTTCTTCCATGTCAGAGAGGTGTTGAATCCACCAAACAGTTTCGGTGAAGTAGCTTCTGTCATTACTTGTTTAGCCTCAGAATAATTGCTGGTTGTTTCTCCACTACCATCGTTTTTGTACCATAATGGAGCTCCGTTCTTCGGGTCAACGCCAGCCCATTCGCGCAGGTAGTAACGGTCAGTGCTATAGCCTACTTTCAATACTTTTTCTGCAGCTCCCGCAATGGTAGTATCGTTTCCACCACCACCGATAATCATCATGTTCGGATCATCACCATATAGCTTTTCAAGTTTGTTCTTGTTGTAACCCATGTTCAGGTCAAGACTCCACAACCAGTCTTTTGTGCGGATAATGTCTCCTCCAATGGTGATTTCAATACCTGAGTTGCGCATTTCTCCTACATTCTGCCAACGGCTGGTGATACCTGTCAATCCGGAAACCGGAACCTGGTATAAGATATTGGAAGTGTATTTGTTATAGTAGTCGAAGACGAAGCGCAGACGGTTGTTGAAGAAGTTGGCATCAATACCTACTCCAGCGGTGTAAGTCTGTTCCCAAGTCAGGTCTTTATTGCCAACCTGGCTGATAAGAATAGCAGGAATGCCATTGTAGTTGGAAGAAACAGAATACAAGCCGTATTGCGGATATTTAGAATATGGAATGTTACCTACAGAACCGTATGAAGCACGCAGTTTCAATACGTCTACCCAATCGGCCTTGAACCATTTTTCACGGTTGATGTTCCATCCACCACTGATAGAGAAGAAATTACCATACTTCTTGTCATCACCAAAGTTTGAGGCACCATCTCTACGCAGAGATACTTCTGCAAGATAGCGGTTGTCGTAAGTATAGTTTGCCTTGGCAAAAACAGACTGTTTAGCCCATTCGGTAAGGTTGCCTCCTACTTCTTCAGGGGTAGCAGTTGCATCCAGTACCTCAAAGCCGGAAACAATACCTGTACCTTTGGCATTGATAACTTTGGCAGATGTGTCCATAAATTCATACGCCAGCAATGCCTGTACGGAGTGCTTCCCGAACATCTTGTTGAATGTCAGATACTGGTTGGTGTATCGTTGGATATTGTTGGTCTGTTCTTCTTCTACACGTCCTTGTACTCCAGATGCACTTTCTGTACGTGGGTCTGTATAGGCTGATTGGAAATATCCTGTCCAGCGATAGTTATTGACAGATGTAAAGGTCAGCCAATCCGTAATTTTTATATCAAAGTCAAAGTTTCCGGAGAATTCATACGTTTTTCTTGTAGTATGATTTCCGTAAGAAAGGGAGTTCAGGTAATTTGAGTCTGAGCTATCTACCCATCCGCTGTAACGGTCGGGAACCAGGTTGCCATCCTCATCGTATGGACTATCCCAAGGGAACATTGTATATTTGGCTGTATAGTCATATTGAGAATCATCCGTGTTTTTCATTGAACCAGATATGTTCGGTTTGATAGTCAGCCAGGAGAACGGCTTGTAATTAGAGCGGTAACGGAAGCTGTAGCGGTCATATTTATAACCTTTTACGGTTCCTTCTTCACTATAATATCCCAATGAGAAATAAGAACTCATTTTCTCACTTCCTCCGGATAACGAAATATTATAGTCCTGAGTAAATCCTGCTTGTGAGGCCAGTTCTCCCCAGTCAAAATTAGCGTTTCTTAATTCAGGATTCCAGCGTGAGAATTTGATGCTTTCCTGATTAGGAAACGAAGCATAATAATCGTATAGTTCGGCTCCATTCATGACTTCCATCTTTCCATTTGTCATCGTGCTGACACCCATCTTGATGGAGGCATTGATTTTCATTTTCTCGCTTTTACCCATCTTGGTAGTTACGATGATGACACCATTGGCTCCTTGTGAACCATAGATGGCAGTAGAGGCAGCATCTTTCAGGATAGTCATATTTTCAATATCCGATGGGTTTAATACACCAGGGTCTTCACCCACGATTACTCCATCTATTACCCACAACGGAGAGGTACTTCCACTCAGAGTAGCACGTCCACGGATTTGTACGGCTCCATTGGAACCCGGTTGTCCTGAACCTGGTGCTACATATACTCCGGATACTTTACCGTTCAACATATTCTCCACTGTTGGGGTAGTAACATCTTTCAGTCTGTTTTCCTTCAGTGTAGACATGGCACCGGTTAAACTTTCTTTTTTCTGTACACCATAACCTACTACAACTACTTCTTCCAAAGTTTCAGTATCTTCCTGTAACTTGATAGTTTGTTCACTGGTGGTAGCGGTTATTTCTACTGTTTTGTAGCCGATAAAAGAAATCTGGAGTACGGCACCAGCCGGGGCATTTAACTCATATTTTCCGTCAATGTCTGTAATGGTTCCGTTAGTAGTTCCCTTTACAAGTACATTTACTCCAATTACGGGGTCTCCTGTTTGGGCATCAATGACTTGTCCTTTTAGTTTTTGATCTTGTTGCTGAATAGCCAGATTTGTTCCGGCTGTAGAAGAAGCTGCAAGAGCTGGCAAAGAGGTGCAGAAAAAAGCACTCGCCAATACGATGCAACTACTTTTTGCAAAACATGTTTTTGAACTCATACTAGATTAGTGTTGATAATGGTTTTATATTATATTTTAGCTTTGTCGCAAATGTAATATTTTTTTATAAAACACAAATGTTTTGGAATAAATTTATTTTATTATTCGCTATTTCTAAAAAATAGTTCTTTAACTATTTTGACTAAAAATATTTTATCGTTTTGGCTTTCCTTAATCAAAAGAAACAGAAAAGGCCATCTCATTGTGAGACAGCCTTTTCTGTTTCTTTTGATAGGGGTATGTAGGGTTAAAATCCCAGTCCAGCTACATGATTAAGCAGTTCATACACTCCACTGCAGATTCCTAATACAATGACTCCGATAAGGCAGATAAACAGACCTGTACGGGCCAGAGCCGGTGTGCGGAAGGTGGCTATCGGTGCATCGTTAGGAGTGATGTACATGGCTTTCACAATCAGCAGGTAATAGTAGAGTGAAATAATCGTATTTACCAATGCCAGGAACACTACCAGCCAGTGACCGCTGTGGAAAGCAGAGGCAAATACAAAGAATTTAGAGAAGAATCCGGCAAACGGAGGGATACCGGCCAGTGAGAACAGCGCCAGTGTCATGACGAAGCTCAGGCGTGGGTTGGTCTTGTATAATCCGTTGTAGGTACTTCTGTCCACCTTTCCTCCGGTGTGTTGCTCTATGGTGCTGATGACCCCGAACACAGCCAGGTTGGCTACGATATAGACTACGATGTAGTACACCAGTGAAGCCATCCCCTGTTCATTTCCTCCCAGTACAGCCAGCATGATATAACCGGCCTGTGAGATACTACTGTAAGCCATGAAGCGTTTCAAGTCTTCCTGAAGGATGGCAAAGATGTTGGCAATGGTGATGGTGACCACAATGACGATGCTCAGCAAGAGACTCCAGTCGGCTACCATTTGTCCGAATACTTTTATCAGGATGCTCATCAGAGCGAAAGCGGCTGCACCTTTGGAGATGACTGACAGGTAAGCCGATACATTGGTCGGAGCTCCCTGATAGGTATCGGGTGTCCACATGTGGAAGGGCACGAGACTCAGCTTGAAGCCCAGTCCGGCAAAGAAGAACACCATTGCCATTACCTGAAGCGGGGTTCCGGTCAGGGCTGTGGTGATATCGGCAAAGTAAGTGGTACCGGTTGTACCATATACCATGGAGATACCATAAAGCATCAGGGCAGATGAGAACATGGAGTTCAGGATGAACTTGGCTCCTGCTTCCGCGCTGTGATGACGGTATTTGTCGAAAGCCACCAGACAAGCCATCGGGATGCTGGCCAATTCCAGGCCCACGTAGAACAGGATGAAGCTGCCTGCGCTGACCATGAAATACATACCCAGCAGCGTGCTGAGTGTCAGCATATAGAATTCTCCGGCTTTGTGACGGGTATCTTCTCGTGAGAGCCATTCACCCGACTGCAGGAATACGAGCAGTGTGCCGGCAGTCAGTATGGTTTTTACAACAGATGCCATTTGGCTGGCATGATACATTCCTCCAAAGGCTTCTCCGCTGGCGGGTACAATGTTTAAAGCCAGTTGTACGACCATCAGTGTGCAGGCAAGAGTTTGAAGCGGCTTGTGATTAGGCGTTTTCAGTATCAAGTCTGCCAACAGCATGAAGAGGATAATGGCGACCAGGCTTATTTCAGCCTGCATGGTTAATAATTCGCTCATATAATTTCTTTTAGTTTATTCAGGTTATCGGATAAGTTGGCTGATAATAGGTTCTACGCTTCCGCTGATGACATTGCTGACCCAGTAAGGAGCGAGCCCCAGTCCGGCTACAGCTATAATCAGGCAGATTACGGCAAAGCGTTCGTCCCAGGTAGCGTCGGTCAGTTTCAGGTGTTCCGGATTCTGACAGGTGCCATACAGGATTTTTCCTACTACACGCAGGATGTACACTGCCGTGATGACAATACTCATCGTGGCGATGATGGTACAAGTGCGGTGGAACAGGTCGGGATTCTGGAATGAACCTACGAATACGGTCATTTCAGCCACGAAACCGCTCAGACCAGGCAGACCTAAGTTGGCCAGACCGGCAATGACATAACCTACGGCCAGGAAAGGCATGATTTTCATCAGTCCGCTCAGCTGGCGGATGTCACGGGTGTGTGTACGACCGTAAATCATACCGATAAGGGCAAAGAACAAGGCGGTCATCAAGCCGTGGCTCAACATCTGCAGGATGGCGCCGGTAGCACTTACACGCGTCATCATCAGCAGAGCGAACAATACCAGTCCGCAGTGGCTTACAGAAGAGTAGGCGTTGATGTATTTCAAGTCGGTCTGTACTACGGCACTGAACGCTCCGTACACTACAGAAATGGTGGTCAGTACCAGGAAGAAATCACCCCAGATAGCGGCACCGGTCGGCATCAGGTACATGGCAATACGGAAACATCCGTAACCTCCTAATTTCATCAACACACCGGCGTGCAGCATACTTACGGCTGTCGGAGCAGAAGCATGACCGTCGGGGCTCCATGTATGGAAGGGGAACAAGGCACCCAGCACACCGAATCCTAAGAAGACCATCGGGAAGAAGATACGTTGCATTTCGGTCGGTATCTGGTGTTTTACGATTTCCAGAATATTCATGGTCTCGGCACCGGCTCCGTAGTAGATGCCTAAGATACCAATCAACAGGAAGGCAGAACCACCCATCAGCATCAAGGTCAGCTTCATGGCAGCATATTCCTTGCGGCCGCTTCCCCATACACCAATCAGCAGGTACATCGGAATCAGGGCCACTTCATAGAACATGAACATGGTGAACAGGTCGGTTGAGATGAAGAATCCGAATACTCCGGTGCTCAGCAGGGTGAACCATAAGAAATATTCTTTGGTGAGCGGTTTCAGCTTCCAGGAAGCAAATGTACCGGTAAATACGATGATGGAACTCAGCAGCAGCATTACTACGGAGATACCGTCTACTCCTACAGAGTAACAGATGTGAAGCGGGGCATACCATACGATGCTGTCTGTGAAAAGCATTTCAGCTGTAGCTCCCGCATGGCGCTGTCCGATGTAAGACACCGTGAGGTAAGCCGCAAGTGCCAGCAATAAAGTGGAACCGGCCACCATCACTCCTCTGACTTGATTGACGTTGCGGGCAATCCATAGTCCTAACAACATCAGCAAAGGTATCAATACGAAAAGACTTAATATATTCATAAGCGTATAAGTTCTTCTTTTTTAGTTCAACAGCAAGATAATTGTCAGGACAATGATACCTGCCAGGAAATAATGCGTGTAGGTTTGTACCTTTCCACTTTGTATGGGCTGTACGGTTTCTCCAGCTGCGTTGGTACCCCAGGCCATGAAATTCATGAACTGGTCGATGACGTGGCGGTCAAACCATGCCAATGGAGTAGAGATGCAGCGGAAGATGATTTTCTTGGTCACGAACAACCAGATTTCGTCCATGTAGAAACGCTTGTAGGCTGCACGGTGCAGGGTGCTGAAGCGTGTGGCGAGCATGTCGGCCACAGGTTGCTGTTCGCGGGCGTACATCCAGGTAGCCAAGGCAATGGCAATGACGGCAATAACGATACTTGTACCGGCTACTGTCCAGTCGAGGTGGATGTCGTAGGATTCACCGTTGGCTGAAACGAAATGTCCGAAAGGAATAAAACCGGCTACGATGGTGACCAGCGCCAGGAACATCAGCGGGAAGGTCATGGTCAGCGGACTTTCATGCGGCACGTGGTGTGCATGCAGTTCCTTGTTTTCTTTTCCCCAGAAGATGCAGTAGTACAAACGGAACATATAGAAAGCGGTCATTCCGGCAATGAGGGCCATAATCCATCCCATTACGGGGCTGTACTGGAAGCAGGCAGTCAGGATTTCGTCTTTTGAGAAGAATCCGGAGAACGGAGGGATACCTGCGATGGCCAGACAGGCAATCAGGAAGGTGATGTGGGTAATCGGCATGTATTTGCGCAGACCGCCCATGGTTTCCATCTCGTTGCTGTGTACGGCGTGGATGATGCACCCGGCTCCCAAGAAGAGCAGGGCTTTGAACATGGCGTGTGTGAACAGGTGGAACATACTGGCCATGTAACCTAAACCACCTTCGTGCGGGTTGGCTGCCGTACAAACACCCAGTGCTACCATCATGAAACCAATCTGTGAGATGGTAGAGAAGGCCAGTACACGTTTGATGTCACTCTGTGCACAGGCTACGCTGGCGGCATAGAATGCAGTGAAAGCACCTACCCAGGCTACCAAGTGGAGTGTGTGCGGCGCAAAGCCGATGAACAAGGGGAACATACGGGCTACCAGATACACTCCGGCTACTACCATGGTAGCGGCATGAATCAGGGCAGATACCGGTGTCGGACCTTCCATGGCATCCGGCAACCAGATGTGCAGCGGGAACATGGCACTCTTTCCGGCACCACCGATAAACATTAGTCCCAATGCCCAGGGAAGTACCATTCCGGCCTGCATCAGGCGTTCGGTTCCAGGGTTGAAGGTGAAAGTCTGCATGTAGTATCCGTAGATAAGGATACCAATCAGGAAGCCCAAGTCTGCAAAACGGGTGACGATAAAGGCTTTCTTGCTGGCAGCAATTGCTTCCGGTTTGGTGTAGTAGAAACCAATAAGCAGATAGGAAGACACACCTACCAGCTCCCAGAACACATACATCTGGAAAATGTTGGTAGCTACTACCAGGCCTAACATAGAGAAGGTAAACAACGACAGAAAAGCGTAGTACCGCTGGAAGCCGACTTCACCTTTCATGTAGCCGAAAGAATAGATATGTACCATTAGTGACACCGTAGAAATAACCACCAGCATCATGACGGAAATCGGATCGAGCAAAATGCCCATGTCGATGTGAAGGGAGGAAGTGAACGGCAACCATTCAATGTTCCACGGAGTCAGCGTAGGGTAGAGACCTTCGGCAGTGCGTGGAGCAGAGAAATAATTGAATGCCGTCAGATAGCTCAGCACGGCTACCGCTCCTAACGATAGGGTACCGATTGTGCCTGCTACGCGATGAGGCATTTTCATGCCGGCCAATGCCAGAATCAGGAAGCTCAGCACCGGGAGGGCAAGTATCAGAATTGTATAATCCATAAGCAATTGAATAAAATGTGAGAAAGTTATCCTTTCAAGTCAGTAATATCATCGGTAAGCACCTGTTTCAGGTTGCGATACACATTAATAATGATGGCAATGGCTACAGCCGTTTCAGCTGCGGCAATGGCTATGCCGAACAGGCTGAAGAAATGGCCTTCCAGTTGTCCGGGGAAAAGATAACGGTTGAATACCGCGAAATTGATGTTGGTTGCATTAAGCATCAATTCTACCGAAATCAGCAAAGCCAGCAAGTTTTTGCGGGTAAAGAATCCGTAGATGCCGCAAAACAACATAACGGTACTGATGACGAGGTAGTGAACTACATGAATTTCTATTTCCATAATCTTACTGTGTTATTTTTGTTTACGTGCAATCAGTATCGCACCAATCATACAAGCTAAGAGCAATACACTGACTACCTCAAATGGTAATACAAACTGGTATTTCCCTGTACCAATCAAGGCATGTCCGATGTTTTCTACCGGAAGTTCGACTCCCTGTGGAATCAGGTTCAGGGCAAATCCGTTGGTCATAACTAAGAAAAGCACGAGAGCTGCACCGATAACAATGGTCAGCAATACACTGATGAGCTTGGCGCGGTTTATCTTGTACTTCATATTCTTGTCCGACTGGGTCAGCAGGATGGAGAATACATACAGCACCACGATACCTCCGGCGTAAACCATCAGCTGTACGGCGCTCAGGAAGGTATAGCCCAGGATTCCGTAGATGGCTCCCGTACCTAAAAGAACGAACAGCAGATAAGTAGCGGCACGCAGGATTTTTCCTGTAGTGACAGCTAAAATGGAACAAGCAATGATACAGGCTCCTACGATATAAAATACGATTTCTTGAAGTGATATATTCATATCCGTTTCGTTTTATTTATTTCTTGTTCAGTGTCATGACGAGTTTTTCTTTCTGGAATACCGCATTCTCAAAGTCATTCGTAAACTGAATGGCATTGTGAGGACAGGCGTTGACGCACAGCATGCAGAACATGCAAGAGCCTAAGTTGTACTCGTATTTCACCAGGAATTTTTTCTTTTTACCGTCTTCCGTCTCACGCATTTCCGTGGTCAGCCGGATGGTGCCGTTCGGGCAGCTCATCTGACAAAGTCCGCAGGCAATGCAATGGTGATTTCCTTCTTCATCCACCGGCATCACCAACATGGCCCGGTGACGTTCCGGAATGTGAAGTGTAGTATGGCGGTTTTCAGGATACTGTTCGGTAATTTTCTTCTGGCAGAACACCTTCATGGAAGTGCGCATACCTACCAGCAGACTCTTGACTCCGCCGACATATCCTTTTAAATATTCTTTAAATCCATTCATAGTCAAAAATTTTTAATCAAAATGTCAGACCAAATACTTTGCATACGGTCATTAATAACAATACGACCAGCGAGAGCGGCATCAGGTATTTCCATTCCAGTGTCAGTACCTGGTCGATACGTAAACGGGGGAAAGTCCAGCGAATCCACATGAGCAGGAAGACGATGAAGAAGGTCTTTCCAATGAACCATATAAATCCGGGGATGTAGTCCATCACCATGTTCAGTCCGTCGAGTCCGGCAATGTGCAAGGGCATCCAGCCTCCCAAGAATAAAGTGGTGGCGATACCGGCAGTAATGAACAGGTTCAAGTATTCGGCCAGATAGAAGAATCCGAAATGCATACCCGAATATTCCGTGTGGTATCCGGCGGTCAACTCCTGTTCTGCTTCTGCCAAGTCGAATGGACCGCGGTTGGCTTCCGCGTTTCCGGCAATCAGGTAGATGATGAAAGCCATGATGGCAGGAATGTGTCCCTTGAAAATGTTCCATCCGTTGGCCTGACCTTCTACGATGGTCTGAATATCCATGGCACCGCTCATTACGACCATGGTCAGTACGCTGAGGCCGATAGAAAGCTCGTAGCTGATAATCATGGCTCCACTTCGTACGGCACCAATCAATGTATATTTACTGTTACTACTCCATCCGGCCAGCAAAATACCCAATACACCGATGGAAGAAGCTGCCAGCACAAAGAAGATACCGATGTTCATGTGAAGGATTTCTCCACCTTTATTCCATGGAAGACAAGAGAATGTCAGAATGGAAGCAAGAATTACCAGGAACGGAGCCAAAGCATAAAGAAAATGGTCGGAATGCTTCAGGCTGATGATTTCCTTGGTAAGGATTTTCAATACGTCGGCAGGTACTTGCAGCAAACCTCCTTTTCCTCCTACACGGTTCGGACCGATACGGCACTGGAAAGCCGCACAGACTTTACGTTCCATGTAGATAAGAATGATGGCCAGTACCGCGTACATGACGAGGATAAATACTCCCACAACGAGTCCTTCCAATGTCAGTGCCAGCCATTCAGGCATTACACTGCAAAGGAATGCATGAATCTGCATGAGCAGCGGGCTGAGATTATAATAATCTAAAAACATAATTCTTTTATTTTTTTTCAGTTTTCTGTAATGATTGTTCCTCTGTTTGTGTGGAGATTAACGGTCAATGTCAGGGATAACAAAGTCGAGTGTACCTCCAATGGCAATTAAGTCGGCAATTTTAGCTCCACGGCAAACGGTGTCCATGGCGTGAACCAACGGAAGTCCGGTGGAACGGTAGTGCAGACGGTAAGGAACTTTATCACCATGGCTTTCCAATACCACATCAAATTCTCCACGACTGGTTTCTACCGATGAGGTGAATACACCTTCCGGCAACTTGATGATGGGTTTGGTCTTGGCACGGAATTCTCCTTCCGGAATATTGTCAATCAGTTGCTCGATGATATGGCAAGACTCCATGATTTCGTCCATACGTACCATATAGCGGGCAAAGGAATCACCTTCCGTGTACACAATCTCCTTAAAGTCCACCTTGTCGTAGAGTGCGTACGGATGATGCTTGCGCACGTCGTTAGCCCATCCGGAAGCACGTCCGGTACCCCCTGTGCATCCCAGTGAGATGGCGTCTTCTTTTGACAAGACTCCTACACCTTTCAGACGGGTATCGGCAATGACGTTTGAAGTAAAGATGTCATGATAATCCTGAATTACACTGCGCAGGTGCTTGATAAAGTCTTTCACCTTCTGCTGGAAGGTAGGATGAATGTCAGCTTGTACACCTCCAATCATGTTGTAGTTCTGAATCAGACGGCCTCCGGTAGTTTCTTCAAAAATATCCAGAATCATCTCACGTTCACGGAAACCATAGAAGAAAGGAGTCAGTCCACCCATATCCATGACCAGACAGGAGTAGAACAGCAGGTGTGAATCGATACGCTGCAATTCGTCCATGATGGTACGGATGTACTGGGCACGTTCCGGTACTTCTATTCCGGCAGCTTTTTCAATACACATACACAACGCATGGCGATTTTGGTGTGCACTCAGGTAGTCCAGACGGTCGGTTAAGGCTAATGTCTGCGGGTAGGTGAGGCTTTCGTTCATTTTTTCGATGCCTCGGTGGATATATCCCAGTATCGGGTCAATTTTGCGAATGTTTTCTCCGTCGAGAGAGGTACGCATACGCAATACACCGTGTGTAGAAGGGTGCTGCGGACCGATGTTTACTACAAAATCATCTTCTCCAAACACTACGTTCTTACGGCCTTCAAGTGTGCCGTCGGGGCGGAGGAAGTATTCATCTGTCATATCGGCATTTTCCTCGTTGTCCATCCGAAGTGGATTGGAGTTCATGTCATAATCCTTTCGCATAGGATAGCCAATCCAGTCTTCACGCAAGAAGATACGGCGCATATCCGGATGATTCAGGAAGCAGATGCCGAAGAAGTCGTACACTTCACGTTCTTTAATCAGAGCGGTTTTCCACAAGTCGCTTACTGTGGGGAGTAATGCCTTTTCACGGTCTGTTGTTACCGCTTTGAGTGTGATTCTTGCACCTGTGCGGGTAGATTCCAGTAAGTAAAGCGCACCTAAGCCTTCTTCACCCCAGTCCATTCCTACGATGTCACGCAAGAAATCCATCGGGTTTTCTTTGTCATTCAGTAATGTCTCAGCTATCTGGTGTAACTTTTCTGCCGGAACTTTTACGACAGTCTCTCCTGTCTGACTGATTTCGGCTTCAGGAATAATGCTTGTTATTTTTTCAATTTCCATTTGCATTTTTTCTTTTTACGTAGGGTTTATTCCTCTTTTTCTTTACGGTTTACTTCTCCTAAAAAGCGCTCCACTTTGATTTTACGTTGAAGCTGCATCATGCCATAGAAGAAAGCTTCCGGTCGGGGAGGACATCCCGGAATGTACACGTCTACCGGAATAATCTTGTCAATACCGTTTACTACGTGGTAAGATTTGATGAAAGGACCTCCGGAGATGGTACATCCACCTACTGCTACTACGTATTTAGGTTCGGCCATCTGATCATACAGACGTTTCAATACCGGAGCCATTTTGTGTGTGATGGTTCCCAACACCATGATCATGTCGGCCTGACGAGGAGAGTTTCGGGTTACCTCAAACCCAAAGCGGGCCATATCATAACGGGCTGCGCCAAGCGCCATAAATTCGATAGCACAACAGCTGGTTCCGAAAGTCAGACTCCAGAGCGAATTGCTTCGTCCCCAGTTAATCAATTCGTCCACTGTTCCCAGTACGATTCCGGCTCCGTCCATGTTCAGACGACGTACCATTTCTTCCAGATAATCATTGTTCTTGAAGTCCTCATACTCCATAGAACGAATAGAGGTAGCTTTTTTTACTTCCATTCAAGAGCTCCTTTCCGCCAGGCGTATGCCAGGCCCAAAATTAAAACTACCAGGAAGAAACCTACACTGACCAGTGCATATACTCCTACCTGGTCTGCCACTACAGCCCAAGGAAAGAGAAATACCGTTTCAATGTCGAACATCAGGAACAAGATAGCAAACAGGTAGTAACCTGCCTTGAATTGCACCCATGATTGTCCACGCGTAGGAATACCACATTCGTACGGTTCTCCCTTCTGCGGATTGAATGACCGTGGAGCAAGTAATTTTGCGATGGTCATTGCTGCCACAACAAGGACGATAGCAGTCAGAATAACGACAATAATAAATGTAAAAAACATATATCTAAGAATTTTTGATGATACATATAGATGACAAATTACTTCCGTTACACTGCAAGCCTCTGTCTGCAATGTATTGGAACAATCTATTTTAAACTGTTCTTAGATAGTATTAAATAAGGATTTTTTTGAGGGTATATAGATAATAGAATTTATCTAATTGTGTATAAGGATGTGTGGAATATACAGAACAGACCAGCCCTAAATGTGTGGGTGGTCTGGAAATAAAGTCTTGTCCAAACGAGAATACCGGCAAGAAAAACTTACCGTCCAGGTTTTTCTGGGTTTGTATGAATAAAATTTTCTGCGGAATATCTGCTTGTCTGTTGGCTATCAGAAAGTCAAGCGTTTTCGAAGGAATATTGTCCGGATGCTGGTAGATGAAATCAGCTGATTCGGTTTCCTCTGTGGTATTGTTCTCATTGAGCACGGTGGAATAAAGCGCAAAGAAGTTTGCTCCTACGAGTACACTCATAAGAGTAATTAGGGATATACAAGCAAAAATCTTCCACTTATTCATGCTAATACCTTCAAAAACGCTGCAAAGGTAGCCATTTATTTTGATTCATGAATCTGTATTTTCATTAATTTTTCTTGTCAGGCGGTTTGCTCTGTTTTTAGAAAGGGTAACCAATGGCAAAATGAATACCCATTCCGTCCTTGAATTTAGGGATATTATAGTATCCACTCTTTTCGGTATCGTATGGCACATGAAGGGCAAAACCGAAGTCCAGTCTCAGAATCAGGAAGGAAAGATCATAACGAATTCCTACTCCAGTTCCCAATGCTATGCTGTCAAAGAAATGTCGGAGGCTGAATTCTGCACCGGGGCGAGCTTCATCTTTGCGCATTAGCCATACGTTTCCTGCATCTAAAAAGGTAGCTCCGTTTAAGTTTCCGCCCAAAAAATTGGATAAGATGCGGAAACGGTATTCCAGGTTGGCTTCCAGTTTAATGTCTCCTGTTTCATCCACGTAGGAATAACCGGAATTGTTGGCCGGATGGAATCTTCCCGGACCGATGGAGCGTACGGTAAAGGCACGAATACTGTTGGCACCTCCCACATAGAACTGTTCGCTATAAGGTGCGATTGTCTTGTTGCCGTATGCCCATATCACTCCTCCCATCAGTCGGGTAGCTAACTGCTGCTTTTCACTGATGTGGTAAGTATATCTTACTTCTGAAGAATATTTCAGGAACTGCGCAAACGGATTTCCCAACAGTTCCTTCTCCTTTTTGCTGAATTTCTGTCCAAAAGCCGCATAAATGACGGATGTCACATTTCCGGCAGAGGTAAGTGAGTTTTCCCACCATACACGGTTCTTTGTCTTCCGATAGCTATTGTCGTAAGTAACCGTGTAAGTTAATGACGGAATGAACTGGTCGTCCAAACTATGGAAGAGCATCGGATTGGCGTTGGCAATGGAGTCAAAGCGTGCGGTACGGTGCTGCAAGGTGTTGAACGCCAAGTGAATTGGAGTTACGGTATGCTTGATGCTACGTTTCGGTTGAAAACTATAGGATACGGTACCTCCAAATGACAACATCTTGAAGTAACGGGCACGGTTCACCTGTTCTGCGTAAATCTTAAAGTTGGTTTCAGACGGGAAACGGAAGGGGTCTACCCGGTTTTTAATCCAGGGTAAGACCAATCGTGGAAAATTCAGGGAGAGGGCAGCCCCCAGCTCGTAAGAATTCATCACAGAACTTTCCCCGTCTACAGTGGAACTGGTCTGCCATTCGTAAGAACCTTTCAACTCTAAGTTCAATGAAGCGCCCATTCTTTTGAAATTCTTCTTTGAAAGATTGAATTTGGCTCCCGGCCCTGTTTGCTTGGTACTCTTGGTGGTGACATTAAGTTCCAGTTCGCTATCGTAAGGCAGGTCGAACATGGCATTGACCGTAATGTCCAGGGTATCTCTTCCCGGACGAGGAGTGTAGTTGAAATCATTGTATTTGAATACGCCTAATCTGGACACTGCCTGCTGAGTATAGTTCTGGCGTTGCTGAGAATACATTTCTCCACTTTTATAAAGAAAACGTCGGCGGAGTACCCCATATCGTATACCCGGCTTTTTCCCTGCATAATTGATGGTGAAGTTATGAAAATTCAATGAATCATTGGGTTGTTCTCCATTATGTCCTACCAGATTGATGCTTGTCTTTCCAATGTAGTAAGTACGCAATCCCTCTTCCGGGATATTATGTTTCTGTACAACTCTTAAGTTGACATAACCGGGACGAATCAATGTGTCGGCCATGAACGTAATAAAGTCAGGGCGATAGAAATAATATCCATTGTTACGGAATAGTTCTACCAGGCGATTCCTTTCTTCGTCCAGTTTATTGACCGTGAACGCATCTTCTTTTATTAGCAGGCGTTTACTATATGTCGCATGAATCAGACTGTCTTCCTTGGGTGAAAATCCTACATAAGTAACAGAGTCTAATTTGTAACGTTGTCCGGTGTATATGGTATAATTTAATTTGGCTTTCTTCGGATTCTTGGCAGTATCCACCTGTACTGTCACGTTACCCTGGAAAAAACCATTCTCACGTAAAACATTGCTTGCTACCTTTGTACGGGTATCAGGGTTGACGGTAGATACATAAATCGGGTCGGCGGCCAGTTTCTTGAAAATCCATTTGCCAATACCTTTTTCGTATCGTTCAAACCGGTTATACACCCATAGTCCCAATGGAAAAGGGATACGGAGGTTGGGGCTGCCGAAAAATGAATTGTTCGGTGCCACGTTCAATGCGCCTTGTACTTCTTCCAGCGTAGCGTCTCCATTATCGGCCTCATTGTACCCCACAATTTTAGGAGTCGGTGTACCGATATAGAGCAGCTCGTCTTCCGGAAGATGCTTGGTTGTGGAACATCCGGTTATGATAAACAACAGAAGTCCTGCCAGTAACAGTTTATTTATTCTTCTCTTCCTCATTTTCATCTTCTTCTTTTTTTTCGACTTCAGGCTGCGGTTTTTTCTTCTTTCTGAAAATAAACAGTTCGCCCACTTTACTAACTTTCTTGCGCAGTACAATACCGGCTCCGGTTTCTATGACTTCTCCATCCAGCACACTTTCGTAATTTTTGTCATGGAAAAGCTTGACGTAGCGAGTACCACTGTTGTCCAGACGATATTCTAATGAGATATTATCAATAAATGACTCGTCCTGCTGCACATTATTGCCGGTGGATACTTTTCCACCAATTACCACTCGGATACGGTTGTTCCAGAATCTCTTGGCAAACTGGAAGTTATAATCCGTAGATGTCTGTCCGGTTTCTTCTCCATTATTGGTTTCTATACCGAAATTCACATCAATGGTCTTGAGGGCACTTCCAGCCACTTTGGAAATCTGGTCTTGTAGGAAAGAGTTCATGACGCTGCTTCCACCGCCACCTCCCAAGGTGCTTCCTTCCGTCAGGTACATACCTGTTACCAGCATGGTTACAGCTACCTTATTCTTTTCTTCAGCCGACATGGATGCCAATTCGTTTTGCATGGTACCGTCATCCGGAGCATCAATGATAAAGGTAAATCCTAAATTCTCCAATGTATTGGTGATATTGACACCCACATCGAAGTTGACCATGCGCGATGCCTGCCCTTCTTGTGCTACTGAAGAACGTATTCTTTCCGTCGCTTTTATACTCATGAGAGGATTCATTGCATTTCCATTCCATTGTATGTAACTTCCGCTTTGAATATGGAAGGTCTTTAACTGGATAATCGGGAGCTGGTATTTCATTTCACCGCTTAGAAGAGAATACCTTCCATTCAGAATGATGTTTCCTTCCGGTGTATATTGGAAAGACAAGTCACCACCTCCTTCAAAGTACATGTAGTTGCTTCCTTTTTCATCCATATTGACACGGCACTGTACCCCTTCGTCTATGTGTAAGGTCATCAGCATGTCGATACCTCCTAGTGAGAGGGCTGGAAGAACCCTTCTTTGTGCAGAAGTCGTATCGCTGAAGTTGGTGAAGGTTACCGTTTCTCCCAGACGGTCTTCTACGGTCAGCGGAGAATCCTGTAGGATATAGGTAAAGTTACTGTTACCCAAAATATTCATGTTACCGCGTATATTCATGTTATCGGGTGTACCTTTAAGGGTGGAGTGGAAATCCACGTACAACTTCCCATATACGAGCGACTGTTTGGTCTGCTTGGCATTTAGCAATTCAAAATTGTTGGCATCCATCTTCAGGTTCATTTTCATCTGATTGAAATCTGCCATGTCTACATCTCCGTCAATGGTGAACGGAGTTTTCCCTTTGGTGAATATCTTGAAACGGTTGAATGTAAGCTTGCTGTCCTTTATTTCTACCGGTTTGTCATCAAATCGGAGGTTCAGAGACGCTTGCGGTACATATACATTTACGCTATCCAGGTTGATTTTTCCGTTCAAGAGCGGTTGGGAAGCATTGCCGGATATTTGCATGGTACCGTCAATATCTCCACTCAGCATAGCCATCTTGCCCGGGATAAAGGAGTTGGCTATTTCCAGCGGGAAATGATGTAATGCCATGCGTGCATCTATCCGATCTTCTTTTTGCTCTTTCTCTTCAGCGGGGAAATATGAGCCTTCTATACTGATTACCTCGTTGTCATTCTGCATGATGAGGCCGTTGATATGCTGTTCACCGGTCTGTTTGGGAAGGTAAACTGCACTCAAAGCCCAGTCGCCCAAGGCTATCCCGTTATAGCTGAGCTGGTTGATGCTGTTCTCAAGAGAAATCTGGTCCATACCGTCTTCTGTCTGCACATAATGTGCTTCAGAGTTAATTACACCCTCGATGTCTGGCATATACGGAATCACTCGTTTGAATTCTCCAATGTTAATCTGAGTAAGTGATAAAGTTAAATCCTGCCGTGCCGTAGAATCTGGAGTAGAATAGAAATTCAGTCCGGTACGCAATTCATCGTAAATGGACAAATTGGCCATAATTCGTCCATCATCTCTTAGATAGATATAATTATCCGGATTAACCGTAAACTTACGGTACACTAAGATAGGGTCAAATGGGGTAATGTGAAGGCTGATTCCACCTTTTTGCAGACCAGCCACCATACCTATATTCACACCACATTCCTTTTTCCCGTTTAAGTATTCAATAGTAGCATTAGCTTTGTCAGCTCCTATATCTCCATTCAGTGTAATATCGAAAGCTTCTTGGAACGGTTTGTCATTGGCTATGACTCCACTGTTAAACAAAATCTTATCAGGCTGTTGGGTGGCATTGAAATAGATGGTGTCAAGCGCTAGACTATCTGTCTTTAATCCATAAAGATTCATCGACGCATTCAATCCTTCTGCAGGGGAGGTGCGTATATTCACATTCATGCGGTTAAAGTTTATCTTTTTGATGGCCAGTGTATTGGAAATGGGGTTGTCTTTTCCTGCAAAGATTCTGAACTGGGTTTCTGGCCACAGCTCACGAAGGGCAACCTGATCAATTGATTTCTGCTTCCATTGTGCGCTCAGTGCATTCGTCAGTTTGGTTATCTGATTACCTAACTCATCAATACCTCCTCGGCTTCTGAATAGAAACGTCAGGTCACCCGCATTTGCGTAGCTCCTGATAGAATCGCGTGCAGTGCTGAAGCCGAAATGTATATCTTTCGTCTTAAATGTCTTTTTTTCAGTGATTAAATTTATGTCTTTTACAGATAAACGGATACCGTGACTTTTTTTCATGTCCGTTCTCATGTGAATGTCGATATTTTCGGTAGTCCTTAACGGAGAACTGAGCAATCCCATTCTGTATAAATCAAGATTCTTCACTTGAACCAACATATCCGCAGCAATTGCAGAAGGGTGTAGGGATGCATCTAACTGCGATGAAATATTCATCAGGTTGTCATTCACATCCAAGTTGAGGTTCGCTTTTGATTCTTTCAGGGCTGCATTAAGCTGTACGCCAGAGAAGACACGGGTTCCCCATTGAAGGTGGTTGAGTGCGGCATTGGCTGTTAATGTAGTTCGTTTGGAAAAAATATCTGTTCCTGCTCCTTCAAGTTGCATACCAGCAGAGAGATAAAACAACGAATCAGCTGGCAAAAAATCATGCAGGTTTAGCTCACTGATTTGCATATCTGCCTTATAAGCCTCTTTAAGGAGGTTATATTCCGCTTTTAGCTGTACTTTTCCTTCATTCTGGCTTAAGGTAGTTTCGGTAAACAAATCGTTACCTTTCATACCGGCCTTTCCATGAATATTCATTCCTGACGGAATAATTATTCCGCCGGTCAGACTACTCAGAAAATCCATTTTGTAGAAATCCGAATTCAGGTTGATGACTCCCTCTCTGGAAAGACTGTCGAGCACATTTTTTACCGTTCCGTCTATTTCCATACGGAAACAGTCGGGAATCTTGACCTGGCAAGTGTTTAGTTTCAGGTCACTCAGACTGCCATCTACCCCGATACGAACTTGCAATGGAGCCGCAGGGAAGGATTGAATAAATTCTTGTGGCATGTCTGGAATCAGTTTGAACAAATCAGCTTTACCGATTTCAGCTATGAACTGCCCGTTCAATACACCGTCCTGATTCTGTTCAGTGACCGACCAGTCTACCGTAGCTTTGAGAGCCAGGAAAGAATTTGCAGTTTTGATTTGTAAAGAAGGTACGCGTATGGCTTTCTCGTCTGCTTGTAATTGCCCCTCAGTCGATTTGATTTCCAGTCCCGAACGCTCTTTCAGCTCAAACTGGTGCAGTAATGCCCGGATGTTATTCCCCTGATAGTACAAAGAATCCATCTGTAAATTGATGTCGGTCACTGTAATATGTGACGGGTCCAATCCTTTCTCTGCAGGAGGTGTATTCCCTGAGTTATAGTATAATCCACTCTGTAAAAGCTTAAATTCTTTAGCGGAATAAGCCGCTTTATGCAAGTCAACCAGTCCGTCTCTTAAAGAAGCATTCCCGACTTTAAGTCCAAAATTCATGGAATCAAGCGGCATATCCATTTGAAAGTCCACATTGGCCAAATCAATCTTTTCTAATTTAACCTTCCAGAATGTAGGTGCACTTTGAGTAGTATCTTGTGCGGTTGTATCTGCCAGACATAGTTTCAGCCTGGCATCTTTCAGTGTGAGTTCGTTGAGTACAGCTGTTTCCGGCGTCAAGTCCACTCCATGCGATTTCAAGAAAAGTTCTCCTAAGTTCCCCTGTAGAGACATTCCCTCAATCAGGTCGACCGTATTGACCGAAGCATTTTTCAGTTCCACTCCGTCAATCTCTATCTGTTTCTTTACCAGAGGGAGTAATTGTATTTTTACGGTCAGCTTTTCTACATTCAGGAGCGTATCCTGAGGATTGGTAACCGTAGTTTCATGGACTACTAAATTTAGTGGAAAAGAAAGTGAAATTCGTTGTATATGAATGTTCATCCCCGTAGTTTGCGAAGCGTATGATGTCGCCTTATCCACAATAAAATTCTGGATAGCAGGTATATAAATTAATATACACAATACTATAAAAAGGATAAATGGGCTTGCTAATGCAATTCCTCCCCATTTTATATATTTTCTCATATACAATTGAATCATTAGTTATGCGAATATATAAAAAAGAACCAAAAGGTGATACATTTTGTTTATGAACAATGTTTTGAAATCACATTATTTGTTTACCTTTGCGTAGTTATTAATTTTAATACAATTCTATGAAACCAACTTTATTTGTACTGGCTGCCGGTATGGGGAGTCGTTACGGTGGCTTAAAACAGCTTGATGGACTGGGTCCTAACGGTGAAACAATCATGGATTATTCAATTTTCGATGCTATCCGTGGTGGTTTCGGGAAATTGGTTTTCGTAATCCGTCGTGATTTTGAAAAAGATTTCCGTGAAAAGATTGTAAGCAAATATGAAAATCATATTCCTGTAGAAGTTGTGTTCCAGGATTTGAACGACCTGCCTGCTGGCTTTACTTGTCCGGAAGGCCGTGTTAAACCTTGGGGAACAAACCATGCAGTGTTGATGGGTAAGAATGTAATTAAAGAACCATTTGCCGTAATCAACGCTGACGACTTCTATGGACGTGACAGTTTTGCCGTATTGGGTAAATACTTGTCAGAATTGCCAGAAGGTGCAAAGAACGACTACAGCATGGTAGGTTTCCGTGTAGGAAACACTTTGTCAGAAAGTGGAACTGTTGCTCGTGGTGTATGTGCAACTGATGAAAATGCTCATCTGACAACAGTCGTTGAACGTACAGAAATTATGCGTGTAGACGGTGTGGTTTCTTATAAGGATGAAAATGGCGAATGGGTTGGTATTGAAGATAATACTCCTGTTTCAATGAACATGTGGGGATTCACTCCTGATTATTTCCAATATTCAGAAGAATATTTCGCTGAATTCCTGAAAGAAAATATCAGCAACTTGAAATGTGAATATTTCATTCCGTTGATGGTGAACAAGTTGATCAATGAAGGAACTGCTACTGTAAAAGTACTGGATACTACTTCTAAGTGGTTTGGTGTGACATACGCAGCTGACCGTCAGAGTGTAGTTGATAAGATTCAGGCTTTGGTAGATGCTGGTGAATATCCTGCTAAATTGTTCTGATTAGAAATAGATTATAATACTTATATAAGGAAGACCGGGATTGCAGAAATGTGATTCCGGTTTTTTGTGTTATATGATGTGTTAGAATTGTGAGTAAGTTATAGTATAGTTATGAATAAAAGTTTGTCGATGGAAACTAAAAAAACTACCCAAGAATGCGTTGAGTACGCAAACTTGGGTAGTTCTATTTTTGTAACTTCTAAAAAGAACGGAAAAATCAGTCAGTTATTCCATCTTTCAAATCCGGATTTTGCATAGAAACAGGTTTGTTTCCTCCTGTATTATTTTCTATAGCAGAATTATTGTTTGTTTCTTTTTGAGGAATACGTAGTAATAGATAGGGGTCATTGGCTTCTACATTAAAACAGAAAGCATCGGGCCAATTACCTTTATCAGTTCCATGGAAACGTACAATAGGTTTGTTCAAACGCATAATATCCGCCATTGCAAACCCTTCTCCCCATAATTCTATACGACGTTGTTTCCATATTTCATTCTGTAATGCTTCTTTAGTAGAAGCATTACAAATGTAATTAGGGTCACGATATGTTCTTACAAAATCCTCTAATTTACTTTTTGCAGCTCCTTCCTGTTGGCTCATCGCTAACCCTTCTGCTTCAATAAGTATCATCTCTTCAGCACGCATAATACACCAGTCGCAATCATTGGTCGCACTTCCGATACCGCTTTTCATACCAAATTTAACATTTGTGTAGGGTACAAATGCCATTTTAACATCTGTGATAGTATAAGCTGGAATATCTTGTCCGCTTGCTTCTCCCCAATTTTGGCCATTTAGCAAATCAGAATGTAAATTCTCATCGACCCACCATTGTTTACGTATATCGGTATTCGGTATTTGGTTATAAAGTAAGGTATTAATACGTTTGTATACGCCTACTGCAGCTGTGTATGAAGAACCGGAAAACGAACCTAAATGAGAAGGCCAAGAAGGATTTCCTCCATTCTTAGTCACGTCATTTGCTGTAATACTAATCCCCCATATCCAATTATGGTCATTGATGTTATAAAAAGCAGGAGTTGATACTTCTTCACGGCTATATGGAGTGTAACCTTCTAATGCTTTAGCGGCATCAGCTGCTGCTTCTGCCCATTTGCCCATATACAAATATGCACGTGCACGAAGTCCATAAGCAACTTGCTTATCGATACGAGTTTTGTCTCCTTTACGGTCATAGCTCCCTAATTTATCGATTGCGTCAGTTAGGTCTGTAATAATCTGTGTGTAAACTTGTTCTACAGTAGCTCGTGGATTGTTTTTGAAATCTTCCGTTGTTTCTGTGACTAGTGGAATACAGGGCTTATCCTTACTGCTTTCATAGTTAAACTGAAAATAAGGAGCCAAGCATAAATAGTCGAAAGCACGTATTGCCTTTGCCTCTCCAATGTATTGTTTTAATTTTTCATTTTCTGTATTTTGATCAACAGAAGCCAACACGTCATTAGCTAGTTTTAATTGATTGTAGAAATAGCTGTAACGTAATAGCGGATTAGCATATGTATCATTACGGTCAGAATAGTCGCTTGATACAGTAAACCAGTTGTAGCTGCTATTGTCACACACCATATCAGCTCCGTTCAAATCTTGTGAAATGCAAGCTGTAGGGTAACCAAAGTCATCATCTCGTTCGTTTGTTGGAGCACCAGCATATTGTGTACCCATATAATGATACATACCTACCAGACTTGACTCAACACGGGAAGGAATAATTTCATTTGTTTGTTCTATTTGTTCAGAAGTAATGCGGAAACCTTCACTGTCCATATTGTCCATATCAGAGCAGGCACTTAATATAGTGCACCCCATGGCTATTAGAAAAAAATTATTATATAATTTCATAGTCTATATTCCGTTTTTATTTAAAAAGTAAGATTAATACCTCCAGTTATAGTACGCATAGCAGAATAGGAGCTACTTGTTGCAGCACCACTTCCGTATGTGGAACTACCTAAACCAAAATTTTGACGCGGATCAAGACCTTTACGTGCAGTTAACAATGCTACGTTATCTGCAGATACATATACGCGTAAGTTGTTGATTTGCAATTTTCTGGTCCAACTTTTGGGTAATGTATAACCTAATGTAATATTGTTCAAGCTTAAATAATTAGAACTTACTAGAAAGCGACTTGAATCTAATTGGTAACATTCGTCACTAGCATCTAATCGTGGAACGTCTGTATAACGGTTTTCCGGTGTCCAGGCATCACGAATATCTGTCGACCAGTTGTATCCCTGCATACCACTTCCACCATTATGCATAAATGACTGATAAGTTCCGTCATAATACCGTCCACCTAATTGATAAGAAAGCTGAACGCTGAAGTCCAGTCCTTTATAGTTTAATGAAGTCCCAAAACCACCATATACTTTCGGGAGCAAGTCTCCTTGGTCTGCTTGTTTTGCTGCAGAATAATCTGTAGTAGTTGTATAATCTCCATTATCTGGATCGACATAATATAACGCTTCACCTGTATCAGGATTTACACCTGCATATTCTTTTATATATGATTCATACAGAGAACCTCCAATACGATAGATGTAATAAGAACCTTTCTGTCCTCCTGCTGCTTCCAGTTCAGGTGATAAAGCAGTAATCTTATTCTTATAATGAGTCAGATTTAAGTTAGCTGTCCATTCAAAATCTTTTGTGCGGAAAATAACTCCAGTCAAATCCAATTCTACACCTTTATTCGAGATACTTCCTATATTAGTTGGAATAGAACCTGTATTGATACCAGAAGATACCGGAACCGGCTGGTTATACAGTAAATCTTTTGTAATACGGCTGAAATATTCTACAGTACCATTCAAACGGCTGCCAAATAATTCAAAGTCAAAGCCTGTATTAAATGAATAAGATGTTTCCCATGTCAATTCTTTATTTCCTTTATAAGCCAATGTAGTAGAGTATGCTCCATTACTGAAAGATACATTATATTGATCTTTGTATGCATACCAGTTATTGACAGACTGTCCATTTACTGTTATCAATAAGTGGTCATTACCTTGTACACCCCAGCTTATTTTATATTTCAACATATTTAGCCAATTAGTATCTTCAAGGAATTTTTCTTTTGTCATCAACCAAGCACCACCTATGCTACCAAAGTTACCCCATCGATGTTCTGGCGCAAATCGTGAAGATGCATCGCGACGATATGAAGCACTCAGGAAGTATTTTCCATCATAATTATATTGGATACGACTTAAAATACCTTCTGTCATATAGTTGTCTGTATAAGAATTCACTGTCTTTTTGTCTGTTCCTACAGCATTGCCTAACTCTCCAATATTGGGATCATACATATTTGTATTTTCTCCATATAATACCTGTTCTTTTAGTCTGTACTGCTCATAACCAACCATGATGTCGAAATTGTGTACTTGGTTAAAAGTGTGTACATAGCTTGCTAAATATTGAGTATTAACCCCAAATGTACGTGTGCTTTCTACATATACGTCTCCATCTGTAGATGTGGCACTTCCGAATGTGCTATATAAGTTGTTGGAACGCGTGTTTTCCAAGGTTGTTGCAATATTTGTTGTAAGAGTCAAACCTTCTAACGGCATAATATTGGCATACCATTTACCTGAAAATGCATCTGTATAAGTATGATACTTATTCAATTCAATATCACGTGCTGCATTACCAGTAAAAGAAGGACGTGAGAAGTTAGTTGTAGAACCTGCATCATATACTTTATGTCCTGTATTCGGATCAATTTTAATAGAGCCATCTGCATTACGCACATACATTGGATAAATAGGTGCAATAGAGTTCACAATGAAGAATAAATTTCCACTTGAAGACCAATCGTCTGCTGTTTGATTATCAGGAACCTGAGAATCTGAATAGGTATATGCTAAGTTTGTTCCAACCTTCAACCATTTTTTTGCCTGATAGTCCACTTTACCTCTACCTGTATAACGCTTGAAAGCTGAATTTTGAATCAAACCAGTATCATTCAAATAACCAGCACTTGCATAATAGCTGATTTTATCAGACTTGCCAGACACACTGGCATTGTATTCTTGGCGAAAACTGCTTCCAAAGATTTCATCATACCAGTCATCAGGTGTATAATAATAAGTTCCATCTGAATATCCCAATGTAGCATTTGGATTTAATTTAAAATCGCTTCCAATTAAGTTTTCTCCTTGTGGAACCGTATATACCTGATAACCAAGTCCTCCATTGACTGCGTTACACAAAGTTTTATTTGCATAAGCATAAGCTTCTGCTGTGGATACACCTGCATAAGCCTTTGAATTGTATAAAGCCTTAAACATAGTTTCATAATATTCACTTGGAGAGCTAATTACATTGTAATTAGGAACTGCACGAGAGTTAGAACCCCACTTCGCATCAAATGTAACACGTGCCTCTCCATTTTGCCCACTTTTAGTAGTGATTAATACAACACCATTTGCACCACGAGCACCGTAAATAGCATTAGCAGCAGCATCTTTCAGCACTGTTAGAGATTCAATATCAGATGGATTTATAGAAGAAATATTTCCATCATAAGGAACACCGTCCACTACATATAATGGGTCATTACTTGAACTCATAGAACCAATCCCACGAATACGTATTTTTGCAGCTTCACCTGGCTGTCCGTTATCACTGGTCATCTGTACGCCTGCGACTTGTCCTGACATTGCATTTGTAATGTTAGACACACTACGGGTTGCTATTTTTTTAGCATTCATGGTACCGGCAGAACCTGTAAATGATGATTTTTTAGCTGTACCATATGCCACAACCATAACTTCGTCAAGTTGTTCTGCATCAGAATGTAATACCACTTTTACATTGGACTTAATCTTCACTTCCTGCGACTGCATTCCGATGAAAGAAATGACCAAAGTTCCGGCGGAACTATAAAATATTACAATGTGCTGATAATTAATCAAATATGAATTTCATACTAATTCTATTCAAGATGCATAATAAATTATGGATTATTTTTTATGTCACTTTTCTACCCAAGTTCTACTGAAAATACTCTTTGTATTAAAAAATCTATTAACCTACAAAACTTATATTTCTTAATTTTGAATTAGTTATAAGATAAAAAACTAACTTTGTGAATAAACACTTTTACAAAATGAGAAAATATCCTGTAGGCATACAAAGCTTTGAAAGCCTTCGTAAAGGAGGGTATCTATATATAGATAAAACAGAACTTATTTATCGCTTAATTTCAACCGGAAAGTATTACTTTTTTAGTCGTCCTAGAAGGTTTGGAAAGAGCTTGTTAATTTCCACATTGGAGGCTTATTACTCAGGGCGTAAAGAATTATTCCAAGGATTGTTTATTAATGAAGTGGAAAGAGACTGGAATTCTTATCCTATTTTACACTTTGACCTGAATGCACAGAAATATGATTCACCGGAAAGTTTAAATGATATATTAAATGATATCCTTGTAAAATGGGAAAAAATCTATGGAACAGAATCCAGTGAAGTTTCTCTTTCTTTACGATTTCAGGGAATAATCCAACGAGCGGCCGAAAAAACAGGAAAAAGTGTTGTTATTTTGGTAGACGAATATGACAAGCCAATGCTTCAAGCGATAGGAAACAACGACTTACAGAACGCTTATCGTGACACATTAAAAGCTTTTTATGGAGCATTGAAAAGTAAAGATCAATATATTCAATTTGCTTTATTGACAGGAGTTACCAAATTTAGTAAGGTAAGTATCTTCAGCGACTTGAATAATTTAATGGATATTTCTTTTGATAAACGATATGCGGAACTTTGTGGAATAACAGAAAATGAAATTCATGCTTGGCTAGAAGAAGATTTGCATGAACTATCAGCTAATACAAATATGAGTTATGAACAAGTGTGCAAATCTCTGAAGGAACGTTATGATGGCTATCATTTTACAGAAGATTCAAATGGACTATATAATCCGTTCAGCCTTTTGAACACTTTTGCCAGAATGAAGTTCGGAAATTATTGGTTTGAAACAGGAACACCCAGTTATTTAGCACAACTACTTAAACAAAATAGATGTAACCTGACTAGGCTTTCTAGCGAAGTTGTTACAAGTGATCTGCTGAATGGAGTAGATACATTAATAAATAGTCCTATTCCGGTGTTATATCAAAGCGGTTATCTTACAATTAAAAGTTATAATTCCCGCTTTAATGTATATACTCTAGGATTCCCCAACAAAGAAGTGGAAGAAGGTTTTATTAGCTATTTGTTACCATATTATGCTCATGTGCAGCCTGCAGAATCTGCATTTCAAATTATGAGCTTTATTGAAGAGGTGGAAAAAGGAGAGATAGACGCATTCTTTTTACGGCTGCAAGGTTTTTTTGCAGACACTCCTTATGAAATGATACGTGATTTAGAACTGCATTACCAGAATGTTCTTTTTATTCTGTTTAAATTACTTGGATTTTATACAGAAGTAGAATATCATACCTCAGAAGGAAGAATTGATTTGCTGATAAAAACCAACAGATTTATTTATTTAATGGAGTTTAAGCTGGAAGGTACAGCAGAGGAAGCTTTGGCACAGATAAATGAAAAGCATTATGTA
>ULQU01019243.1_pt1 | contig 30106 bp, 26 predicted proteins | sample 1954841 | NCBI WGS metagenome assembly ULQU01 (sample SAMEA4835664, study PRJEB28245) | human gut metagenome | biome: gut microbiome; material: fecal sample | place: Denmark | collected 2008
CCGGTAAGACAGCTCAATACACGCAGAAGCCTTCTTAAGCTGATTCTGTTAACAATTATAACTTTCGGAATTTATCCCTATGTTTTCTTTTCCGGAATTTCAGAAGATATAAATCTCATCGCAAGCAGATTTGACGGAAGAAAGACAATGCACTACTGCCTTATGTCGTTTATCGTCGGACCCCTTACATTCGGTATCGGTTTTATCGTATGGTTCCATAACCTTTCTTCAAGAATGGGTAACGAGCTTGCAAGACGTGGTATAGCATATTCTTTCGGTGCTTCGGATTACTGGCTATGGAACGTTCTGGGAAGCCTTATCATTGTCGGACCGTTTGTTTATCTGCATAAGCTCGCAAAAGCGTCTGTGCTTCTTGCAGAGGATTATAATATCAGAGGCTGAGCCGATACATATTTACATATTGTATAAGCACAAGTAAAGAAGGGGCGATTTTCCGGTTCCCTTTTCAATATTCAGTAAAGCTTATTTATCACCGAATACCTTGCGGTAGTCATCCTGGAACTTGATGATGCCCTGATCGGTGAGCGGATGCTTGGTCATCTGCTCAATGACCTTGTAAGGAACGGTCGCGATATCCGCACCGGCCAGAGCGCAATCGGTAACATGGATCGGGTTGCGGACAGATGCGCAGATGATCTCGGTCTTGATCTCGGGGAAACGGGAGAACATGGCGGTGATCGTTTCGATCAGCTCAATGCCGGGCTGAGAAATATCATCCAGACAGCCAAGGAAGGGGCTGACATAAGTAGCACCTGCACGAGCGGCAAGAAGTGCCTGGTTTGCGGAGAAGATCAACGTGCAGTTGGTCGGAATTCCTTCGGAGGAGAGAACCTTGATGGCTTTCAAGCCTTCAACGGTCATCGGGATCTTAACGACCATGTACTTGGGGTCGAGCGCATAGATTGCTCTTCCCTATTCGATCATGCCTTCAGCGTCCTCAGTGGTCGCTTTGACCTCGCCGGAGATCGGGCCGTCAACGATCTGGGCAATTTCTTTCAGAACGGTCGCATAGTCGCGGCCTTCTTTGGCGATCAGAGAAGGATTGGTGGTAACGCCAGCGATAACGCCCATGTCGTTTGCCTTACGGATTTCTTCAATATTGGCGGTGTCGATAAAGAATTTCATGATAATTACACTCCTGTCATTTGGTCAGAACGCTTGCGACAGCCGCTTTCCAGCCGTCATAGCGCTTTTTACGGGAAGATTCGTCCACCTTCGACAGATAGCGGGTGCGTTCTTCTTTTTCATAAACAGACTGATCCCACAGCCCCAGAGCAAAACCGGCAGCATAAGCTGCGCCGATGCCCGAAAGTTCTTCGTTTTTCGGAACTGCAACCGGGATCGAAAGCATATCCGACTGGAACTGCATCAGATATTTGTCTTTAGTCGGACCGCCGTCTACCCGGATCTCAGTGATCGGCAGACCGGACTCCTGCTGCATCAGCAGAACAAGATCGGTGATCTGATACGCAATGCATTCTTCCGCCGCCTTTACGATTTCGGCTTTTCCGGTGCTACGGGTCATACCGACGATTGCGGCCTTTGCCTCACTGTCCCAATAGGGGGCGCCCAGCCCGGAGAAAGCCGGAACGAGGTAGGTCGTATCCTCGGGATTGGCCTTTGCAGCAAATTCGCCCGATTCGCGGGAAGCACCCAACAGCTTCACATCATCGACCAGCCATTTGATAACCGAGCCGGTATAGTTGATGTTGCCTTCCAAGACGTAGTTTACTTTCCCGCCCATGCTCCATGCCAGCGAGGTTACGATACCGGCGTCAGAGAAGATCGGTTTTTCACCAATATTCATCATAACGGAGGAGCCGGTTCCGAAGGTCGCTTTAATCATGCCGGGAGTCAGACAGCCCTGCCCGAAGAGAGCGCCGTGACTGTCGCCGAGAACGCCGTGAATCGGGATTTCTTTGGAAAAGTACCCATCAAGATCGGTATAACCGTAAAGACCGTCGGAGTCGGTCACAGTCGGAAGCGTCTCCGGGTCAATTCCAAAGATCGAGCAGATCTCACTGTCCCAGGAAAGGGTACGGATATTGAAAAGCTGTGTACGGGAAGCGTTGGAGTAATCGCATCGGAATTCTTTTCCGTGGGTCATCTTAAAGACGAGCCACGAATCAATCGTGCCGCAGCAAAGGTGTCTGCCGGAAAGGTCGCCAGCGTTCCGGAGAACCCATGCGATCTTTGCCGCAGAGAAATATGGAGAGAGCCGCAGACCTGTGTGCTCGCACACCATTTCGGCATAATCAGACAGTCCTTCACAGATCTTTGCACCGCGTGCGCACTGCCATACGATCGCATCATAAACCGGAAGGCCGGTATCGCGATCCCAAACCAGAGCCGTCTCGCGCTGGTTGCTGATGCCGATGCCAATGACTTCGTCTTTGTTGATGCCGGTTTTTTCAATAATAGCACGGGCAACGCCTTTGGTGTTCTCCCAGATTTCCATCGGATCATGCGCGACCCATCCGTTTTCTGAAATCTTCTGTTTATGCGGAAGGTCGCTTCGGCCGATCAGCCGGGCGTCTTCGTCAAAAAGAAGGGCTTTGGTTCCGGAAGTGCTCTGGTCAATCGCCAGAATATATTTCATGCTGAAAACCAGTCCTTTCCCCTCCCGCACCGGATATGTCGATCCGATGCGGGAGGAACAGTCGCTTATTTTAACAGTTCTTTTGCGGCAGCAATGATACCGTCTTTATTCAGATGATAATAGTCAAAGACCTCGCGGGAATTACCGGTGATAACAGGAGCATCGGGCAGGCCCATGCAGGTGACTTTACGGGGAGCATTGGCTGCGACAATCTGGCAGACCATTGAACCGAGTCCGCCGATCCGGGTATGCTCTTCGATTACGATCACAGCTTTTGCTTTTTCAGCTGCACGGATAACTGCCTGTTCATCCAGCGGCTTGACGCAGTACATATCGAGCACACCGGCGGAGATCCCCTGCTCATTCAGCTCTTTGGAAGCGGCAACGGCTGCTTCTACCATTTCACCGCAGGCGATGATGGCAACATCCGTCCCTTCGCCGATAACGGTCGCTTTATCCATCTCAAAGGGGCAGTTGTCCTCCGAGTAAACATCCGGAACGGCGTTGCGGCCGACGCGGATATAAGCGGTCTGATCGTCCTGATAAAGCGCTTCCATCAGCTTACGGGTCTGGAAACGGTCGGAAGGAAGATAAACGCGCATTCCGGGGATCGATGCCATGTCAGCAATATCGGTCGCCGAATGATGGGTCATGCCGAGCGCGCCGTAGGAAACACCGCCCGAAATACCGATCAGCTTAACATTGGTATGGGAATAAGCGCAGTCAACCTTCGCCTGTTCCATGCTTCTGGTCGAGAGGAAGCATGCGGGAGAAGCCGCATAGGCTTTTTTGCCGCATTTAGCAAGACCGGCAGAGATCGAAACCAGGCTCTGCTCAGCGATGCCAACTTCAACAAACTGGTCGGGATATGTATCGGCAAACGGAGTCAGCGAAGCGCTTCCGCGGGAGTCGGAGCAGAGAACAACAACGTCTCTGTCCTCTTTAGCCTTTTCCATCAGAACTTCGCAGATCACCTGCTTATTCGCAATCTTATTCATTTGCCGCAGCCTCCTTTGCTTTCAGTTCCGCCATACCCTGTTCGTATTCTTCGGGAGTCGGAACTTTGTGATGCCATGCAACTTTATTTTCCATAAAGGATACGCCGCAGCCCTTCGTGGTGTTGGCAACGATCAGGGTGGGTTTGCCTTTGGTGGCTTTCGCTTCGTCAAATGCACGATCCAACGCATCAACATCGTTTCCGTCGATCGAGATGACGTGCCAACCGAAGGTCGCCCAACGCTCTTCCTGGCTTTCCTGGTTCATAACATATTCGGTCGTGCCGGAGATCTGGAGACGGTTTCGGTCAATGACGGCGCAGAGATTGTCCAGCTTATAGTGACCGCCGGCCATGGCGCCTTCCCAGACGCTTCCTTCGGCAAGCTCACCATCGCCCATGACAACATATACGCGGTAATCGCGCTTGTCCATCTTACCGGCGAGTGCCATACCGATCGCGACCGACAGACCGTGGCCGAGAGAACCGGAGTTCATCTCGATACCATTGACTTTATTGTTGGGGTGACCGATGTACTTGGAGAGATACTGGGAAACCGTTTTCAAATCCTCGCGGGGGAAGAATCCTTTCTGGCAGAGAACCGCGTAAAGTGCCTCAACCGCATGACCTTTACTGAGGATAAAGCGGTCATGATCGGGATCATGAAAATTCTCGGGAGTAACATTCATCTGCTTGTTATACAGGACGTTGAGCGTATCGATTACGCTCATGTCACCGCCGATATGTCCGCCCTTTGCGTGGTAGACGATATCGAGGATATCCTGACGCAGTTTGTAAGAGTTTGCTTTCAGGTTCATAAGTCTGTGTCCTTTTCTGATCAGGAGTCGGAAGAGATACTCTTTTCTCCCGGCTCTCCTTCATTTATTCGCCGCGAAGATATGCTTTGATTTCTTCGTCGTTATCGTCATAAAGGTCGGGCTTGACGCCGATGTATTTGCAGGCTTCGTAAAGTCTCGCGACAACATCGCCGTGAATACCGGCACAGTGATGAATATAGGGGCCTTCGACAATCTTTGCCTCCAGCTTCTTCCAGTTTTTGACCTCGACCCAGAGATAGGTACCCTTGGTGTAAGGACCGTCAATACCTTTAGCGGTACCGAGCAGCAGGCTGTATTCGCCGTTGTCGCCGTCAAAACGGCAGAGGGTAACGTTGCCGTGTTTGCACTCGGCAGCAACCGCACCGGGGTAATCAAATGCCAGCGGATAGGTCAGCTGAGGACGCTCTTTAGCAAGAGAAAGGGGCCAGGGGCCGCAGTGCTGAAGCAGCTCAGCGTTGTCGTTGGTAGGATGGCGAACCGTCCAGTCAGCAAAGAATACGGGATGCTCGTCCATACCGGCAGCCTGAATCAGCAGAGAAGTGATCGCACCGTGGATATCGGTCTCACAGACGACCGGGAAGCCTTCATCGAAGAGCAGGGAGTTTGCACAGCATGGCATAACGCCAAGTTCATCCTGAAGGGCGTTCCAACACTGAATAACAGCGGCGTTGCAACCGTATTTCTTTGCCATCGTTTCGATCGCAACTTTCATAGCGGCTACATTGTAAAGCTCGTCCTCGGTGACGTGGATGTCCATCTTCATTCGCATATAAGCGACACAGGCTTCGACCAGCGTTTTTTCCTCTTTTGCCTTGTTGACGTTCTGAACCAGTTCGGTCATCGGAACGGGCGAAAGCTGGATGTTGAATTTCTCAAGCAGTTCACCTTCGTTGCACATCGTGCTCCAGAAGTCAAACGGACGGGTCGAGATCTGAAGGATACGGGTATGACGGAAGGTGCGGACGATATTGCAGACGGCAAGGAAGTCCTTGATTCCCCGCTCAAATTCGGGATCGGTCAGGTTGCAGTTGGTCATGTAGGTGAAAGGTACGCGGAAACGGCGGAGAACCTTACCAGTCGCGAACAGGCCGCACTGGGAATCTCTCAGGCGGACGCCGGTTTCGGGATCGGGACATTCATCGCGGGGACCCCAGAGCAGAACCGGAAGATTCATTTCCTTGGCCAGTCTTGCGACCTCGTACTCGGTGCCGAAGTTTCCGTGAGGGAAGAAGATACCGTCAACCTTCTCGGCTTTGAATTTTTCCACAATTGCGGGCAGATCGTTGTCATCGTAGAGAAGCCCTTCTTTATTGATATCGGTGATGTCAACAAAATCCACGCCCAGTTCGCGCAGACGATCTGCGGTCAGATTGCGGTATTCAATAGCTGCAGGTGCGGAAAAGATACTGCGTCTGGTCGGTGCATAACCGATTTTAATTTTTGCAGGAGTCATAAAAATTCCTTCCTTTCTGAAATTAGAGACTGTCGGCATTTATCATAAGCGGTCAGTCAGTGCGTTTGCACACGCTTCCCCGCTCAACAAACTCAGTACAGATCTGAGATTTGGTCACAAACCGGTCGCCGTTCCGGATCAGTTCCAGAAGCCTTCGGACGGCTGTGCGTCCCATTTCCTGTTTATAAACATGAATGGTGGTCAGGCCGGGGGTCGTGATGCTGCAAAACGGAAGATCATCAAACCCGATAATCGATACGTCCTCAGGGATCCGGATCCCGTGATCCTGCATGGCCTTCATCGCGCCCAGAGCAATGATATCGTTATCGGCTAGGAGTGCTTCGGGAAGCCTGATCCCGGCGGAAAGCAAACGGTTCATCTGTACTCTTGCCCCGTCCATCGTCGGAGGCAGAGAAATCAGCCCGTTTTCCGGGATCTCAAGTCCATGCGCTTTAAGCGCCCGTTCATATCCTTCCTGGCGGTAGAAGAAGTTTTTGATGTTAATGTTGCTTTTCAGGTATCCGATCTCCTTATGACCATTTGCGATCAGATACTCGGCTGCGGCACAGGTCGAATCGGTGTTGCTGATCAGGACAGAGTTGAAAGAGGAGTTTTCAAACCAGTTATCCAGTACAACGACCGGTGCCAGCGCGCTTTTGAACTTAGCGGCTTCTTCTTCATCCAACTCGGTTGCCAGAAGCAGGATACCGCTTGTCGGATCGGTCAGAAGCTGTTTTAAGCGTTCGTCATAATCCGGCGCAGACCGGTTCAGGTTCCAGATCACCGTTTCAAAATTCCCGACCCGGCTTTCCATCTCGACTCCTTCGATCAGGGCGGAGAAAAAAGGCGTATCGGAAACGACCTGTCCGCTGTCTTTATAAATGACGAAACGAATGCTGTGGATATTTCCGCCTTCGGATAAATATCCGCAGGCATGGGCGGCTTCGAGAATCTTTGCGGCGGTTTCATGGTTGACGCCGCGTTTATTGTTAAGCGCGTTGGATACAGTTGCCGGAGAAAATCCGGTCATTTCACTGATCTGTCGGATACTCGCTTTCATCTCGTTCCCTCCTTTGTTTTTATTATAATACGTGTGTTGCAAAAACACAAGTGTTTTATATAAATCTTCATATAAATTTTTAGATTTTGTCTTTATGCAAATTACTCAACCGTTCCGACTCCGTCGCCGTCTTTACGTCTGAATTCCAGTGGCGTCATCCCTTGAGAACGTTTGAACTGGCGCGCCTGCTTTGAATAGACAACCGCCGTATACTCTTCGCCACGCTGTGAGGTGCGTTGCCTTGTTTCTATTCCGAGCTTTACACCCTGCTCGGTAGGCAGTCTGGTTTTTCTGCCGCTTGGAAGCTCGGTGTTTTCAAGTACGCCTTGTTCTTCGAGCCATTTTGATACTGAGCCTGTTTTAAGCGTACCCGACTTTTCTTCATCAACATAAGAATTGATATTCTGCGTTATATCCGTTGCCGTAACGAATTTCTCCGTGGAAGTAAGCTTCTGACGCATTTCGTCTGTGACCTCAAACGGCAGTCTGTTACGTTTATCTCTCGGCAAGCCGTTCATTTCCGCTATTGCGTCTATGTTGTCAAGCACAAACTGCTGTGCCGCAGGGCTGAGCATTATTGCGTATCTCGGAAAACCGCCCGGAGTGAAATATTCATTAAGCCGTATGTCCTCGGAAATGCCGTTTTCGGTCGGCACTCTTTTGAGCTTGCCGTTAGGCAGTGTTTCTTCCGTCAGCATGCCTATCACGGTCAGCCAGTCGGCGATTGCAGAGCCTTTCAGCTTTACGGAAACATCGCTGTCAATATGCTTGTTTATCATATCCGTAAAGGTTGACAGCGACACTTCATTTATAAAACATCTGAATTTTGCCCGTGCCTCGTCGGTTATTACCACACTGCCACGCTTATGCGGCCTTACAGCTTCGGTGACTTGCGGCTTAGCCACCTCTCCGCCGTTTTCAATCACCTTTTCAAGTATTCCCGAAATGTAGAAAAAGCATCGTGACAGCTTGACGTTATTGATAATATCTCCGTCCGGCACAGGCTTATCGGTAAAAGGGTCTATTCCGTTTGCGAGCTTGTCTATGTATTCCTTGGCGTGCTTCATGGTTTCGAGTTCTGTAGGCATAGCGATTCCTCCGTAAAAATATGTTAATTTATTTTAACACAGATCAATTCTGATTGCAATGTCATTTGCAAAATCAGAACGGTTTGCCGTATTTTCTGCGTTCTGATTTTTCACCAAAAATTTCATCTGATATTTAAAAAATCTCCGAACATAATAATGTTGCAAGGTCAAAAGGACCTGCATAACAAATACGGAGGAAAACAACAATGGCTAGTACCAATAAAAAGAACAAGGCAGCATTAAACAGCATCAAGATGCAGGCTGCAAGCGAAGTAGGCGTACCCCTTAAGGATAACGGCTACAACGGCGACCTTACTTCAAAGCAGGCTGGTTCAATCGGCGGTCAGATGGTCAAGAAGATGATCGAATCCTACGAAATGTCAAACAAGCAGTAACCTGAAATATTGCGATCGGTCCGGTGCCATTCAACAGGCATCGGACCGATTTATTTGCATAATAATATACGCACGGACTTTTGATGAAAGAAATCCGCTCAAAAAATTCAAATAATGCGAAAAAGATATTGAACTTTTGCAAGAATAGTGCTATAATTTTCTTTGTACAATCAGTCGGTACTGCAAGCATACATAATTTTCCTGTGCTTTCATCGGACAGATGCTGAAAGGAAACGGTATTTCGCTTGCATAAGGCAGACGAGCTGCCGCTATGGCGGAAATTACGGCGAGAAAATCGCTTTCAGGAAGGAATGTTTTTACAATGGAAATCAAAATTGAGAAAACTAAAACACCTAAGGCAAAGCCCGTTGACGAAACAAAGCTCGGTTTCGGTCACATATTTACCGATCATATGTTCGTTATGGAATATGACACGGGCAAGGGCTGGCATGACGCAAGAATAGTTCCCTACGGGGATATTTCTATTTCGCCTGCCGCTATGGTTCTTCACTACGGACAGGAAATCTTCGAGGGCATGAAGGCATACAGAACTCCCGACGGTAGCATTCAGTTCTTCCGTCCGGAAGAAAATTTCAAGAGAATGAACATCTCCGCTGAGCGTCTTGTTATCCCTCAGTTAAACGTTGACGATTGCTTACAGGCTCTCCACGAGCTTGTAAAAATAGATGCGGACTGGGTACCTCATACAGACGGTGCTTCGCTTTACATACGTCCGTTCATATTTGCCGCTGACCCGTTCCTCGGCGTTCGTCCCGGCGACAAGTATTACTTTATGATAATCATGTCACCCTCAGGTGCATATTATGCTTCAGGCCTTGATCCCGTCAACATCTATGTTGAAACAAACTATGTCCGTGCAGTAAGAGGCGGTATGGGCTTCACAAAGACAGGCGGTAACTATGCCGCATCGCTCATCGGTCAGGACGAGGCTCACAAGCAGAACTACTCACAGGTACTGTGGCTTGACGGCGTTGAGCGTAAGTACATTGAAGAAGTAGGCGCTATGAACATCTTCTTCGTAATTGACGGCGAGGTTGTTACTCCCGCACTTCAGGGCTCTATCCTTTCGGGTATCACAAGAAAGTCATCTATAGAGCTGTGCAAGAAGTGGGGTCTTAAGGTAAGCGAAAAGAGAATCACAATACAGGAAATCGCAGACGCTTACGATGCAGGCAAGCTGAATGAAGTATTCGGTACAGGTACAGCCGCTGTTATCTCACCTGTAGGTCACTTAAAGTGGGGCGATAAGGTTATGCTTATCAACGACAACAAGATAGGACCTATCTCTCAGCGTCTTTACGACACAATGACAGGTATGCAGTACGGCAAGCTCCCCGATGAAATGGGCTGGATTGAAAAGCTGTAAGGCGCAATAAGTTCCGACCTTTCTGTACAGCAAAACGGTCGGGAATAAATGTTGTATATTATATTTTTAATCGGTACTTAATAAACGCAGATAAGCACGACGATCATTTTGTTGTTCAAAACCCTTATGGGGTCGCAGGGGCGTAGCCCCCGACAGGGATGAGGGGCGGTAGCCCCCATCTCTCCTCGGCACGGACGCCGAGGCTGCACGCCCAAAGGCTCTGTGCAGGATGCACACATACGGTTGAACTGAGTCGGTGCAGGACGCACCGACAACGAACAACCGTGAATGCACCGATGCAGAGCCATCGAAGCGTACACCCATAGTTAATTTGCAATTAAAAATGATACGCCGTGCACTGCTTTTAAACGCAAAACATGAAAGGAAATTTCGCACATGAAAAACACAGAAAAAACCATGGATAAGCTGGTCGCTCTCTGCAAGGGCAGAGGCTTTATATATCCCGGCAGTGAGATATACGGTGGACTTGCAAATACATGGGATTTCGGACCTCTCGGCGTTGAGCTGAAGAACAACATCAAATCCGCATGGCGTAAAAAATTCATACAGGAGTGCAAGTACAACGTAGGTCTTGACAGTGCTATCCTCATGAACCCTCAGACATGGGTAGCATCGGGTCATATCGGCGGATTTTCCGATCCCCTTATGGATTGCAAGGCTTGTAAGACACGTCACAGAGCGGACAATCTTATCGAGGACTTTGACGGCACAAACTGTGCAGGCTGGTCAAACGAGCAGATGATGGATTATATCCGTGAAAAAGGCATCACCTGCCCCAACTGCGGCAAGGCTGATTTCACAGACATAAGACAGTTCAACCTTATGTTCAAGACATTCCAGGGTGTTACAGAGGACTCTAAGAGTGAGCTTTATCTCCGTCCCGAAACAGCGCAGGGTATCTTCGTAAACTTTATGAATATCCAGCGTACTACCCGTAAAAAAGTACCTTTCGGTGTTGCACAGGTAGGTAAGTCATTCAGAAACGAGATTACTCCCGGCAACTTCATCTTCCGTGTAAGAGAATTTGAGCAGATGGAACTTGAATTCTTCTGCAAGCCCGGCACAGACCTTGACTGGTTCTATTTCTGGAAGGACTACTGCAAGAAGTGGCTCCTGTCCCTCGGCATAAACGAAGAAAACTTAAGACTGCGTGATCACGATAAGGAAGAGCTTTGCTTCTACTCAAAGGCTACAACCGACTTCGAATATCTGTTCCCGTTCGGCTGGGGCGAGCTTTGGGGCGTTGCGGACAGAACCGACTACGATCTTACACAGCACATCAAGACAAGCGGTCAGAAGATGGAATATTTCGATCCCGAAACAAACGAGAAGTACGTTCCTTATGTTATCGAACCCTCGCTCGGTGTTGAGCGTCTGTTCCTTGCAGTTATCACAGAAGCTTATGACGAAGAACAGCTTGAGGACGGTACAACAAGAAACGTTATGCACTTCCACCCCTACTTAGCTCCTGTCAAGGCGGCAGTTCTGCCCCTGTCAAAGAAGCTTGCCGACAAAGCAGGCGAGATTGCAGACGAGCTGTCAAAGCACTTCTGCGTTGACTATGACGATGCAGGCGCTATCGGTAAGAGATACAGAAGACAGGACGAGATCGGTACTCCCTTCTGCATCACATACGACTTCGACAGTGTTGAGGACGGCTGCGTAACAGTCCGTGAGCGTGACTCTATGAAGCAGGAAAGAATGCCTATCGCAGATGTAAAGAAGTACATCGAGGATAGAATTGCGTTCTGATAAATTAATAATATGATATAGCAAAACGAGGTGCCAACGCACCTCGTTTTTTGTTGTGTTGTATAATGTAACGACCTTAAATCACGCTCTAAAACATGGTTTAAGGTCGTTTACTTTTCAGCTTGTTCTTCTGACGGGTCTTGATGTAAATTTACGTTGTTATTTTTGCAATATTGACAAGCTAATCTCGCAAAGTTGGCAAGCGTCAAACCTTGCGATTCAGCATAAATGCGTAAATCTTCTGCTTTTTCTTTTCTATAGGTGAATGAAACATTTCTCATATTTTCGCTATTCCATTTTTTATCAGCTTTTTTCTTTGCTTCTGATTTCATAATTCCACCTTATCATTATCACACTGTAAATTTATGTTGTTATTCTTACAATATTCCATTGCACGCCTTGCGTAAACCCCTATAGTTAAACCTTGTGATTCCGCATAAATACGCAAATCTTCAGCTAATTCTTTTCTAACTTTGCAAGCGATAAATTTCATATTTTCTTTATCCCATTTTGCATTACTTGCTTTTTTCTTTTCTGAAATCATATTTCCACCATAAAAAATAAACACTAAGTTTTTTGACTATAGATCTGATAATATTTGTACGAATTTTGCGAAGCCGTATACCTGACGTTGTATTATAAGTTCACCCGGTAGCCGCAAAAGCAATGTGTACAAAAACAAACCCGAATATACATATAAGCCTATCAACTCAAAGCAAGATTAAACCTGTTGATAAGTGATAGGCTTATACATAATAACAAATAAAGGATTAACAAGAAATGTTAAACATTGTAATTTTATTTACTGTTTTAACAGCGGTTATCTTATTTGATGTGCCAAAACAATAATACATATCATTAAGCATATTCTCAAAAAGTAATCGCCTGTACCGCTTGAGTGTCAGCTTAAGCGGTACAACATCCCTTTATTGTTATTATAGCCTTAAAAAAGTTTTTTGTCAAGTATTTTGGGTAATGTTAGAAAAATTAATGCTTCGCTATTCATGTAAATGCGTTCACCATATTACAAATAGAAATGAAACAGTCCGTGAGCGTGACTCTATGAAGCAGGAAAGAATGCCTATCGCAGATGTAAAGAAGTACATCGAGGACAGAATTGCGTTCTGATAGATAAATAATATGATATAGCAAAACGAGGTGCCAACGCACCTCGTTTTTTATTTTCATAATACTTCTCCCCCTCTTGCATTTCTTCCCCCTTTATGCTATACTTATCCTTAACCGAATATCGAAAATACGGTACGAAAGGCTTTTTGCCCGGTAGGTAATAGGGAATCCGGTGAGAATCCGGAGCAACCGTCATTACTGTATCTGAGCCTATGCTCACAAGTCAGAATACCCCCGTATTTTTCGGCATTGTCTCTTGGACGAGGAAGAAGTACAGCCGATCTTCAGCTAAGGCTGTACCTTTATGCTTTTTTGGCATATCCGTATGGCTTATGTTTGCTGTGCTTAAAGATCAGTTGTGCTTTCACTTTTTTTGGTGAAGGCATTTTTTATTGCCGTTTTTCGTATTTGTTTACGGAGGTGACGTTATGGCGGACGAAAAAATGAGCAAGGCTGTCGCTATGCTTTGCGAAAAGTATGAACAGCTTGGCACTCTGCCCAAACGCTCCGATTTTACTCCAAGCGAAGTCTGCTTTATAAAGCAGAAGCTGGGTCCGTGGACAAGGGCGCTTGAAGCCGCAGGGCTGAAAGAGCCTCCTGCGGTTTCAGCAAAGGAGAAAAGCCGTGAAAAGCGTGAACGCTCCAGACAAAGAAGAAAAGCGGCAAAACGCAGATTAGACGGTTAAGCCTTACGGCAAAAAAGAATAAAGGAAGGTAAAACTATGACAAATGTAAAGAAATTTACAGCAAAAGTGACAGCTTTACTGCTGGCACTTTCACTGGCACTGCTGTCAGTACCGCAGGTGAGCTTTACTGTATTTGCCGATGATGACCTCGGAAGCGTCCGTGTTATTGTAGAAAACACAACGTTTACCGAAGCGGTCGACGGCGGCGAAGCTCCCGCATGGATAGGCACCAAGGTCGACAAGTGGGTATCGCTTGATAAAAATTCAAGCGCTATGACCTGCATAAAGGACGCTATTGAAAGCTCAGGCTTTACACAGACCGGCGCTGATGCAGGCTACATAAGTGAGATTGCAGGACTTAAAGAAAAAGCCGGCGGTTCAATGAGCGGCTGGATGGGTACGCTCAACGACTGGTTTACAAACGAAGGCTTCACAGCCTATACCGTTGCTAACGGCAAGCTCGTAAGCGGCGATGAGATCCGTATGCAGTACACTATGGACTGGGGTGCAGACCTCGGCAGTGACTGGAGCGGTACAGATACATCGCTTAAAGCGATAAGCAGCGATTACGGCACACTTTCCCCCGAATTCAGCGCAAAGACCTATAATTATACTCTTACTGTTCCTTTCGGCACAAAGAGCATCAATTTCCGTCCTACCGCACTGAACAAGAATTTCAAGACAGTAAGCAAGATCGGCGACAAGACGCTGAGCCTTACAAAACCGACTGAAATAAAGGACGGCGATGTTATCACCGTTACGGTAGGTGAGGGTGCAGCAGCAAGCACTTATAAGGTAACAATAAAGGAGGGCACAAGACCCGCCGCACGTTTTGACAGCTTTGCACTTTCGGCTTTCTCGCTTGACGGCTGGGACAATGACGCTTTCGACCCTGAAAAGCTCGAATATGATGTAAAGATAAAGTCTTACAGCACATCATCTTTCTATATCAACAGCGGAACTAAGTTCAACAAGGATCTGCTGAAGTGCTATGCGGTATACACCGATATAAACGGAGTTGCACAGAGAAACGAGATAAAGTCCGGCAGCTTCAACAGCATTTCTAATATTCCTTTCGGCTTGACTAAGCTGATTTTAGAGCTTTGCTACATTGACGATGAAAGCATAAAGACGCAGTATGTGTTCAACATAACACGTCCCTATGACTACACTGCGGAAATCGCAAGCGCAAGCGGCATCACGCTTGTTCCTGCCGGCAGAGAGCTGTATGCGACAAAGTACAACGGCTTTGCAGAAGGAACGGTTTTCAGAAATGACGAAAACGGCAATGTGACCGATACGACCGGCACAAACGCAGAATGCCACAGCTACACAGCCTATGTTTTGGGAAGCACCGACGGAGTTGCGCTTACTCTCAAGGGCAAAACCGCAAACGTTCATTTCAGAGCGAAGGCAGACGGCGAATACACAGAACTTAAAAGCGGCGAAACAACTCCCGCATATTCCTTTAGCAAGGACGGCACTGTTACAGTATCAATAGATGTGGTTTCGGACGGCGATTATCTTACAGACAAGTTTGATGATGCAGACAAGATAACAAGCTACAAAATAAAGCTCGTAAAGGCTGACGTTTCTATAAAGAACGTACACTTTACAGAACTTAAAAGCGAACACGGCGATATGTATCCCGCATTCGACCCGTCACTTCTCAGCTATAATATAGTTATAGCAAATGACGCAGAATTCCCCACAGTATATTTCAAGGTTGCCGACGGTTGCACAGTTAAGATAGGCAACGATGCCGCAACAGCAGATGAAAACGGCGTTTACAGCCTTGTTACCAAGAGCGCAAACACTACTGTAACGGTAACAGACGGCACTCTTTCCGAAAGCTATACTGTCAAGGCTACAAAGAGAAGCAAGTATGACGTACCCGACAAGGTCGTTGATTATCTTTGCATCAACAGCCAGTACACCAACGTTTCCTACGGTGTAGGCCCCGAGCAGACGCTCGCAGGCACTATAAAATCACTCGGTAACTTCGGCGGTTATATCACATATTACTATGAAAACCCCGTAACAGACGACCCCTCAAACCCCTACGGTCTTGACTTCTACGCTTACGGCAACAGCTTTGTAAGCGGCGGAAGTGCGGCTGAAAGCGGACAGGTATATGTTTCTGAGGACGGCAAAACATGGTATGCACTCGCAGGAAGTGAGCATTTCGAAGATACGACCATCACCGATTACGAAGTAACATACAAAAAGACAGCCGACGGTAAAACAAGCTGGACGGATAATCAGGGCAACTCAAACGACGGCTCAAAGCAGACAGGCAGATGGGTTTCACCCAGCGTTTACTATATGAACGATCTTACAAAGGGCGATACTGTCACACTCAGAGGCGTTGTTATCCCCGGTGTTCAGGGCAGTATACAGGGCGATAGCTCTACAGCTTCCTTTGTAGGCACGACAAGGTTCGGCTATGTTGACTACTTCAAGAACGGCACGATAGGCACTAATGTAAACGCATACAGCGAAAATGCCGAATCAAACGGCTTCGACTTAAAGTGGGCAGTAGATGAAAACGGCAACCCCGTTACATTCAAAAATGGCGTTCACTATATAAAGATACAGACGGCAAGCAACATCTGGGCAGGCGTATTCAACGAGAAATCGACAGAGGTTTCTTATGTTGTAAGAACAACTGCAAACGAGGAAGAGGTCGGCACGACAGCACTTCCCGGAAAAATAGTCTTAACAGACGCAAACGGCAAGACAATAAAGGAAATCACTCCCGATGATAACGGTGTTTACGAGATAAGCACAGGTATCGAGGAAAGCGTGAACGTTTCCGTATCCGGCGCTGACGATGATAACATTTATATCAACAATCAGCGTGCAGCATCCGGCACAGAGGCTAAAATCGCACTTAATCAGTCTGAAATAAAGGTTGTCAGAATAATCGTTCAGAACGGTGAAAAACAGCCCGTATACGCTTACTTAAAGCTCGTTCCCGATGATGTAAAGGCGGCTGAGCAGGTCGAAGAGCTTATTGACGCTATAGGCGATGTAACGCTCGACAGTTATGACAGCATCACAGCGGCAAGAGCGGCTTACGACAAGCTCAGCGACAACGCAAAGGCACTTGTAGGAAACTACGAAACCTTAACAGCCGCAGAAGAAGCTCTCGCTAAGGCTGAGGCTGACGTTATAAGCAATGCGATAAAGGCAATAAACGCAATCGGCAAGGTAACCGCTGACAGCAAGAATAAGATCGAAAAGGCAAAGGATGCTTACTCGGCAGTTCCCGAGCGTTTAAGAGATAAGATCACAAATTCGGATACTCTTGACAAGGCAACAGAAAGATTTGCCGTTATCGACACGATAAAGCAGGCAGGCACAAAGAGCGAAAAGCACTTCGACACTGTTCTTGGCACTCTTGCAAATAACGATATCTACCCCGTTCAGTCTATCGGCGGTGAATGGTCGGTTATCGCACTCGCAAGAGCAGGAAAGCTCTCTGCCGACAAGGCGGCAAAATACTACAGCGAGCTTTGTGAAGCAGTAAAGGCTAACGGTTCAGACAGACTTTCAGACAGAAAGCCTACAGAGAACGCAAGAGTTATAATCGCTCTGTCCTCACTCGGAAAGAATTCCGCAGACATCGCAGGTCATAACCTGCTGAGCGGTCTTGACGATATGGACTATATCACATCGCAGGGTATCAATGCGGTTATATTCTCACTTATAGCATTCGACACTACAGATTACAGCGCAAAGACGCACGATGAACTTATCACTTATATCGTTGACAATATGACGGGCAAGGGCTGGGCGCTCGCTGGCAATACCGCAGATGTTGACCTTACGGCTATGGCTATACAGGCACTCGCCCCCTATGCGGCTGACGAGAAGGTAAATGCGGCTATAGACAGCGGTCTTGAGTTCCTTGCAGAATCTCTTGACGAGAACGCAAGATATGCAAACGGCAGTGAAAGCACCTCGCAGGTACTTATCGCACTTGCCGCTCTCGGCATCGACCCGCTTACAGATTCAAGATTCATCGTTGACGGCATCACGCTTATCGACGCACTTGAAAGCTACGCTACAGAAAACGGCTACAGCCACACACTCGGCGGCGAAGAAAACTATATGGCTACCGAACAGGCGGCGCTCGCTCTTACAGCTTATGAGCTTTCAAAGGACGGCTCTTCACTTTACAAAATGTCTGCGAAGGCTGAGCCGACAGAACCTGAAAAACCCGATACGCCCGCACAGCCCGGCGATTCTGTAAAGCCCGGCGACTGCTCAGGCAAGCCCGAAGATAAAAACGATCCCATAAATCCCGGTACAGGCGTACTTGTAACAGGCGGTATGGCAGTTCTCATCTCAGGCGCAGTTATGCTTATTTCGAAGAAAAAGCGCAAATAAGTAAAACTATTATGTAAATGCTTGTTCCGTACCTGTTTTTATGATAAAATAGGTGCGGAACAATTTTTGTATAACCGATATTTCACGGAGAAAAAATGAAAGCTTTTTTTGATAAATACAAATATATACTCGGTCTTGGGCTGGCTCTTGTCGTTGTGGTGATAATTGCGGTAGTTTCCGCCGCTATGGGAAAAGATGCCGCCGAAAACAGCGGTATATCATACGTTACCCCCGAAACATCATCGTTTACAACCGTAGAAAGCCTTGTCGCAACAACGACTTTTCAGACAGACAGCAATTCTCAGACAACGCCCGCAACAACCGTTACGGACATTTCTTCAAAAACCTTACCTGAAAGCGAAAAGCCGGAAACAACGGCAATAACCTCTGTCGCATCAACATCATCTACCGCCGCAGACATTTCAAAGCCAACCGAAAAACCAATCACGGTAACAAGCACTGCAAAGGCTACCGCAAAAGCCACAACTACCGTTAAATCCACGACCAAAGCCACCGCTAAGGCGACAACTCTGAAGCCTGCCGACAAGCCGATAAAGAAATATGACAACACCTGCACATTCGTTATAGAGTGCAAAACCATACTCAACAACAAGGATAAGCTGAAAAAAGGACTTGAAAAGTACATTCCCGATGATGCCGTAATATTCAGCGGAACGGTCGGATTCGACAGCGGTGAAAGCGTATACGATATACTCCGCCGTATCTGTGACGAAAACAGTATTCAGATGGAGGCAAGCTACACCCCTGCGTTCAGCTCATACTATGTCGAAGGTATAAACAACCTTTATGAATTCGACTGCGGACAAGGCTCAGGCTGGATGTACAGTGTAAACGGCGTTTTCCCGAACTACGGCTGTTCATCATACAAGCCAGTAAACAACGACAAGATAGCGTTCCGCTATACCTGCGAGCTTGGCTATGACCTTCAAAACTAAGGAGCAACAATGGAAAGAACACACCCTGTAACAGCGGCAATGTATTTTCTGTCGGTGATACTGATAACCGCAATAGTGCAAAGCCCCGTCTTTATGGCGGAGGCTCTTGTCTGCTCAGCCGTTTTTGCTTTTTTACTGAACGGAAAAACCGCCGCAAGAACGCTTTTTGTAATGCTGCCTATGGCACTGCTTGCGGCGTTTATAAATCTTCTGTTTTCAAACAGAGGAGTTACTGAGCTTGCAAAGTTGCCGAGCGGCAACAGTATCACACTTGAAACGCTTATTTTTTCGCTGTTTACAGGCGCTATGACAATATCGCTCGTTATGTGGTTTATCGGACTTAACAAGTGTATGACAAGCGACAAAACGGTATATCTTCTCGGAAAAGCACTGCCGTCACTCGCTTTGCTGTTGTCTATGACACTGCGTTCAGTGCCTATGTTTGCAAGACGGGCAAAGCAAGCGGCGGCGGCTCAGCGTTTTGTTGGAAACGATATATACGAGGGTAACTTTAGAAGCCGTATCAGAAGCGGTGTTCACGTTCTCTCCGTTGCGGTAACGGATACCCTTGAGCATAGCGCATATACCGCACGATCTATGAAATACAGAGGTTACGGTACAGCAAAACGTACAGCCTACAGCATATTCCGCTTTGCGCCGTCCGACTTTATTATAATGTCTGTTACCGTGATATGCACAACCGCAATTATTATTCTTTTTGCAAGCGGTAAAGCCTATTATCTCTATTATCCCGAATTTATCCTGCCGCTGACAGCTTTCGATATTTCTGCGGATGTTTTCTGGCTCATACTCTGTGCGATGCCTGTTGCAGCCGAGCTTTATTCACGTTTTAAACGGAGGGAAAGAAATGGAACTTTATAATATTTCAAATCTGTCATATTCCTATCCCGGCTCGGATATGAACGCACTCTCCGATATTTCGCTTAAAATAAACAAAGGAGAATTCATAATACTCTGCGGTAGCTCGGGAAGCGGAAAATCCACCCTTTTAAATCTTATGAAAGCGCCTGCCGACGCAGGAACGCAAAAAGGAAAAATTTCTTTCAGCGGTCATTTTGCCGGCTTTGTCACGCAGTTTACCGACGAGCAGATTGTCTGCGACAAGGTTTGGCACGAGCTTGCCTTCGGTGCGGAAAGCATAGGACTTTCACAAAACGAAATACGCTCGCAGGTTTCCCAGACCGCTTTGTTCTTCGGCATAGAGGACTTGCTGTACTGCGACTGCGACAAGCTCTCGGGCGGTCAGAAGCAGATGATTAACTTAGCGTCTGTAATGGCTATGAATCCCGATGTACTGCTCCTTGACGAGCCGCTGTCACAGCTTGACCCTATCGCATCCACGCAGTTTATTTCACTGCTTGTAAGAATAAACAAGGAGCTTGGTACGACCGTGATTGTTGCGGAGCATCAGCTCGGCGGTCTTTTGTCCGTTGCAAAGCGTGTTGTTATGCTCGACAACGGCAAGGTGTGTCACGACGGCGATGCAAGCTCTCTTACAGAGCATCTGTCAGAAAACAATCACCCTATGCTTTTTGAAATGCCGGCAGGAGTAAGAGCAAGCGCATCTGTCAGCAATGTTCTTCCACTGCTTGACGTTCCCTCCGCTAAGAACTGGTATACATCCTACGGCGAAAATCACAGGCTCGTATCCCCTGCCGCCGCAGACTATACGCTGTCGGAGGAAAGCTGTATATCCGTAAAAAATCTGTCTTTCGGCTATAAGAACAGTAAAAGAGACATTATAAGAAACCTTTCGCTTGACATAAAGCAAGGGAGCATAACCGCAATAGTGGGCGGCAACGGCGCAGGAAAATCGACCCTGCTAAGCCTTATCTGCGGTACGCTCAAGCAAAACAGCGGAAAAATAATGATAAGCGGCGGAAAGATAGGTTTCCTTCCACAAGACCCTACCCTGCTTTTCAATAAGGAAACGCTCAGAGAAGAATTTGTCGGCAATGCCGATGAAATAGCCGCCGCATTTAATCTTACGCACCTGCTGTCACGTCACCCGTTTGACTTATCCGGCGGGGAGCGGCAGAAGGCGGCGCTCGCAAAGCTCGTTTCCTACGGTGCGGATATACTTCTTCTTGATGAGCCGACTAAGGCGGCGGACGCAGTATATAAGCAGATGTTCTCGGCATTATTGAAACAGCTTAAAGCAGACGGGAAAACGATTGTGATTGTCAGTCACGATATGGATTTCTGTGCCGAAACGGCGGATATATGCGCCCTGCTTTTTGACGGCGAAATAAGCGTATCTCTGCCGCCGTCACAGTTCTTTGCCGATTCTTCATTCTTCACAACAGACAGTGCGAAAATTGCCAAAAACGTATGCGATAATGTTTACACTGTCGCAGGGCTTATAGCTTCTCTCGGAAGAAAGGCTGAAAACTACGGCGATCTCTCCGGACGTTTTCACGGCATAAAAGGCGATAAGCCCGACACAGCAGTACCGCAACGCAAAAAACGCAAAAGGCTCTCGGTTTTCCGAAAGGTAATGCTTTCGCTCGGCAGTGTCGGATTTGTTTTTATGCTTTTAGCCGGTACCGGCATATTCCCTTTTGAGATACCGTCAGAGCCGTTCTGGCTGCAATATGCGTTGCTGTGCGTCCCGATGATCATGCTTATAATCGGCGTTGCCCCGAAAAACTCAATGGCAAAGCCGCCCGTAACCGCAAAAAAAGTAACTCCGTCCGATATTGTCGCAGGCGTTATAACCGCTATTCTTATCCCTTTCACAGTGATACTCGGCACACTTTTTATCCCTAACGGCACAAGAAAGCATCTGCTGATAATTCTTGCCGTGCTTGTCGAGTGCCTTGCCGCTTTCTTTATCAGCTTCGAAAAAAAGAAGCCATCCGCAAAGGATATTGCGGTGCTTGCCGTGCTTTCTGCGGCGGCTGTCGCAGGAAGGGAGCTTTTCTTTATGTTCCCGCAGTTCAAGCCCGTTGCCGCAATCGTTATCATAAGCGGAACGGCGCTCGGTGCGCAGGCAGGCTTTCTTGTCGGTGCGGTTTCCATGCTTGTATCGAATATGCTGTTCGGTCAGGGTATGTGGACGCCGTGGCAGATGTTTGCAATGGGGCTTCTTGGCTTTTTCGCAGGTATCATCTTCTCGAAAAAGCGCAACACGCTCGCCCTTTGTATCTACTCCTTCCTGTCAGTCCTCGTTATTTACGGCGGAATAATGAATATATCAAGTGTGCTTACCTACACGACTGATATAAACTTACAGACAATTACCGCATATATTGTTTCAGGCATACCCTTTGACCTTATCCACGCAGTATCCACAGTAATATTTGTGCTTATAACAGGCGATGCACTATTGAAAAAATGTTGCCGTCTGAGAGTAAAATTCGGATTATTTCAGTGATTTCAATAAATTCGACAAAATTTCTGACATATTATCCCATTTTTCAACTTTATTTTTGATTTGTTATTGAAATGCGCCTTTCTTTAAATTATAATTTTATTATCGGATAATTGTAAAGTGAGGTGGGAGCATGGCTTATGTACTCGAGGTTATAAGCAAGGATGGGAAAATCAAATACATTAATTCCGCAAAAGCAACCGTATATTGTCCGGAATATGCTGCACGGTATGATGACAAGAAAACTGCTATGACAGTAGCGGCGGCACTCCTGAGAAATGAATGCTACCGGTCTATAAGTGTTAAAAAGCTCTCGTTGGAGCTATGTGTTGCTTCGTATAAAAGGAACCGTTCATTATCATTCAATTTAATTTATCCCGATATATATAAGGGGAGCAGCTACAAATAAAACGGCTGTTTTATCTGCGTTTTCAGCAGGAAAAACTCACGCTGTTAAAAATTATGAACGTCTGCATTTATGTACAAACTTTCCCGTAACCAAAATGACGTCACGCTTTTCGGCGTGACGTCATTTTCATATATAGCAAGGAGAATCGGAAGCGTTTATTCCTTTACAGAGCCTGAAACAAGGTTGCTGTAAATAAACTTCTGCATCGAAAGGAAGATTATCAGAGTAGGTATAATACAGATAATTACACCGGCAAAGATAATTTCCCACTGTGAGCCGTAAGGACCGATGAACTTGTAAAGTGCTGTCGATACGACCTGAAGTCCGTCGCTGGGCATATACAGGTTTGCTGTATAGAAGTCGTTGTATATGCTTACAAACTTGATTACAAGCACGGTCGCAATAGCAGGACGGAGCATAGGGAGAATAATGCTCAGGTATACTCTCGGATATGAACAGCCGTCAAGTATTGCACTTTCGTCAAGGGATACGGATATGTTATTGAGGAACTGTATGAAGATATAGATCGAAACTATATCCGTACCGATATAAAGGATTATCGGTGCGGCGAGGGTGTCATAAAGACCGAGTGCGTGTACTACCTGGAATACCGTTACCTGCATAGAGATATTCGGCAGGAGTGCGGCAATAAGGAATATATTCTTTACGAGCTTTGTGAACACCATTGTAAAACGCTGTACAACAAAGGCGGTCATAGTACCTGTGATTATCGTTCCCGCACACGAGAACACAAGGATAATAGCGGTATTGATAAGGCCTTTCATTACGTTACCCTGCAGGAACGCCGTCTTGAAGTTTGTCAGCTCCACCACCTTAGGAAGCTCAAACGCTCCGCTTGTCAGAAAATCCTCGTGGCTTTTCAGCGAGCCGAGTAATACGACTACCAGAGGCACGATAACTATAAGGCAGGCTATGACAAGCACGGCGTATTTCAATACGTCTATCAGCATTCTTACACCCTTAGGCGTTTCCTTGAACCTGTATTTATCCATATTGAAAGAGGTCTGTCCGGAGTTTTCGGTTGTTGTGATATTGTCTGTCATTGTTACACCTACTTTTCTTCCTTAAAGAATATCTTCTGGATCATCGTAATCACTATTATTATAAACAGCAGGACGATAGCCATTGCGGACGCAAGTCCGATCTTCTGGTACTGGAAGCCCGTTTCGATCGTCTTGATAACGAAGGTTGATGTTCCCATCTTACCGCCGGTTATAATATACGGTATCTCGAATACAGATGCAGCACCCTTGATGGCAAGGATAAGCTGTAATGCGATGATTGTTCTGATACCGGGGAAAATTATGTGCCAGAACTTCTGCCATGCGTTTGCACCGTCAAGATCTGCCGCTTCGTAAATGTCGGGCGAGATAGACTGGATAGCACCGATGAACATCAGAATATCAAAGCCGATATAACGCCATACCGACGCAAAAACCAGACACCAGTTGTTGATAGCGCCGTTTGACAGCCACTTTACAGGATCTGCTCCGAAAAGTGCGATTATGGAGTTGAGCGTACCGCCGTCATCGCCTCTGAAAAATCTCTGGAAGATAAGCGCTACCGCAACGCCGTTCATAAGATAAGGGAAGAAGATAACTCCCTTGAACAGTCCTGCGAGCTTTATTTTCGAGCATAACAGAGTTGCGATGAAAAGTGCAAGTACGAGCTGTATAAACGAGCCGACAAAGTAGTACAAGCTGTTGATGAGCGTTGAAAGATATGCCATATCGGTAAACAGCGTCTTATAGTTGTCAAAACCGACCCACTGTACATTTACGCCAAGCTGGTCACGTTGCTGGAAGCTGAATATTATCATATTCACAGCAGGGATAATAGTGAAAAGTATCAGCAGTGCGACAGGTATTGCCAGAAACAGCACTGTGGTCATGTATTTCTGACCTGTATAGCCTTTAAGCCACTGCCCTAATGTGCGACGCTTCTGAATTGCGGTAACGCCTTGAGTAGCCATAAATCTGTCCTTTCAAGAAATAATTTCTATTTTTGTAAATTAGTTAATTTTCTCCATAAAAACCTATACGGAAAGACTTACGCCTTTCCGTACGGGTTTGTGTGTTTGGAGTATCTATGAAGAAAATACGATAGCGTTAATTAGCCGTTAGCCTTGATGTATGCTTCAAGCTCTGCGTTAGCATCTCTTGTAGCAGCCCATTTCTGATTAACGGAGTCTGCGATAGCCTTAAAGCCTGCGTCGCCCTTGCCTGCAAATGCTGCTTCAGCAAGCTGGAGCTTGAAGTTAGCGGAGTCGCCTGTCCATATACCAACCTCAGAATCCTTGTCGATAGCGTTGAATACGCCTGTCAGGCCTTCGGGAGCTGATGCTGCTGTGAAGAATTCACAACCGTCAAATGCTGAGAGGTAATCGGGGAGCTTGCTGCCTTCAAGTGTATTGATACCGCCCTCAGCCTCAGAGAAGCCGGATTCAGCGATGAACCATTCAATATACTTCTTGCCGAGATCCTTCTTGTCATCGGCAATGTTCTTGTTTACGCCCATGCAGTAGTCTGCTGCGTACTGTGCGTACTGCTTGCCGTCCTTAGAGAAGGGAGCGGGCATATAACCGATATTTTCGGGATCAAGGTTATTATCCTTAGCAATCTGCTGGAACTGTGAAACTGCCCATGAACCCATTGTCATTGTAGCAACTTCGCCGTTAGCGAGCATAAGCTTTGAGCCTTCCCAGTCAGAACTCATCGGGTCGCCCTCGATAAGAGTAGGATCTGAATATATATCGTACATCAGCTTGAATACGTTGTAGTAGGGCTTGCCTTCTGTGAAGAAGTCTTCCTTGTTTACGATAAGGTCTGTTTCAAAGTTGGGGTTACCCGAAGAAGGAACAACAAGGCTTGACCACTGTGCAGCCGTCCAGCTTGCTTCCTTGAAGTTTGTATAATAAGGAATTACATCGGGGAACTTTTCCTTGATCTTCTTTAAGTCAGCGATGAATTCGTCGGCTGTCTTGGGCATTGTTGTGATGCCTGCGTCTGCCCATACCTTCTTGTTGTAGCAGATACCGCCGCTAACAGAACCTAAGTGAGCAAGGCCGTATACTGTTCCGTCATACATCTTCTGATCTGCCCACTTGTACTTATCCTTAAGTTCATCGTACTTGCCGAGAGGCTCGAAGAAGTTCGAAAGATCGGCGAGCTTAACTGTATCGGGTATCATGAGTACATCGCCATATTCCTTGGTGCTCATCATTGTCGAAACGTCATCTGCGTAACTCTTGAATGACTGATATTCAACAGTGCAGTTGTACTTTTCTTCAAAAGCATCTGTCATCTTGTCGAGCGAGCCGTCATCCTTACGGTCTGTACGGTGTGTCAGAACCTTAAGAGTAATCTTGTCGCCGGAGGGAGCCGTTGAAGAAGCGTTGTCTGCTGTTGTAGAATCGTTCTTGCTCTCATCGGTCTTTGACGATGTAGATGATGCGTTGCCTGTTGATGATGTTGCATTGTTACTGTTGCAGGCTGCCAGCGAAACTGCTGTGCTTGCCGCAAGGATACCTGCGAGTATCTTCTTTGCTTTCATGTGATAATTTCCTTTCTGGTCGGACAGTGCTTAGCCACTGGTCCTTAGTTGATAGTTAATGAATTTAGCTTATGTTTATTAAGCTGTTTCCGCTTGCTTAATTCACTTAAGATTATACAACGTTTTAGCTAAAAGTCAATACGGCTATAGGAAATTCAGCTAAAACACATAAATAATAATTGCTTGTTATGTGCATTAAAAACAAAATTCACACTAACTTAACAGTGTTACACAATTTTATTAAGTAAGTATCGGTGTAACCCGTTTTCACACTTACAAATTCGTTTAACTAAAATTAGTTTACGTTAGGTTACATATATTTCACACTGTTTTTAATTGTTTTTAAACGCTGTTAAATTCGCCCGTAAATATGATAACTCAAAAAATCCCGGCTATTCATTAAAAATAAAGGAGATAAAGTTGCGGGTGTGGGGGAAGTGTGGTATAATAACCTCAGACTTAAAATCCGCCGGGAGCGGATTTTGCCGTGCAAAAGCACGGCTTGCGGCACACCGCACGTCTGAGAACATTTTACCATTAAATCTTTTGTCTGACGACAAAATACGGCGTACCGCCGTGTCGGTTTACACCGACTTGATTTATGGTATAATAATTTATAGCTTCCGTAAAAATCTGTTCCCGGCCATTGCCCCAAAATCCCATTATAAAAATTATATATGTTTTCCGACAGCCCGGCAGGCATAGCCTGTCATTATTTCACTGCTCGTTTCATATAATGTACAAAAATTTACCGAAAGGTCGGACAATATGAAACTGAACATGAAACGATTTGAATTTAAGCGGCTAAGAACACGAATCCCGGCACTTATAGTCTTGCTCGGCTGTTTTACCGTCATTGCGGCAACTGCCGACTACTCGCAGATGAGCGTGAGAGCGTCAACGTCGCACGTTACAAATAAGAAAACCATCGTACTTGACGCAGGGCACGGCGGAACAGACAGCGGTGCGGTCGGCATAAACGGCGAGCTTGAAAAGAATATCAATCTTGCTATTGTGCGTGATCTCAGCGATATGCTGACTTTATCAGGCTTCAATGTAGTGCTGACCCGTGACAGCGATATTTCGATACACGATGAAGGCGTAAAAGGCACACGGGAGCAGAAGGTTTCCGATATGAAAAACCGTCTTGATATTATAAACAAGTACGGCGACTGCCTGTTCCTATCGATTCATCAGAACAAGTTCACCGAGCCTGAATATTTCGGCGCACAGATTTTCTACACGGCGAACAACCCCGACAACCGTATGATAGCGCAGATAATGCAGGATAATTTCAAGACGATACAGCCGGGCAATGACAGGCAGATAAAGCAGGAGGGCGACGAGCTGTATCTTTTCAAGAACACAAAGATTCCTGCCGTGCTGATAGAATGCGGATTTCTCTCAAATCCCGATGATGCGGCAAATCTGTCGGACGCCGACTATCAGCGTAAGGTAGCCTATACTATATACAACGGGATACTTACATATCTCACCTCAAAGCCTGCGGACAATGCAGGTCGGGCGGAAATTTCAACGACCGGTATTCCCGAAAACAGCGGTGATATTACAAGTTCCGGACAGTAATTCATAGGAAAGGACGAAAAAATGGCAAAATCAAAATCAGTATATATATGCAGTGAGTGCGGTCAGGAATATCCGAAATGGAGCGGACGCTGTAATGCCTGCGGCGCATGGAACACGCTTGAAGAAACGCTTATACAGCCAAAATCCCACGGTCTTGCAAGAAGCACGGGCGGCGGCAGGCTTCCGCTTTCAAGTATAAACAACCTTTCGTTCAGCGACGAAACAAGATATGAAACGGGAATGTCGGAGCTTGACAGGGTACTCGGCGGAGGACTTGTCAAAGGCTCGCTTGTTCTGCTCGGCGGCGACCCGGGTATCGGCAAATCGACACTTCTTTTACAGATATGCGGCTGTCTTGCACAGGATAAGACCGTGCTGTACATATCCGGTGAGGAAAGCGAACGTCAGATAAAGCTCCGTGCCGACAGGCTGGGAGTTGCAAGCGACGGGCTTTATATCAGCGCCTGCACCGACTGCGATACTATAATAGAGGGCGTGCGTGAGAACAAGCCCGATGTTGTGATAATCGACTCGATACAGACAATGCAGTTGACAGAGCTTCAGTCCGTTCCCGGCAGCCTTGTGCAGGTAAGAGAATGTACCTCGGCATTTATGCAGATGGCAAAGAGCCTTGAGGTAGCCGTGTTTCTTGTAGGTCATGTAAACAAGGACGGCGGTATAGCAGGTCCTAAGGTGCTTGAACATATAGTGGACACGGTACTGTACTTTGAGGGCGACAAACAGCTAAGCTACAGGATATTAAGAGCCGCAAAGAACCGTTTCGGCTCGACCAACGAAATAGGCGTATTTGAAATGCAGGACAAGGGACTTGAGCAGGTCGAAAACCCGTCTGCAATGCTTCTTCTCGGCAGACCCGCAGGGGTAAGCGGTATAACCGTACTGTGTACGGTCGAGGGTACACGGCCTATACTGGCAGAGGTGCAGGCGCTTGTCAGCAAGACCTCATTCTCCGCTCCACGCAGAATGACGACAGGCTTCGACTACAGCAGGCTGTGCGTTCTGCTCGCCGTGCTTGAAAAGAGGACTGGCTACAACTTCGGCGGATATGATGTATATATAAATGTTATAGGCGGACTTAAAATAGACGAGCCTGCCAGCGACCTTGCGATTGCTCTTGCTCTTTATTCGGGGCTTCGTGATATTCCGATAGGCGATGATGTAGCGATGTTCGGTGAGGTCGGTCTTGGAGGAGAAATAAGAGCGGTGTCGCATATAAGAGAGCGTGTGCGTGAGGCGGCACGAATGGGATTTTCAAAGTGCATTGTGCCGAAATCCTCGCTTAAAAATCTTGATAAGAGCGAAAACTACGGAATAAGCATATACGGCGTGGCAAATCTTCAGCAGTCATTCAAGGTGCTTGATATGTTCACAAAAGAAAGCGAAGGAAACAAAGAATGAAACTTACCGACATTTCAACAATAAGACAGCTTTTTGAAAAGCACGGCTTTTCTTTTACAAAGTCGCTCGGACAGAACTTCCTGATAAATCCGACCGTCTGCCCTAAAATTGCCGAAATGGGCGGTGCAGGGAAAAATGTCGGGGCTATAGAAATAGGCACAGGTATCGGCGTTCTGACAAGGGAGCTTGCGGAGCGTTGTGAAAAGGTCGTAGCTATTGAAATAGACACGGGGCTGAAGCCCATTCTTGACGAAACGCTCGAAGAATACGACAACGTTGAGGTTATTTTTGCCGATGTTATGGAAACCGATCTTAATAAGCTGATAGCTGAGAAGTTTCCCGATATGGACGTGATAGTTTGTGCGAATCTGCCCTACTATATAACCTCGCCCGTAATAATGAAGCTGCTTGAGGAAAAACTGCCGATAAAAGCGATAACCGTAATGGTACAGCTTGAGGCGGCGGACAGGATATGTGCCGCAGTAGGAAGCCGTGAGTGCGGCGCTATCACAGCATCTATAAACTATTACGCAAAGCCGAAGAAGCTGTTTCGGGTAAACAGGGGATCGTTCATGCCTGCCCCCAATGTTGACAGTGCGGTCATAAGTCTTGAACGGTACGAACAACCGCCGTACAAGGTCGATAACGAGCCGCTTTTCTTTGAGGTGATAAAGCAGGCTTTCGCTCAGCGCAGAAAACAGCTTGCCAATCCCGTTTCGGCATATTTCAAGATACCGAAAGCGGTGCTTGCGGAAAAGATGACCGAAGGCGGTATACCGGCTACCGCAAGAGCGGAACAGCTTACGATGAGCGAGCTTGTGAAGCTGTATGAGATTATAGACGAGTTGAAAAAAGAATAAAATTGATTGCCACGATGTAAAAATCGTGGCTTAGTCTGTCGATAAACTGATTATTAAAGTCACACAGTGAAATATATCACCAACACCGCT
>ULQU01030729.1_pt1 | contig 29582 bp, 25 predicted proteins | sample 1954841 | NCBI WGS metagenome assembly ULQU01 (sample SAMEA4835664, study PRJEB28245) | human gut metagenome | biome: gut microbiome; material: fecal sample | place: Denmark | collected 2008
AAATAAACTTATTTATAAAAACAATGATTATGGAAGAAAAGAATTTGTCTGGAAATGAAAGTCTGGAACTGATTGCCAGAATGATCCGTTCCACACGTGAAGGCCTGAAGGTAGGTGCCGGGAATACATTCCTGTATTTCGGTTATTTTACGACTATATTGTCTGTCCTTCTTTTTTTGCTGGTGTTCTTTACGCAGAATAAGATATGGGCATATGGATGGTTTCTGATGTTTGTGTTTTGGGGAATTATGGAGGTCAGACGCCGGAAAAAGCTGAAACAGGAAACGGTGGTGACCTATACGGATACGGTACTGGCGAAGGTATGGTGGATTATAGGATGGCTGTTCCTGATAACCGTCCTGATTATGGGATTACTTTCGGGCATTCACGGTTATGGCGACTTTTCGCTGATGTTGCCTCTTTCTCTGCTGTATGGAGGAATAGGGACATCCATTACCGGCATCATCATCAAGGAACCGAGTGTGATGTATGCTCCTTTGGTGGGGTTTGCGTTTGCCATCTATATGTTGATGCAGTACACTTTCCATGAACCGGCCACGGTTGACTGGTATCTGTATTTCGGACTTTCCTTTATAATCATGATGATTATACCGGGGCATATCTTAAACAGAAAGGCAAAAAAGTCATGATGAAGGAACTGAATCCATTGTTACATTCCCAATTACGTCTGGCGGTCATGTCCTTATTGCTTTCGGTAGAGGAGGCCGACTTCGTGTACCTGAAGGAGAAGACCCAGGCTACGGCCGGAAACCTGAGCGTACAGATTGAAAAACTGGGAGAGGCCGGCTATATTGAAGTGAAGAAGGAGTTTGCGGGAAAGAAACCTCGTACGCTCTGCCGCATTACGGAAGCCGGAAAAGATGCCATGGCCGAATATGTAGAGGCTTTGAAGAGTTATCTGCCTGGTTTCTGATATCCAGGCATCGGCTTTCTGCAGGATATAGACAAAAAGACACCTCCGGAAATTATCAGTTTCCGGAGGTGTCTTTTTATCAAGTTCTTTTCAGAATATTCCTTGAATTTCTTCGGAAAATAACTTGATATTCTTTCTTGTTTATCAAGTTCTTTTCCTGAAAATACCTTCATCTTTGAGGTTAGGCGACAAGGTGTGTCAGTTACCTGCCGAAGCGGCTACAGAATCCCATCCGGCAGCCTTGTACCATGCGATGGATGAGCGGTAGTAATTGTTCCAGCTCCTGTTGACCAATGTAGGCAGGTACATGCCTATGCCGCAGAATTTGTCTTTGTCGGTTATGATGTCATACGGCCATTGGTTGAATGTATCGATACAGTCTTGCGCTACGACGGTTTCGTCCAGAATCTGCTTGAACTCCTGAGGCAGGGAACCTCCGTTCAAAGCCTTGATGACTTCGGCCACGTCGAAAGAGAAATATTTGAAGTCGGAAGCGTAGGAGCTGGTTACGCCGAATTGCTGTATGGTGGTATAGTCCAATGCATTCAGCTCTTCTATGTGGGTGGTCAGCTGATTTTTCACAGCTTCGGCCAGTTCTTCCATCTTGGTACAGTCTACTGCGGCAAATGTCCCCCAAAGACCTTCCGATCTGTTGTATGAGATGATGTTGCTGCATACAGATGTCCAGTTGACATTGGCCGAGAACAGATCGTCTATCAGTCTGTGGTAAGGGATACCGTCGGCAGGAGTTTCCATGGCCGAAACCAGGCAGTAGTGTGTAGCGTTACGCAGTTCGTAGCATACTTCAGTCGTTCCCATCATGCAGGCGTCGAAGGCGATGTAGTCCAGGGTACTGTTTGAAAAGCTCCGTTCCATGGTCTGGGCGAATTCCGGGAGGTTGATTACATATACTCCGTCCAACCCGATGGAGAACGTGCTTATACCGCTGTTATGTACCGATTCACCCTCCAGCCATCCGGTAGCGTGTGAGCCGAACAGCAGTCCGTAACTCAATGCGGGGGCTATAGTCTGCATTTCCTTGAGGTTGGCTTCCATGACCGCCGCATCGGTCGATACTCCGGCTATGGCGGTATGTACGTCGGCCTGTGCCACTATGTTCCTGAAGTTTTGCAGAGAGTCGGCCAGTGCCGGCTGGTTGTTTATGTTTCCGTAACCGTCGGTCTTGTATACCAGAATTTCGGCTTGTCTGATGCTGGGGTTACTGCTGCTGGGCTTGTAGTAGATTACCAATGTAGATTGTTTTTTCTGCCGGGCCAGTCCCTGGTACATCCAGATGACATTCTGCTGGATATATCCGTCGAGGTTGTTGTTGGCAGCCAGATATGCCAGTATGGTACGTTCGTTCTTTTCGGCAGGAGTAAGTCCCGGTGTATCGTCCGAACATGCGGCAAGCATCAGGACTGAAATGACATAAAACAGGAATTTTTTCATCATGATCAGTATTGTTCGGCTTTTTGGAATTTGAAGTCGGGTGCCGTAATGTCACGGATCACCAGTGCGCCTCCTTTCTGGTATTTCTCTTTCAGTTTGTTCACTTCTTTCTGCAGCTTCTTCTTCTTGATGTTGTAGTAGATGAAGCAGGTGCGGTTCTTGCCGTTGAGGTGCTGTTCCAGGTAATCTTTCAGCTGCATGCTGTACTGTGAACGTCCTTCCAGCAGATCGCTTTTGTTCAGGAAGGCGCTGTCTACATACTGTATGTCTGTAAAGTAGATCAGGGAATCTGTAAATGAGGCGGAGACTCCAGCAATATATACGCCGTATTTGTTCTTGTCTTTCGGGGTCTGTGCACAGACGGGGATAATCATTGATGCGATGAGTAGCCCGCAAAGGATTTTGATGTTTCGCATGACATTTAATTTTTATTGAAGGCAAAAGTAAGCAATTGCGTGAAATTACGGAAATGCTGAAATGGGAAATTCATGATGGGAACCTATAAAAAAACAAAAGATGTAACGTCGGGGTTTTGCCCCACCGTTACATCCTTGATTGTCTTTTGAGAAATCAGTCTTATCTTACCCCAGATAAGATTTGAGCAGCTTGCTACGAGAATTTTGTCTTAATCTTCTGATAGCTTTTTCTTTGATCTGGCGGACACGTTCACGGGTTAGCCCGAATTTGTCGCCGATTTCTTCCAATGTCATTTCCTGTGTGTTGATACCGAAAAACATCTGGATGATCTCCTTCTCCCTTTCGGTCAGCGTAGAAAGCGCCCGGTCGATTTCCCTTGAAAGTGATTCATTAACCAGTGAGCGGTCTGCCATAGGTGAATCGTCATTCACCAGTACATCCAACAGGCTGTTGTCTTCTCCTTCAACAAACGGAGCGTCTACCGAAATGTGCCGTCCCGATACTTTCAGGGTATCGGAGATTTTGTCGACTGGAATCTCGAGTTCGTCGGCCAGTTCTTCAGGTGAAGGGCGGCGTTCGTTTTCCTGTTCGAATTTAGAGAAGGCCTTACTGATCTTGTTCAGTGAACCTACCTGGTTCAACGGCAGACGTACAATACGTGACTGTTCGGCGAGCGCCTGAAGGATAGACTGGCGGATCCACCATACAGCGTAGCTGATGAATTTGAAACCACGGGTCTCATCAAACTTTTCGGCAGCTTTGATCAGTCCCAAGTTTCCTTCATTGATCAGGTCCGGAAGACTTAATCCCTGATTCTGGTACTGTTTTGCGACTGATACAACAAATCGTAGGTTTGCACGTGTAAGTTTCTCTAACGCGGCGCGGTCGCCTTTGCGGATACGTTGGGCGAGTTCCACTTCTTCTTCAACTGTAATAAGGTCTTCACGGCCGATTTCCTGTAAATACTTGTCAAGAGAAGCACTCTCTCGGTTAGTGATACTTTTGGTAATCTTTAGTTGTCTCATTATTATATAACGAATTTGGCTTACAAAATTGCAAAAAAACTTTCAAACTTCATCCCTTTATTAAGAAAGATTAAATATATAACTGACTTTTTGTCTGTAAAAGAATGACAGGTCTCTGATATATTAACGTTCTTCATGCAGGAATGTTCAAGTTTTAAGTTCTATTTTTTTGTATATACAAAATTTGTGCCGTTAAATAGCCATGTTATTTGTTCTTTAGTTTTTGCCTGTTATTAACAGGTTGATTGCTAGCTTATTGTCTTTTTTTTGTGGCGAAACCGGATATGGGTATGCCGTTTTTGCAGCAGAAACTCCGGGTACATTTTTACCGGTTGAAATCGAGGCTGAGCTGGATCCATTTTTCTTTTCCGGAGTCTTTTTTTTCTTCCGGCGGATTGGAGACTGAAAGTCCTATCAGTCGGATAGGGTGATTTTGATAATCAACTTCTTTTAACAATTGTTTTGCCAGCGGAAGTATATCTTTGAGATTGTATAGGGGAGTATGTACACTTTGGCTGCGGGTAATCTGTGTAAAGTCGTGGAACTTGATTTTCAGAGTCAGGGTTGTTCCGGAGAAATTTTTCCGCTGCAGGCGTCCGATGAGTTCGGTCGCTACGTGGTAAAGTTCAATGATTACGGACGATTGCAGGGAGATGTCTTTCTCCAGTGTATGTTCACAACCTATTGACTTACGTATACGTACAGCTTCTACAGGACGGTCGTCGATTCCCCGTGCAAAGTTGTAGTAGATTTGTCCCGCTTTTCCGAATTGGCGTACCAGCATGTCCAACGGGCATCGTTTCAGGGTTTCGCCGTTATAGATTCCCAGTGAATACATTTTCCTTGCGGTTACAGGTCCGATGCCCCAGAAAGACTTGATGGGGAGTTTGGCAATGAACTTTTCAGCCTGGTCGGGGTGTATGGTACAGAGTCCGTCGGGTTTCCGCAGATCGGAAGCGATCTTTGCCAGAAACTTGTTATATGAAACACCGGCAGATGCCACAAGGTGCAGTTCCTCCCGGATCCGCCGTTTGATTTCGCGTGCGATATCGACTGCCAGTTCGATGCCTTTTTTGTTTCCGGTCACGTCCAGGAAAGCTTCATCCAGAGATATGGGTTCGACCATGTCGGTGTAGTCGTGGAATATGGAATGGATATGGGCAGAGATTTCCTTGTATACGTCCATCCTTCCTTCAACGAAGATGAGTTGCGGGCAAAGCTTCATGGCCTTTACAGACGACATGGCCGAGCGTACTCCGAACTTCCGTGCTTCATAGCTGGCCGTGGCCACAACCCCACGTTTCTCGGCATGCCCCACTGCGATGGGTTTGCCCTGTAATTCAGGATTGTCGCGCTGCTCTACGGAAGCATAGAACGCATCCATGTCGATATGAATGATTTTCCGGTTCATGCTGGTACTTGAAACACTATTTCATGCAAATTTAATGAATGTTTTTTGGGCAATCATAAAAATCATTTGTACTTTTGTCGTAATTGTAAAAACTAGCGAGACGTCATTATGATGAAAGATGAAATTAAGAAGGCATGTGAGGTCATGCAGAAAGGCGGCGTAATCCTTTATCCGACTGATACGGTGTGGGGAATCGGCTGCGATGCGACAAACGAAGAAGCTGTAAAGAGAGTTTATGAAATCAAGCACAGGGCTGACAGCAAGGCGATGCTGGTCCTTGTCGACAGTCCGGTAAAAGTGGATTTTTATGTACAGGATGTTCCTTCCGTGGCATGGGATCTGATCGATATGACCACCAAACCTCTTACCATCATTTATGACGGTGCACGTAATCTGGCGCCCAATCTGCTGGCGGACGACGGTAGCGTGGGTATCCGTGTTACAGGAGAAACGTTCTCCAAGGAACTCTGTTTCCGTTTCCGCAAAGCGATAGTCTCTACATCGGCCAATATCAGCGGACAACCGGCTCCGGCCGTCTTTTCCGAAATAAGCGAGGATATAAAGAATGCGGTCGATTATGTGGTGGATTTCCGCCGTGACGAAACCGGACACCCGAAACCTTCCAGTATAATAAAATTGGGTAAAGGTGGTGAAATCAAGATTATCAGAGAATAAATCAGGATGGTCAAATGGAGCTAGCAGAAGAAAAAATCGGTTTTCTTGAGCGCTTTATCAATTGGCGTGTTAAGCATATCAAGGATCGTCAGTTTATCTTGATCTTGAGCTTTCTGGTGGGGATATTTACTGCATTGGCGGCCTATATCCTGAAATTTCTGGTGGAATACATCAAAGAGTTCCTTACCGAGAATTTCAATCCGATGGAAGCCAACTGGATGTATCTGGTTTATCCGGTTGTAGGTATTTTCCTGACAGGCCTGTTTATCCGTAAGGTGGTGCGTGACGATATCAGTCATGGGGTAACGAAGATTCTGTATGCGATATCGCGAAAGCAGAGCCGTATCAAACGGCATAATGTCTGGTCGTCGGTCTGTGCTTCTGCCATAACTATCGGCTGTGGTGGATCTGTCGGCGCTGAAGCGCCGATCGTATTGACCGGATCGGCTATAGGTTCTAATCTGGGCAGTATTTTCCGTATGGACCATAAGACATTGATGCTGTTGGTGGGATGTGGTGCCGCCGGTGCCGTTTCGGGTATTTTCAAGGCTCCTATAGCCGGACTGGTATTTACCCTGGAGGTCATCATGATTGATCTGACCATGGCTTCCCTGCTTCCGTTGCTGATTACCAGTGTCACTGCAGCTTCGGTCTCTTATCTGCTTACAGGAACCGAAGCGATGTTCCAGTTCCACCTGGATTATCCGTTTGCCCTGGAGCGTATTCCGTATGCCATAGGTCTCGGTATTTTCTGTGGTTTGGTTTCCTGGTATTTTACACGGGCCATGAACTGGATTGAAAACATATTTAGGCGTTATCCTAATCCGTATGTGAAGTTTGTTATCGGCGGTTCGATGCTGAGTATCCTGATCTTCCTTTTTCCGCCGCTTTACGGTGAAGGTTATGATACGATCAGCCTGCTGCTGAACGGTACTTCCCAGGCCGACTGGAATACGGTGATGGACCGTTCCTTCTTTTATGGAAACGGGAATCTGCTGGTGGTTTATCTGTTGCTTATTATCTTATTGAAGGTTTTTGCCTCCAGTGCAACCAATGGAGGTGGAGGTTGCGGTGGTATTTTTGCTCCCAGTCTGTTTTTGGGATGTATAGCAGGTTTTGTCTTTTCGTATGTGTGCAACATGCTTCACATCGGTAATGTGTATATTCCGGAGAAGAATTTTGCGCTGATGGGTATGGCCGGACTAATGTCGGGCGTCATGCATGCTCCGCTCACAGGTATTTTCCTGATTGCCGAGCTTACCGGAGGTTATGACCTTTTCCTGCCGCTGATGATTGTCTCGGTGTGTGCATACCTTACCATCATCGTATTCGAACCTCACAGCATCTACTCCATGCGTCTGGCCAAGTCGGGCGAGCTGATTACTCATCATAAGGATAAGGCCGTACTTACATTAATGAATATGGAAAGTATCATAGAGACAGATTTCCTGAAAGTACAACCGGATATGGATCTGGGAGATATGGTCAAGGTCATTTCCAAGTCGTCTAGAAACTTGTTTCCTGTAACCGAGCCTACCGGTGAGCTGATCGGAATCGTTTCGCTGGATCATATCAGGAAGATCATGTTCAGGCAGGAACTTTACCACCGGTTTACCGTAGAACGTTTCATGGAGAGCCCTAAGGCCTGTATCATCAATACCGATTCGATGGAAACGGTCATGGAGAAGTTTGACAAGACCGGTTCCTGGAATTTGCCGGTTGTGGATTCTGAAAATAAATATATGGGTTTTGTATCAAAGTCGAAGATGCTGAATACGTATCGGCAGGTGATGGTCGACTTGTCGGCGGAATAACATAATTTTAAAAGGAAGTATGGATAAGAAAGATTTGAGAATTGTTTATATGGGAACTCCGGAATTTGCCGTAGAAAGCTTGAAGCGGCTTGTGGAGGGAGGATATAATGTAGTGGGTGTCATTACCATGCCCGATAAACCGATAGGGCGTCATGGAAGTGTCCTGCAGCCGAGTCCGGTCAAGCAATACGCTGTTTCCCAGGGTTTGAAAGTACTTCAGCCCGAGAAGCTGAAGGCCGAAGACTTTGTAGAGGAACTCCGTTCTTTGAAGGCCGACCTGCAGATTGTGGTAGCTTTCCGTATGCTGCCGGAAATTGTCTGGAATATGCCCCGCTTGGGTACGTTCAACTTGCATGCTTCCTTATTGCCCCAATACCGGGGGGCGGCACCTATCAACTGGGCTGTCATCAACGGTGATACAGAAACGGGTATCACTACATTTTTCTTGAAACATGAGATTGATACCGGTGAGATCATTGACCAGGTGCGTGTTCCTATTGCCGATACGGATAATGTAGAGGCAGTATATGACCGTCTGATGTATCTGGGAGGTGATCTGGTAGTCAAGACTGTGGATTCCATTCTGGCGGGAACAGTCAGGACAATTCCTCAGGAAGAGCTGGCCCGTGCGGAAGAATTACGTCCGGCTCCGAAAATCTTTAAGGAGACCTGTCGTATCGATTGGAATGCAGGAGTGAAAAAGGTGTATGATTTTGTTCGTGGACTTTCTCCTTATCCGGCAGCCTGGACCGAACTTTGCCAGACGGATTCTGCTCCTGTAATGCTGAAGATTTACGAAACATCCAAGGAATTCTGTGAACCTGCGTCTGCTCCAGGTACCGTGGTGACCGATAAGAAAAGCTATTTCAAGATAGCTTCTACCGACGGGTATGTGAATGTCTTGTCATTGCAACTGGCAGGAAAAAAACGTATGTCGGTAACAGATTTTCTGAGAGGATACCGTCATTCGGATGAGACATATGTGAAATAACGGTAATAGATATATAAATTGAGGAGGAACTCCGGTTGCCCGACAGGTAGCCGGAGTTTTTTGTCTGAGAGCCTTCGGATCTTGATTGTTAAAACAAATTAATGTGATATTTTTCTACAGGTGATGCAGTATTTTTGTTCTCCGTCTATTTAATGTATGAGATTAGGTAAGAAAACAGAGATGTCGGAAGAAGAGTTATCGTTGCAGTGCAAACGAGGAGACAGTCATGCGTGCCGTATGTTATATGAACGGTATGGTGGAGGGCTTATGGCTATCTGTCTCCGTTATATCGGGAATAAGGATAACGCCGAAGATGTGTTGCACGATGGATTTATACGTATCTTCCAGTCTATCAGGAAGTTTACATACCAGGGGGAGGGCTCTCTGAAAGCATGGCTTTCGAAAATCATGGTCAATGAAGCATTGGGGTATCTGAGAAGGCAGAATGTGCAGGCACAGCAGGAAGTGTTGATGGAGGATATTCCCGATACGGCTGATGATGCTGACAGTCTGGATGATATTCCTCAATCGGTTCTGATGAAGATGATTTCGGAACTTCCCGACGGATACCGGAATGTGTTCAACCTGTATGTGTTCGAGAACAAAAGCCATAAGGAAATTGCGTCTCTGCTCGGCATAACCGAGCATACCTCATCGTCTCAGTTTTACAGGGCAAAGAGTTTATTGATAAAGAAAATAAATGAATATAGAAGAAACGAAGAATGATGGAGAACGAGGATAAATGGGTGAAGCGCCTTCGGGAAAGGATGGAAGACTATGCCGAACCTTGTCCGGAAGGGTTATGGGAGAAGCTGGAAAAGGATCTTCCTTCTTTTCATGTTATTCCGATGTGGCGGAGAAAATGGTTCGTTTCTGCTGCCGCAGTTGCCATGTTGTTGGCTGTATCTTCTGTAACAGTATGGTTTACGGATTCTTCTTCGGAGGCTTTGCATCAGGGGAACCAATTGGCCCGGCAGATAGAAGAGCAGGTCAGTGCTCCGACCGGTATGGAACCGAGTGCGGCAGAAACATTGTCGGATCCGGTGAAAGAGATATTGGCTGAAGGTACACCTCTTTTTCATGGTTTGGATAATTCTCCAGTCCCGACGGCTCCGGACAACTCTCTGGCATTAGCTGTCATGGCTGTGCCGGCTGATTCGGTTGATGGAATCTGGGTAGAGAAAGAAGAACAGGTTCCAGACAGCAGAGGCATCCCGGAAGAAACAGAACGGAAACCGGTCGTGGATTCGAAAAGAAGAATGGAAGAAGATCGCCGTAAGATGCAGCGGAACCGTTCGTATCTGGCAGAAGAAGGTGGGGAAAAGAGGAAAAGAAGGCATGTAGCGATAGGATTGAATGCAGGGAATACCCCCCTTACTTCCTCTACGGCTATTGACGGGTTTGCCCGTTTCTCTTCATTGACGGATAACAGTGTGAATCTGGAAGGATCGTTGCAGGATGTAATATCTCCTTATCCCAGCAATACCTTTAACAAACAGCCTATCATGTATAAGAGTGATGCTCAGTCTACTACGCGTGTCAACCATAAAATGCCGGTAACTGTAGGGGCTTCCGTCAAGTGGGCATTGGATGACAAGTGGGCGGTAGAAACCGGATTGAACTATACACTTCTGTCGTCGGAACTGACAACAGGTGAAATTACCTACGTCAAAGAAGAACAGAAACTGCATTATATAGGTATCCCGTTGAAATTCCAGCGTTTCCTGTGGGAAAACAAACTTTTCGTATTGTATGCGTCGGTTGGCGGAATGATTGAGAAATGTATTTCCAATACGCTGGAATCGGTCTCAGTCGACAAAGATCTGCATAAGCATAAAGAGCGGGAATCTGCCGGTGAAAAGCCTGTTCAGCTTTCGTTGGGAGCGGCAGTGGGAGCTCAGCTGAATTTGGGCCGGTATTTCGGTATCTATGTAGAGCCTGGCGCAGCCTATTATTTTGATGACGGGACGAATCTGGAAACCATCCGTAAGGAGCATCCGTTGAATTTCAGCCTGCAGTTGGGTGTACGTGTAAATCTTAATGAGTAATTGGTCGGCAGTTCAATAAATTTTATTACCTTTGCTTGAAACAAAGACTAGTAAGGATATATGGATAATAAGTTATTGATTGCCCCATCTATGCTGTCTGCCAATTTTGCGGATCTTCGGGCTGATATAGAGAACATCAACCGCAGTGAAGCCGACTGGCTGCATCTTGATGTGATGGACGGAGTGTTCGTACCTAATATTTCGTTCGGATTTCCTGTCATGAAATATATGGCGGAACTTTCGGAAAAGCCTCTGGATGTGCATCTGATGATAGTGCAGCCCGAAAAGTTTATTCCTGAAGTCAGGAATCTGGGAGCCATGATGATGAATGTACATTATGAGGCGTGTGTACACCTGCATAGGGTAGTCCAGCAGATTAAGGATGCTGGTATGAAGGCAGGGGTGACCTTGAATCCGGCTACTCCGGTATCTGTCCTTACCGATATTATAGAAGATCTGGATATGGTGCTGCTGATGAGTGTCAATCCGGGTTTTGGCGGACAGAAGTTTATTCCCCGTTCGTTAAAAAAAGTACGTGATCTGCGTAATCTGATCATAGAAAACGGTTCACATGCGTTAATAGAAGTAGACGGTGGTGTGAACTTGGAAACCGGTCGTTTGCTGGCTGAGGCGGGTGCCGATGTGCTGGTGGCCGGTAGTGCAATATTTAAGGCGCCAGATATGGCAGATATGATTCATCAGATGAAATGCTTGAAACAATGACAGGAATGTGAATTCCTCTTTACTATCTTACCCCATGTTCCGGTTGACCATCGCTATGGCAACCGGAATTTTTTTGTCCGACAGTTTCCTGCCGGACGGTAGAGATATATCTCTTTTACAAGGGGTATCGTCTGTGTTTTTGTTTGTTTCCTGTGTCGTTCTCTTTTGCAGGAAGTTCCACAGGCGTTGGATATTCGGTTTCATGGTTTCCTTGTCGATGGTTTGTCTTGGGGCGGTCCTGTTGCTTTTTGCGCGGCAACGTATACGTTTTTCCTGGCCGGAGGAGGAGAGGCTGTATGTAGGGTGGGTGACAGATATTCCCCGGAAAAAAGGAAAGACTATGGAAGCGGAAGTTGATATAGTATGGATGAGTCGGATTGATACTGTCGGGTGGCAGCCGGTAGACCGGAGAGTTTTGTTGCGGTGGATTCCGGATTCTTTACATTATGGATTACAGTGCGGTGACCGTTTCTATTGCCGGGCAGTAATCGGCCGTCCGTACAATGATCGGAATATTTCGGATTTTGACTATGGCTTATATCTGGAACGTCAGGGGATAAGTGGTACAGGTATCTCTTTTGCAGGCAATTGGAGGAGATTGTCCGGACGTTCTCCTGTATCTTTTCGGCAGACAGCCTTGTTGTGGCGTGAGGAAGTGTTGGATATTTTTCGTTCCTGGTCGTTGGATTCGGATGTATTTGCCGTGGTATCTGCTTTGGCTGTAGGAGACAAGAGTATGTTGACGTCCGAACTTAAGGATTCATATACAGCAGCCGGAACGAGTCATGTGCTGGCTTTGTCGGGACTGCATATAGGCATTCTTACGGTCTTGCTTTCTTGGATTTTGCGCCCGTTGAGATATATGCGGGGAGGGAAGTGGATAATCAGTCTTTGTCTGTTTTTCTTTTTGTGGGGATTCGCTTTCCTGTCGGGTTTGAGTCCTTCCGTCATCAGGGCTGTATTGATGTTTTCCATTTATGTGATAGCTCCGGTTTTTACAGAGAGCCGTTATTCGGGATTTTACGCCATATCCCTGGCAGCTTTTCTGATGCTGCTCTATAATCCTTTGTATTTGTTCGATATCAGTTTCCAGCTTTCATTTACGGCGGTTCTTTCCATTATGCTGTTTTATCCGTGGATAGAAAGAATATGGAAGGTGAAAGGTAGGATTTTCCGTTACGTATGGCAGACGGTTTCATTGTCGTTGGCTGCCCAGTTGGGAACTTTGCCTTTAATCTTGTATTGTTTCGGGAGTTTTCCTACTTATTTTTTGATAGCCAATGTCGTTGTCGCTCCTTTGACCGTATGTATTTTAGGTGGAACCTTGCTGGCTTTATGTCTTTCTCCCTTTCCTTGGGCGTGCAAGTGGGTTGTGATACCGATAAATTGGATTACTTCCTTTCTAAATGATACGATGTATTCTATCCGGCAGTGGGAGGGGGCGCAGATTTCTTCCATTTACCTGACTGCCTGGCAGTCAGCTATCCTGGCGGCTATAATTATCGGATGGTATGTGTATCGGACAAGGCGGAAGTGCCGGACGTTATTGTTTGTGTTGTGTCTGTTTGATTTGTTGCTTTCTACAGTCGTATACGATGTTATGCATCCAGCCGGTAACCGGATACATTTTGCCCGCTCCAGAGTTTATTTGTGTCAGAATCGGGACAGCCGGAAGCTGGAGTTCACTTCTTTTTCTCCTGTCAAGGTAGATACGTTCTATATCGTGAGATTGGATGACGGTTCATGGAGGAGGCATAGGTCGGATATTCCTTTCAATGTCCATTTCATGTATCTGGTCCGGGGATTCAGAGGAGATATCGGTGACTTGTGTTCTCTTTTCCGGCTACAAATTGTGCTTCTGGCCCCGGACTTGCCCGACTGGCAGCGTAGTAAGCTTCAGGAAGAATGTGACGCTATGGGGGTGCAATATATTGACTTGAAAGAAAAAGGTTCTTATACAGTTTTATTATAATTAAGATTTTATTTGTACTTTTGCTCCTTATTAGAAATTAAGTATATATGTTGTCGAAAATTATCCTTCAAGCGAATATTGATAAAGTAGCCAAATATTTCGAAAAGGCTGAAAATCTGGTGATAGTAACACATGTTTCTCCAGACGGTGACGCGTTGGGTTCGTCATTGGGACTGGCTCACTTCCTGGAAACACAGGAAAAGAACGTGCATGTCATTGTTCCGAATGCATTTCCTGATTTTCTGCGCTGGATGCCGGGAGCCAAGGATATTATCCGTTATGATAAATACGCCGAATTTGCAGACAAGCTTATAAGCGAGGCAGAGGTGATTTGTTGTCTGGATTTCAATGCATTGTCGCGTATAGACGCTCTTGCAAAGCCGGTAGCCGAATCCCAGGCCCGCAAGGTCATGATTGACCATCATCTGAATCCGGAACCGTTCTGTAGGGTTACTATATCTCATCCCGAAATCTCTTCCACTTCCGAACTGGTTTTCCGTCTGATCTGTAGGATGGGTAATTTCGAGGATATAACCCGTGAAGGTGCCGAATGTATTTATACCGGTATGATGACTGATACGGGTGGATTTACCTATAATTCGAATAACCGTGAAATTTATTTCATCATCAGTGAGCTACTTTCCAAAGGAATAGACAAGGACGATATCTACCGCAAGGTATTCAATACTTATTCCGAAGGCAGGTTACGCCTGATGGGGTATGTATTGTATGAAAAGATGCAGGTATTCCCGCAGTTCCGTTCCGCTCTCATCTGCCTGGGAGAGGACGAACAGAAAAAATTCCAGTATGTAAAGGGAGATACCGAAGGGTTCGTGAACATGCCGTTGCAGATGAAGGGAATCTGTTTCTCTGTATTCCTGCGTGAAGATACGGAAAAGAACATGATCAAGGTCTCCTTACGCTCGGTGGGAGCTTTTCCGTGCAACAAGGTTGCTTCCGAATACTTCAACGGTGGAGGACACCTGAATGCTTCAGGGGGTGAATTTTATGGATCAATGGAAGACGCTGTAGGACTTTTCAAGCAGGCTTTGGTGAAGTATGAAGATCTCTTGTTGAAAAATTAGTTATTAATTTTATAATAGCATGAATTTTTAATGATGGATAAAACCATTTTATTACTTTTGTTGTCATAAAATTGAATTGAAATGAAAAAGATAAATCTGCTGTTTATAGCTTTTGTAGGGATAGTCTGCTTTCTGCAAAGTTGTGATAATTCCAAGACTTATGCCGAATTGAAGGAAGAGGAGGCCGATGCAATCAATGCTTGGATTGCCAAGAACGATTACAAGATTATCAGTGAGAAGGATTTTTATGCTCAAGATACCGTTACCAACGAAAATGAATATGTACTTCTTGAAGAAAGCGGTGTCTATATGAACATCATGTCATTGGGACCTGACGGAAAGGAAGGACAACATCTTTCCGACGGTTATTATGATGTCCTTTCACATGTAGTGGAAATTGCGCTTCAGGACCGTTCGGAATTATCGATGGAAGCAGGAGATACACTGGTTGTCAACATGCATATAGGTAATCCGCAGTATGAGATATTTCCGGAGGAATATAAACTGACTATTTCGGACAATACGTATTCTGCCTCGTTCCTGACGGCACGTGATTATGGTATGTATTATACTTATCAATCTACAGTAGTTCCTTCCGGTTGGCTGATTCCGCTCAAGTTTTTGCGGCCGGGACGTACCCAGTCTTCTTCTAAGGTTGCACGTGTCCGTCTGATTGTTCCTCACAGCGAGGGTACAGCTAATGCGTCGAGATATGTATATCCATGTTATTATGAGTTGACATACAATTTAAAATAATCGGATTGATATGACTTTGATAAAATCTATATCCGGTATCCGGGGAACTATAGGAGGTAAGGCCGGTGACGGATTGAATCCGTTGGATATTGTGAAGTTTACCTCGGCTTATGCTACTTTGATACGTAAGACGAGTGTGGTTAAAAGTAATAAGATTGTAGTAGGTCGTGATGCCCGTATTTCGGGTGAGATGGTAAAGAATGTAGTGTGTGGAACCTTGATGGGAATGGGGTTCGATGTGGTGAATATCGGACTTGCGTCTACTCCTACTACCGAGCTTGCCGTTACAATGGAAGGAGCTTGTGGTGGAATCATCCTGACTGCCAGTCATAATCCGCGGCAATGGAATGCATTGAAGCTTTTGAACGAGCATGGTGAGTTTCTGAATGCTTCGGAAGGTAATGAGGTCTTGCGTATCGCCGAAGCCGAGGCTTTTGAATATGCGGATGTAGACCACATTGGCAAATATACGGAAAACAATACTTATAACCAGAAGCATATCGACAGTGTATTGGCTCTGAAACTGGTTGATGTGGAAGCCATCCGCAAGGCTGATTTCCATGTGGCGTTGGATACCGTCAATTCTGTAGGTGGCATCATTCTACCTGAACTATTGAAACAATTGGGGGTCCGTCATGTAGAGACGCTGTATGCTGAGCCTACAGGTGACTTCCAGCATAACCCCGAACCTCTTGAAAAGAATCTGGGTGATATTATGGATCTGATGAAGGCCGGAAAGAATGACGTGGCTTTTGTTGTCGATCCGGATGTGGACCGTCTGGCTATTATCTGTGAGGATGGTACCATGTACGGTGAGGAGTATACATTGGTGACAGTAGCCGATTATGTATTGAAGCATACTCCAGGAAATACCGTATCTAATCTGAGTTCAACCCGTGCCTTACGTGATGTAACCCGTAAATACGGCATGGAGTATAATGCGGCAGCCGTGGGTGAAGTGAATGTGGTTACCCGTATGAAGGAGACGCACGCCGTTATCGGAGGTGAAGGAAACGGAGGAGTCATCTATCCCGAATCACATTATGGTCGGGATGCCTTGGTGGGAATTGCCTTGTTTCTGAGTCATCTGGCTCATGAAGGAATGAAGGTCTCTGAGCTCCGCGCTACCTATCCTAATTATTTCATTGCTAAAAACCGTATAGATCTTACTCCGGAGACCGACGTAGATGCTATTTTAGCCAAGGTGAAGGCTCTTTATAAAGATGAGGAGATCAATGATATTGATGGGGTGAAGATTGATTTCCCGGACAAGTGGGTTCATTTGCGTAAAAGTAATCCCGAGCCGATTATCCGTGTCTATTCGGAAGCCTCAACTATGGCCGAAGCCGATGAGTTGGGCAAGCAGGTAATGGATATTGTATATAGTCTGGCAAAATAAAGAATCCAGATTTCCTACATAAGTTAAAGAAAACCGGAAGCTCCTGTAACGGATTTTCCGGTTTTTTCGTCTGTCTACTTACATCCTGCTTTTTAAGTGAATAGAGATCTTATGTATTTGGTTTGGATGTTCTTTGGGAGCACATGTTATATTGATGAAGCGCACTCTTTTCTCGATTTTGGAAGAATAGAGCTCAAATACTAGGGTGGTTTCTTTTTTACCTTTCGGTATTTGGGGGGCCGGAGTCTTTAATTTGACGATGGATTTGTTGGGGGACTCTATGACAAGAGGAATATCTTCACCGGCTTTGGTACCGGTTACAATCTTGAGTGAAAATTCTTCGGTCGTTTTACTTTTGTCGTAGACCCATTCGGCAGTACCTTTTTCAAATCCTATGTATCCTGCTGGAACGTTATCATTATTGCACCCGGTCAATGCCAGTGCGAAAAAGAAGGGGAGTACCCCTATCGGCCTTCTGTTCATCATATTCGGTGTTTTTAATGGTTATCTATCATGAAAACAGAAAACGGGCCTTTTCCCCCTATTTTTATTTGGTAAAATAGCCTGAAAGAAGATTTATAAACGTTAAATTCAGTCGTCTACCCAGAGCATGTCACTCATAATGCCGTCTGAAACGAAGATTCCCTTTTCGGTCAGTTTCAATATGTTTCCCTTTATTTCCAATGTACCTTGTTTCAGATGAGGCTGTGCCATTTCCATGCAATAGTCGTAAAGCCTGTTTCCGAATTCTTTCTGCAGTTGGTCCAGCGGAAGTCCCCAGCAGGTACGTACAGATGTGATGATGAAATCGTTGTATCGGGTGTACAGATCCAGGTATTCGATATCGAAAGTTGTTTTTCCGGCTTCGGTGGAAGCGATATATCGATTGAGTGAAGCAATGTTCCATTGGCGGGATTGTCCGTCGTAAGAATGTGCCGAAGGACCGCATCCCAGGTATTTCTTGCCGGTCCAGTAGCTTGAATTGTGTCGTGAATGTCTGCCGGGAAGACAGAAGTTGGATATTTCATAGTGGCTGTATCCCGCTTTTTTCAGCCGGTGTATAAGCATGCTGAAAAGTTCTACGCTCAAGTCCTCGTCTGCTTCTTCCACCCGGTGCTCTTCCCTGAGCCTCCATAAGGCAGTACCTTCTTCATAAATGAGGTGGTAGGCAGAAATATGCTCCGGTTGCATCCCGACGGCTTGTTTCAGGTCGTATTCCCATGTGGAGATACTTTCTCCCGGAAGTCCGTACATCAGGTCTATGCTGATATTTCTAAAACCGGCCTCCCTACAGTTATAAAATGCTTCTTTAGCCTGTATGGCCGTGTGGCGGCGTTGCAGAAGCTTAAGTATCTCTTCATTGAAAGTCTGTATCCCCATACTTAGGCGGTTAAAGGGCAATGTACGCAGCATGCTGATGTATGGAGGGATGAGATCATCCGGATTGGCTTCCAGGGTGATTTCAGGATTGGGAATGATCGGGTAGTTTTTATAAATCGTATCAAAAATGCGGTTGAAATCGGATTCTTCCAGTTGTGAAGGGGTTCCTCCACCGAAATAGATGGTTTCTATCGGTTCGTTTTGGAGATATTCTTTTCGTATTTCCAGCTCTTTGCATAGGGCGGTGACATAGGCCGACTTCTTTTCACTTTGTGTGGTCGAAAAGAAATCGCAATAGATGCAACGTCGTTTACAGAATGGGATGTGTAGATAAATTCCTGCCATTTTCCAGTTTTATGGGTCAAATGTACAATTTTCGGACCGGATTTTGGGTTAACAGACCTTCTTTTTGTATTTCCTTGAAATCATTTCATTTTGTTCATGATTATGTGTCTCTTCGGCAGACCGGTCAGACTGGAAGGATAAAGGAAATGAAGCCCCGCCGTTGATTCTTGGAAAGTTATCAGTGGCGGGGCTTGAAAAATCAGATGCTTAGTCGTTTGTCGGTTGGGGGCCTACATAGGTTTTCCGTAATCCTCCCCAGTCTATGATTATCCGTTGTATCATTGCACCGGGATCGCCGCATGACAGGCGTAAACGGTGCTGTTTAGCTGACTGGTCAATCGGGAAGCTCGTTTTATATTCGATACCGTTCTGTAATACCCGATTTTTCCATTCCAATGAATATTCTTTGCAGATCTGCTCGAAAACTTTTACATCGCTATTGTCTACCGATACTCCGAAACAGTTGCTTTTTCCCTGATAGAGAGGAAAGAACGGTATGGCATGGACGATAACCGTAATTTCACTGGCAGGTATTTCTCCAAGTTCATATTCAAAGTAAGGGGCTTCCTTGCTTTTCGGATCTACCGACGGTTCAGTAGCTTCACCTAACTGAATACATTTCCAGTCGTATCCTAAACCTTTAATCAGGCGTAAGGTATGTTGGTTTGTTGTCTGTTCTTTATAGTCCGCCAGGTTTAGTACCTTGAATCCTTCTACCTTGTCCTGTTCGGGTTGGGGGCGTATGTCCACTTCCCGTGCAGGGGTTCCTTTGGTTATGGTTACATCGGGCATGCCTTGATATCTGGCACAGAACCCGGGAGCGATATCCATCATGTAATTCCATTTTCCGTCAAGCTGTGTGTTGTAGATCTTGTTCAATGCCTGGATACTGTCGTATGCTGTCTGTGACTCAAGGGCAGCCCAGTTGGCACCGGCTATATCGTTTTTCTTGAGCAGTTCATGGTTCAGTTGTGCCATCAGGAACTTGCGGTTCATTTGGTATGATGCCATAGCCGGGTAGGCAAACATTTCGAAGAAGGCCGGACGGTATGTTTCAGGCAATTGTTTCCATAGTGCGGCGGATTTGTCCGACAATTCCCGGTAATCGGCTATGCGGTGACGGGCATCGTTATGATTCTCGAACGAGAAGTCCGTATCCTGTAGCTTTTCCCTCTCCGGTTCGTCCCATTCTCTTTCCCAACCCATGAATTCGGGCTTACGGCTCCATGCCAGGCGATAATATTCATCGAGCAGATCCTGGAATTCACGGATATATTGGGAGCCGAATATTTTTCCCAGAAGTGCAGCCTGGTGTTTGTTTACATTGTCATAATTGAAACGGTCGAAATCCCATGCCATTTCAAAGAATGTGCTTGTAGCCAGTTCCATCGGTTTGATATCGCCTACGTTAAGCAGCCAGTAACGGTCGGCGCCTGTGTCGTATGCCTTTTTCAGTTCTTCATACATCAGTACGGGCGGGGTGGTGTTGAGCCACAGATAGTCGTGCGGAGCACCTAAATAGGATGTATGGTAATAGACCCCGGCACGTCCGCTCCGTTTCTGTTCTTCAGGATTGCTCAAACGTTTGATGTATCCGTAATTGTCGTCTACCCAGACCAGAGTCACGTCATCGGGAACCTCAAGCCCCAGTTCATACAGATCCAGCGCTTCCTTGTAGGGTATGAATATCTGCGGAATATCCTGGATAGGCCGGTCTATGTGTCTGGTCAGGATTTCACGCTGGTCTCTGATGGCCTGTGCAAGAACCTGTACCTTTTCCTGATCGCTCAGATTGCCGCGCATACCTGCATCATGCAGACCTCGCATGGCCAGTGTATAGATGTTTTCATAGGGAGAGGCTTCCTTCACCCGGTTATCCAGCTTGTTGTATATGGTTTCCCGGTTTTCTTTATAGTTCCAGTCTCCGTCGCGACTGCTGTCCCATTCTTTGAGGGAAGCATTGTTGAACAATAGCGGTTCACAGTGTGAGGTTGTAATCATGATACCGTATTCGTCCGCTACTTTCTTGCTGTCGGGGTACGAGTAGAAAGGTCCTGTACATGTGTGCATGGCCGGTGCCAGCATGTTCCCTTTCAGGCGCAGAATCAGTTCGCATACCTTGGCATAGGTTTTGGGACCGATATCACCCAGTTCCTTTTCGAAATTTTTTTCCGACCAAGGTTTCATGCCCCAGTCTTCGTCGTTGATGAAGATACCGCGGTACTTGATGGACGGAGTTTCTGATCTATATCCGGCTTTTACAAAAAGTTTGTCCTGATGTACTACCGGAACATCGGCCCACCAGTACCAGGGAGAAACTCCTATAGCTTCACTTACCGAGAATACGCCGTAAGCTGTTCCGCGGCGGTCACTGCCGGCTATAACCAGAGCCTTGTCCACTCCTTTGAACGGGTGTTCCAGCGTAGTTATTATGAACTGTTCCCATCCGTTTTTTATGGCTGAAACGTTTATTTTTTTGTCTGCGGCCAACTGGTCTATCCATTTACTTTTCCCGATGGTACCGATCAGAACGATATCTCCTTCTGTGGGTAGGTCGTTCTGTAAAGTTATTTCCTTTTCTGTTACCAGATTGACGTCTGAGGCAAACAGTCGGGCTGCATTCCTTACTACATTCCAATCGTCTTTGTCGAATACTACGGTGGCTTTTGTCAGGTCTACATAATCTTTTCTGGATTCATGTGTAACCGTTATCCCCTGTTCTTTTTCTGTCCCTGCATTTGTACACGAAGCCAGCAGGAACAGACCGAGGATTACTGATAAGATTTTTTTCATATTTTAGATATTTGGTGTTTCTGTCGGTCTTACGATACCGTCACTTTCTATTTCTTTCCATTCAAAAACAGTCCCGTCTTTCCTGTCGGGACGGCATCCGGTCCAGTCGGCTCCATATGGTTCTCCTGTAGCCGGATCCATTCCTACATAGCGTTGGGTCTTTAGGGAGAGCAGCATACACTGGCCGCGCAGCATGTCTTGCCAGAGGAACAGGCTTCCTTCACTTTCCTGTTTCATCAGTCGTACATCCGAAGAGAGTCCGGCACCTACTACCGTAAGGAATCCTGTACCGTTCATGGCTTCCAGAACTACACGTCCCTGTCCTCTGTCGTGTACTTTGAAAAAGCATCCCTGGTTCTTATAGTTCGGACTGTCTTTTGCCGCCGAATGGAGCATGCCGTGCGGATTGGCCCATGCATAAGTCCCGTTACCCAAGTTCTTCAAAGAGATGACTTTACCTGTAGGCAGGTTGTTACGCCTGTCGGCCATGGGTTCTTCTACCGTGAAGTTGTCGAACAGGGCGCGTCCTCCGTTCTTTTCCTTTACGTTGTAGGCAAATAAGGCATAGCGTGCTCCCTGGAAAGTCTTCAGCTGATAAGGGAGGAGGTATCTTTTACCTACAGTTTCGAAATCTGTGCCGTTACGGCTGAAAGCCAGACGGGCAGTGTCATTATCCAGATCGGTTGTGATACGCAGGTAAACGTTTTTTTCTTCAAACGGAAAACATATGTTTTCGTTCTGTTGCTGCGAACGCATTTCCAGGAAATTTTTTGTTCCTTCACGTTTTATCCCGATATATAGATAAGGTATGTTGAGTATTCCCAATCCGGCAATGTCACCGTTCTTCAATTGTGAAACGTCCAGGGTGACGGTTGCAGTAGATACTGGTCCGATACAGCGCTGCGTGAGGGTATTTTTTGCCCACAGGAGATTCGGAGCAGGTAGAGTGCGCAGGTTGAGTTGTCCTTTGGACAATGACCACATCTTATTGTTGGGATTGTGGTTCCATTGCCAGATAGGTAACAATTTCTTGCTGTTGAAGTTGTCACTGCGCTGATAGGGGGCGCAAGGTTCTGTTTCCGCTTCGACATCGGGTTTGAACCAGGTGCGGGGAGTACGTCCCAGGTTACCTGGCAGTCCGAAATAAGGCCATCCGTCAACCCATGTAACGGGCGACAGGCAGGTAGTACGTCCTACCGACCGGAAGTCCTGCATGGAAAATCCCCACCAGTCTCCGTTGGGTAAGTCTACGATTCCTCCTTGATGTAAAGTAGCCGCTCCCTGGTAACTGCCTGAAGGGTCGGACACCTTGAAATCGGTGATTTCTTCGGTGATGGAACTACCCAGGCCCACATTACCAACCAGATGGCCGCACTGGGTTCCCATGGTTTCGCGCATACTGATCGTTACGGTTTCGTACGGACCTTCCGGGCGGTCGGCACGTGCGCACTGCATACGGCCCACCGGTGAATAGTTGGCACTGATAATATAATATTTGCCGTTTATCTTGTAGAAGTGGTGACCTTCGCCCATTGCGTTCCCTGCAGGTATGATCACTTTTTCACTGCCTTCCACAAAACCGCTGAAGTCGGGCTTCATTTCTATGAGATGAACTTCATTATATTGATATACAGCGTATATTTTCCCGTCATCGTCAAACAGGACAGAAAGGTCGTATATTTTTACTCCGGTGTTGATGTGCTTCCATGGTCCGGTCGGATTTTCTGCAATGAATACCTGCAGTCCGTGTCCGTTTATGTTGCTGAATACATAAAATTTACCGTTGTGATAGCGGATACAGGGGGCCCAGATTCCTTGACCATATGCTTCTTTTTCATTTTCCAGATTAAATTCGTCTCCCATATCGAAACGGTCCATGCAATAGCTCATAAATTTCCAGTTTACGAGATCCTTAGAGTGGAGAATTACAATTCCCGGTGTGCAATGCATGGTAGTTCCTGCCAGGTAGAAGTCATCTCCTACACGGATGATGTCAGGGTCGGAAAATTCATCATAGAACAGCGGGTTGGTATAGGTTCCGTTTCCATTGTCGGCACTCCAAGAAACAGGTGGTGTGAATTCTTGCGCAGAGGCAGTGTATGCCAATAGGCAAAGACAAAAGGTTATCAAATTTTTCATAAAAGTATATGTGTTATTAAGTCGGATGACAAAGGTGGCCGGTATTTTAGGTCTTTTGATATTCATGACTTCCGATACCATGCAAATTTAGGGAAAATGATTTAGGGAATATTAGAAATCCTGCAGTATTTTTAATTTTTTACAGGCGTTTTATGGAAGGAAACGGGAAAATAGGAGGGGCTGGTAGGGATAGTCTGGAAAGAACAAGATATATTCCGGAAAGAGCAAGTTCTTCTGTTACGGAGATCAAGTTGTTTTGATAAAGATTTCAAGTTTTTTTTTTACAGATTTCAAGCTGTTTTTCTGAAACGTGAAGATCTTTTTTATGCCCGGTTTTATTTTTCTATATCCTTTTCTCTTCTTGTAGAAAGAGTTAACCGAATTGTTATGCCGAAGAACATAGTTTAGTAACACTGAATGATAATTGTTTTTTTACACATTAATTTCTAATTTGCGCATCACTTATGAATGAGATATGAAAAGCATATCCTTATGTTACTAATTAAATCTTGAAATACCATGAAAGTATATCAGACTCACGAAATCAAGAACATTGCCCTCCTTGGCAATGATGGCTCAGGTAAAACCACCCTCACAGAAGCGCTGCTCTATGAGAGTGGTATTATAAAACGTCGCGGCAGAATTACTGCCAAAAATACAGTCAGCGATTATTTTCCGGTAGAGCAAGAGTATGGGTACTCTGTTTTCTCTACCGTTTATCATGTAGAGTGGAATGGTAAGAAACTGAATATCATCGACTGTCCGGGTAGTGATGACTTTGTTGGTGCAGCTATCACAGCTTTGAATGTGACCGATACGGCTATTCTGCTGTTGAACGGTCAGTATGGTCCGGAAGTAGGTACACAGAATCATTTCCGTTATACAGAAAAACTGGGTAAGCCGGTGATTTTCCTGGTTAACCAGCTGGATAGCGAAAAGTGTGACTTCGACCATGTACTCGAGCAGTTGAAAGAAAATTACGGTTCTAAGGTAGTTCCGGTGCAGTATCCGTTAGCGACTGGTCCGAACTTCAATTCGTTGATCGATGTACTTTTGATGAAAAAATATTCATGGGGTCCTGAAGGTGGTGCCCCTACCATTGAGGATATTCCTGCCGAAGAAATGGAAAAGGCCATGGAATGGCACAAGAAACTGGTGGAGGCTGCGGCCGAACATGATGAAACCTTGATGGAAAAATTCTTTGAGTCGGAATCGTTGACCGAAGATGAAATGCGTGAAGGCATCCGGAAAGGGCTGGCAGTACGCGGCATGTTCCCGGTGTTCTGTGTATGTGCCGGGAAAGATATGGGTGTACGCCGTTTGATGGAATTCCTGGGAAACGTGGTTCCGTTCGTTGATGAAATGCCGGTTGTCCACAATACACGTGGCGTTCCTGTTCCGCCCGATCCTAACGGTCCTACTTCCCTGTATTTCTTCAAGACTGCCGTCGAACCGCATATCGGTGACGTACAATATTTCAAGGTGATGAGCGGTGTGGTACACGAAGGTGACGACTTGACCAATGCCGACCGCGGATCAAAGGAACGTATGGCACAGCTTTATGTATGTGCCGGTGCCACCCGTGAAAAAGTGGATGAACTCCGTGCCGGAGATATAGGCTGTACCGTGAAGCTGAAGGATGTGAAGACAGGCAATACCTTGAACGGCAAGGATTGTGAAAACCGTTTCAACTTCATCAAATACCCGAATCCGAAGTATACCCGTGCCATCAAACCGGTGAATGAAGCCGATACGGAAAAGATGATGGCTGTGTTGAACCGTATGCGTGAGGAAGATCCGACATGGGTGGTTGAACAGTCAAAGGAATTGAAGCAGATTCTGGTTCACGGACAGGGTGAATTCCACTTGCGTACCTTGAAATGGCGTCTGGAAAACAATGAAAAGATACCTGTACAGTTCCTTGAACCGAAGATTCCGTATCGTGAAACCATTACCAAGGCCGCCCGTGCCGATTACCGGCATAAGAAACAGTCGGGTGGTGCCGGTCAGTTCGGTGAAGTCCATCTGATTGTAGAACCTTATTACGAAGGTATGCCTGCTCCCGAAACCTATAAGTTCAACGGACAGGAATTTAAGATGAATGTGAAGAGTACCGAAACTATCGATCTGGAATGGGGAGGCAAACTGGTATTTGTGAACAGTGTAGTAGGTGGTGCCATCGATACACGTTTCATGCCGGCTATCCTGAAAGGAATCATGAGCCGTATGGAACAAGGTCCGCTGACCGGTTCGTATGCCCGTGACGTGCGTGTCATTGTATACGACGGCAAGATGCATCCGGTAGATTCAAATGAAATCTCCTTTATGCTCGCCGGTCGTAACGCCTTCAGTGAAGCCTTCAAGAATGCCGGTCCGAAGATTCTGGAACCGATTTATGACGTGGAAGTGTTTGTTCCGAGCGACAAGCTGGGCGACGTGATGAGCGATATGCAGGGACGTCGTGGCATGATTATGGGTATGAGCAGCGAGAAAGGATATGAAAAGCTTTCCGCCAAGGTTCCGTTGAAAGAAATGTCGAATTATTCTACAGCGTTGAGTTCTCTGACAGGTGGCCGTGCTTCATTTATCATGAAGTTTGCAAGTTATGAACTTGTTCCTACCGATGTGCAGAATAAGTTGATGAAAGAATTCGAAGAGCAGGAAAAAGAAGAGTTATAAGCTCTAGTTGTTGTTTTTATAGGTTGAAAGGTCGTATTTATTAAAAATACGGCCTTTTTTATATAACTAACCTTAAACAATTTGGATAAATAATTTGTTTCTAATGTGAATTTTAGTTATTTTTGCATTAAAAGGAGATTCAGGCTTATATTAAATACTTAAATTGATATGTTAATTTTAAGATTCAGTTAATAATTGAGAAATCTCAGATTAAAACATGTTAAGTCTGGTACGATATAAACGATAGCCTGTTAAATTTGCCTCCATGAAAAAGACAACTATTTGGATATTAGGTATTGTAATGGGCCTATCTTTTCTGAGCTTGCTTTATCTGCAGGTAAGTTACATTGAAGAGATGGTCAAGATGCGTAAGGAGCAGTTTGAAGAAAATGTAGGACGTAGCCTTGCGCAGGCGGTTCACAATCTGGAGCTGGTCGAAACAAAGAGATATCTGGAAAAGGATGTTGCTGCAACTGAGCGGGCGGCCCGTTTGTCGCAGCAGATGGAGAGGGAAGAAGCTGCCGATAATAATGTGGTGGAACATCATCAGTATATGGTTACTTCTCCCGACGGTACAACCTTTTCTACTTTTGAAATGAAGACGGTCATCAAACGTCCGTCCAGTATTCCGAAGGTAGTGATTTCTACCGGTAAGAATATTCCTCAGACTTCGCGTGCCTTGCAGGAAATCTTGAAGGAACGTTATATTTACCAGCGTGCCTTGCTTGATGAAGTAGTATATAATATATTGTATACTGCGAGTGACAAGCCGTTGAAGGAGCGTGTGAATTTCAAGCAGCTTGATCATTTTCTGAAGGCCGAACTTCTGAATAACGGCATTGATATACCTTATCATTTTTCGGTAACCGACCGTGACGGTAAGGAAGTATACCGCTGTTCGGATTATGTGCACGACAATGAAAAAATATATTCCCGCCTGCTTTTCGAGAAGGATCCTCCTGCCAAGATGGGGTTTGTAAACATTTTCTTCCCGACGATGGATAATTATATATTCAGTTCGGTACGGTTCATGATCCCGTCTATCATCTTTACCTGTGTGCTGCTGGTAACGTTTGTCTTTACGATCTATATCATATTCCGGCAGAAGAAGCTGACTGAAATCAAGAATGATTTCATCAATAACATGACGCATGAGTTCAAGACACCGATTTCTACCATATCGTTGGCGGCACAGATGTTGAACGACCCGGCCGTTGGCAAGTCACCGGCCATGTTCAAGCATATTTCCGGCGTAATTAATGATGAAACCAAACGTCTGCGTTTTCAGGTCGAGAAAGTCTTGCAGATGTCGATGTTCGAACGTCAGAAGGCTATTCTGAAGAAGAAGGAAGTCGATGCCAACGAATTGATTTATGGTGTTACCAACACGTTCCGGCTTAAGGTGGAGAGCTGCAACGGTACAATCGATGTGGCTTTGGATGCCGATGATCCGTTTATATACGTTGATGAGATGCATTTTACTAATGTAATCTTCAATTTGTTGGATAATGCGTTGAAATATAAGAAGCCTGATGTGAATATTCATCTGAAGGTACGTACCTGGAATGAAGCGGGAAAGCTTCATATTTCGATTGAGGATAACGGAATCGGAATAAAGAAAGAGAATTTGAAGAAGATTTTTGAAAAGTTCTATCGGGTCCACACCGGCAATCTGCATGACGTGAAAGGATTTGGTCTGGGCCTGGCCTATGTTAAGAAGATTGTGACAGATCACAAAGGGACTATCCGTGCTGAGAGTGAACTGAACGTCGGTACTAAATTTATAATTGTATTACCTTTATTTAAAGACGAATAATATGGACGAAAAATTACGAATCTTGCTGTGCGAAGATGATGAGAATCTTGGCATGCTGTTGAGAGAATATTTACAGGCAAAGGGATATTCGGCCGAACTGTTCCCCGATGGTGAGGCTGGCTATAAGGCTTTTCTGAAGAACAAGTACGACCTGTGTGTGCTAGATGTGATGATGCCTAAGAAGGATGGTTTTACGCTGGCTCAGGAAATCCGCCAGGCAAATGCCGAAATTCCGATTATCTTCCTGACCGCAAAGACGTTGAAAGAAGATATTCTGGAAGGGTTTAAGATCGGTGCAGACGACTATATAACCAAGCCGTTCAGTATGGAAGAGCTTACTTTCCGAATTGAAGCTATCTTGCGTCGTGTACGGGGAAAACGCAACAAGGAAAGTAATATGTATAAGATAGGTCGTTTTACGTTCGATACCCAGAAACAGATTCTGTCAATAGGTGACAAGCAGACCAAGCTGACCACCAAGGAATCTGAGCTGTTGGGATTGCTTTGTGCGCATGCGAATGAAATCCTTCAGCGTGATTTTGCCTTGAAGACCATCTGGATTGACGATAATTATTTCAATGCACGAAGCATGGATGTGTATATCACCAAGTTGCGTAAGCATCTGAAAGACGATGATTCGATTGAAATTATCAATATACACGGAAAAGGCTATAAACTTATTACTCCGGAACAGGAATGAGGCTGTTTTGCGGGAAATAAAAAAGCCTGGATTCATTGAATCCAGGCTTTTTTATTTCTGATCTTTCGGAATAATCAGTCCGTAATGCGTTTGTTAAGAACAATGTAAGCGATCAGACCGATAACAATAAGTAACAATGATCCTCCCAAAACTGCATTGTTGTTTACATTGCCTGCCGCATAGCACGCAATCAGGATGACTGCACCGATGATAACCAGTATCACTCCTAAGTTCTTTAATAAGCTTTTCATGTGTGTCTTCTATTTTATGGTTTATTATATTCTTGGTTACAAATTAAAGTATAATTCTTGTATTGAGAAAATTATTTTAGGAAAAAAAATGAAATAGTTGACAGTGAATCGTTTTTTCAGTCTTTTGTATTGGTGAATATCTTTCTCAATACTTCCTGGCTTACCCGGAGTTCTTCCAGTGTCAGTCCGTGTAAAGCTTCCTTCAATGTCTTGTTGGCAATGAAACGGGCATTCTCTTCCAGTTCTTTACCGGTTTTGGTCAGATGAACCAGATTGGTCCGTCTGTCTTTCTTGTCCGACATGCGTACCACAAGGTTCTGGCGTTCCATATTGTCAATCAGACGGGTCATACTGGGTTTGTCCTTGAAGGTGGCATTGCATAATTCCTGTTGTGTTACACCGTCTTTTTCCCAAAGGAACAAAAGGACAGTCCATTGTTCCGGAGTTATTTCTATTCCGTTCTGGCGGAAATTACGGCTTAGCTTGCGGTTGATGGCAGCCGAGACTTTACCGTTCAGGATGGCAAAAATTAATTGCAGGTCGAAATTAAATTGTTCTATCATAAATTATTGTTTCAACAACTACACAAATATACGGTGTTTTTCGGTATGTCTGTAATAAAGGAATGTATAAATAACATTCTTTATCATTTAAAAATGAGTTAAGTATTTGTTTATTAAATAAAAGTTAGTACCTTTGCGCCGCAATTGAAAAATTTTTATTAATAATTTAATTATAACGAATAGTATGAATCAATACGAAACCGTTTTCATTTTA